>Ga0131853_10014412_pt1 | contig 14495 bp, 14 predicted proteins | sample TergutLab28metaG_FD_92764 | JGI IMG/M metagenome (GOLD analysis project Ga0131853, IMG submission 92764) | Labiotermes labralis P1 segment gut microbial communities from Petit-Saut dam, French Guiana - Lab288 P1 (version 2) (version 2) | ecosystem: Host-associated > Arthropoda: Insects >... | reverse complement strand
AGACACACGATCCGCTTCTAACAATGGTCACGGCCAGACTAACCGATGCGCATGAATGAACCTTTGTGTGATGGTAGAGGGAAGTCCACGGGTCAATGCCCTACCCTCCTCTTCGTCATCGACGTGGCCGGAAATGAGTAATAAAAGCAATCCGGTTTCTTTATTGCCACACCTTGTATGCTCCCATGACTTCATTCGTATGACGTAACATCGGGTGTTCTTCTACGCGATAAAACACCAAGATGCCCAGACTACTTCGTCGCTGGCGAACATCAGGTTCGCGACCTCGATACCCGGCGTCGCCAGAAAACTGTAGAGTTCGTGGGAATCCAAGATCAAATTGGATATAGTCCTGTTATATCTTTCCGTCAGTTTGCCACACGTGGAATTCAGGCAGATTTTTGCCAGGTCCCGCTTCGCCTCGTTCTGTCTTGTCGCCATTCAAATCAGTTGGATCCCTTCGCTCTGTAGAAATTATCGATGTTACTACCTTCGTTGTCGGGGCTATGAACCCAGTCTGGATATCCGCCAGCCACCGTTTTCAATTTTAAAATTGTATTTATATACTCGACAAAAAGAGACCGCACTGAACCGTCTGCGGATCGTATTGTGTGACGTATTCGTACACCTCAAAAATCTCAAATACATCGGTTTCGAACGACCTACCCAGGCAGAATAACAGCTTGTCGTTACAGCGAAAAGGTAACACGTGATGGTAGTCTCTCGGGAGGTAGGATGGAAAATGTTATCAATCCTTCTTTTCGTAATATGACTTCTCTATCCCGGTACGCGTCTTCAACATGAATTACGGGGTGTCCCACAGTAAATTTGAAATATTTACAGACATTCGGATAGACTTATCACATCTACATATTGTAGTCTCTTCCCCCTCGCGTGTCTTATAATATAGTCTCATGTCCTCGGTTCGATCTTAGTATAAGTCATATCGAGTTTTCAAAGGACTGTGTCGAACTACAGGGTGTTTTCAATTCGGGGTGACGTGTAAAAATTTCCTCATCAAACTGGCACTCCCACAGTATTTCTACCTGATACCCCACACGAGAGATCTGCTCTATCCGCGCCATCGTACGTTCGTACCTCTCGTCCAGCGTATCCCCACTCTTTGTACTGACGTCACGGACAGTTTGGCAGGTATGCCAATGGTAGTAACAGTCGAAAAACTCGTACACGGTCCTGGTCTCTGGGCAGAAACCGTCCACATTAAAGGGAGGTAGTTCTGGCAGGCTGCACTCGCGTCCCTTGCGACCGTGAAAAACCTAGCGCCCGTCCGTCTTTTCAATGTAGACTGACAACATCGCAGCTCTTTTACTGTACTTCCCATTGCCGGAATGAGACCTATGTTACCGGGATTTTGCAACCGTTTACGCAACACCTTATTGCATGTTGATGCTATTCTAATTGCTTGCAGGAAACTTTCGATGTTACCTATCTGCATAAACTCTCGCCTAAACACCCGGCACGCTTGCCTTAGGACAGTGACCTCGTCTTGAAATTACGTTTCCAACACGCGCTTGTTATCGAAGACCTCGAATTTTTTACCTTCGTACCAAGCGAGAAAATCCCTCCTCTCGGATCCACTCATCTCTTTCGCGCCGTAAAAGGAGACGTCGGGGACAGGGCCGACATAGTAAGGTTTTCCTCAGTATAAAAATAGTGAGGGAACCACGATTTGGAGCCGGTCAGACCCAATGCCTCCGACAGCTTACGCAGCAAACACGGGAGAAACGACACGCTATCTAGAAAGACCAGGTGCTGCATCTTCATGCTCATTTTCAGTCCGTTAATGATCAGTTCGGTCTGCTATCTCAACAGGATAGCTCGGTTCAGGATGAAATGGAGGTCGAACTCTTTGGCTTTGTGAGCTATCGCGACAATCTTGTAACCCAGGTACATGGTTTGCACAGGTTAGATAGCGTGCTCACTACGGGATAGTCCAAGAACGAGTGCTTCCTCTTGTCGCATTGCACGGGGTCTCGCTCTACGTCGTCCACGTTCTCGCACCTGGAACAAAACTGCTGTACGGAGACGAGAATAGGAATGCCTAACGCGGCCATGTTCGAATATTACGTATTCTGAGTAGTCTCAAAATCTTAATATACTTACAGTACGCTATTGCCGACTGGCAACACGTTCTTCAGCTGTTTCATGTAACTCGGGTGACATACTTATTTCTTCTGGTTACACTTTTGGCAATATGGCCTATTACATTCGTGATTTTCGCACTGGTATCGCAACATCGCTTACGCTCACGTACGGTTATTTCTTCGCTGTACTTTTTTTGTGATAATCGATCACGTCCGACTTCTAAAGTGTCTGTTCCATTCGTCACAGAGGATTCGAATACCTTCGAAAGTGCACGTCGGGCTTGCCACGCAGACGCCACACGTCTGGTCACAGATATGCGTCACATCTCTTCTACAAACTTTGTTGGACGTTTTACAGACTTACCCGTCAGGTTTCTGACCGCGTGAAAGTGCCTATCGACGTCGTCGTAAAGTAGGTTAAGTCGCTTAGAGGACTCGACTTGACCTTCAAACATTACGATGTCACAACTTAGACCTTGATACACCGCTATTTTATACTCGCGAAAATGTTCCTGGAATCTGGCAAGTTCCGGGATCCCCGCACCATTGGCCAGATCGACATCGGTAGTTTCGATTAAGTTTCGGACTACGGGATATATCTTCCAACCTTTACGATACGATTCATAATTTGAATTATTGTCTACTTTTCCAATCGCTATTATTAAAGCGTGAGCCAAACAATTGCCTGCGTCTTTAAACTCTATGATAATTTTCTTAATGTGTGCCGGTACCGAGAGCGGTCTGCCCATGGTCCTCATTGCAACACGACCGAAACCTACTGGCATCTGGCCGAATGCACGGTTACAACCAATGTGTCCAAAGCGTCAAGTCTATAATTTGACTGAGACACTTTCTCAAAGACGCTCCGTATCACGTTTCCGGGTAACTGATCTTTCCGTCTAAAACTGATTCCGTTCGGCTTGACATTTTGGTTTATCTGATTCTGAATGTTCATCCCCACCATGTCACTGTCGTTCACATTGTGTAACGTGTGATCAAACAAATCGTTCACGCTGGCTACAAAATGACTGACGGGATCTCCATCATCCGGGAGGGTAGTAGACACACGGTAATCTGCGTTCCTACAGCGTTAAACTGCCAGTACTGTCCGGTAATTCTGCCATCTATCTCAAATCTGCGAGCCATTCTGAAAACAATAGATAAAAAGTATACATTTATAGTTTTTTACACGTTGCAAACGCTATAGTTGGAATAACACTCACCTGACGGATATGCAGCCGATTCTTCACTAATGACGACACAGACGCTCGAGTCTGTGCTTATTGCAGTACACCGACTTCACTTATACTCGAATTTTAATGACATCATCTTTCTGGCCTAGCATAACGTGCTGAATCACCCTATCCTGTAAACCGAAGAGCTACTTCAGGCGACAAACGGAGAAGAATTACCTCGCTATGAAAGAGCTACTTCAGGCGACAAACGGAGAAGAATTACCTCGCTATGAAAGAGCTACTTCTGGCGGCGAGTTCCTGTAATGTGGTCCACATTTCACTGAACTTTTGTAAGAGCGTGAACGAAGCAATCATGACATTACTGAATGAAAGAGATTATTGGTGGTGTTATTTTTGCGGTAGACCATTGTTTATACAACCAGAATGTGTCCGTTCAATGCAATGAAATTGGAAGGACAGAAATCTAATTACATTTTTAAAACAGGCTTACAGCCCATTGTTGGAAAGGGAGCCTGGTTGACGGAGTTGATTCCCAACTTTTCCAAACTCCGTTTGTTGGAATTATGCGCCTTGATTTCTGAGGCATTCTCCCCAAATTTACCGATGTGGTCATTGGAAATATACAGCGAGTTTCGTACGGCCGTCCCTACGCCTACTGTCAGTTTCGATGGTAGCAAGCAAGTCTCAAAGTAGTCGGTGTTTAAACAGTTACACATAATGGATTTTCTAAACTTTGGCCATGTTTCGTTCGTTCCGAACGCAAGCATTGGTCGCGCATGTAGAGACCTAAATAATATTGTAGGACAGGGTATTTGGTACGATATATTTCAAGTTCAAAACACAAAGTGTTTATGGTTCGTGAATGATATTGTTACGAGCATGAACAGTGATAAAGTGCTAGGTGGTTCATTTGGTCTGTACCCGAGTTATGCGGCCGGTATCCTAAACACTGTGAAGGAAATTCATTTTTACGTGTTGTGTAGTGAAACGTTAATCTACGCAAATTATATTGAAAAATATATTGCCCATAAAGAGTGCACTTTCACGTTGCTCTCGCATAACAATTTCACGTCGGTTACGGAGCACCATTTTCAGTTCACGTTCGGTAATGAAACAGTTACGATATCGTATGAAGCAAAACAATTTCCGATCCTACCATCCGAACTAATCTTTGCGGAAAGTGTATTGAAGAAAATACAGTTTTCTTCTCTGGTTTACGGAATAGTAAGCGTCAATAAGTATGTTACATATATAATTAATGAATTACTGACGTCAAAGCATGACTGTGTTTGAACGTTACACTTGTAATTTGGACTTAAATAAAAAATTGGCTGGCTGCACATTGTATACGCGGTACTTTTCCATGTATCGTAAAGAGACCTGTCCCTTCTACATATTGTACTGTACAAAACAATCTCATCGTTTGTTTGGAGAAGGTCAGTGCCGTTACAAATTGTGCATAAAAGACAGACCCGGAGGTTTCAAATCACAATGTGTCAATACGTTACACAGTTTAATTAATGCCTAGTCAAACTTTAGGTGTAAAAAGCACATTGCGTATTTATGCGTTTTTTAATCACACCACTGTCGGGTACCAAACTACAATCTCCTGATTAAAATTCATATAAGTGTACAAACAAAATAAAAATTGATGACTTGTACTGTGTATTTCTTTTCCTTACCTGGGATAGGATACTTTTAAAAGACAACATACTGCAGTGGTATTTTGACCCCAAATTATCGGCTTTGCTTATGCGTGATTTCAAGAGAGTGATGTATATAACCATATGAGTACGTTCAATGATACACTGTGAATATCTCAAAAATATGAAAAAGAAGAACAAAATATTTAAATGTACGAGTAATAAGTAAAACGCAATTGTAATGGCTAAGTGATTTAATAAATAACGTGGCATTAAAACATGAATTTATTTCCGAACCATAAGCGATTATTAGGTCTACTAAAATAGGCAGGTTATCTAATATCCCACATCCGAAAGGCCTGTACATAATTTCCTTGGATTTCAGTGGCTTAAAAATTAAACAGTCACAAAAATGTTTCTGCCCTTTATGCCTTTCGCTCGGTTTATTGATAGAATTTTTATCAAGCACGTACTGAATTCATAAAGTGAACACCACTGGAATTATAATTACAACACTTCACCTTACAAAAGGAATTTCCATATTTCTCTCATCACTCCGTCTTTATTGCGTGCTGCTTGTCGAGATTGTGGGTCTTCCTCCTAGACTGGCTTCATGTACAATGTACTTCTCCCTTTGGAAAACGGTGGTCGGTTGTTTGGTGGTACGGCGGTAGAAATATTGCGTTTTAACAGGTTCTTCTTTAGCATGGTAACGATAGTGTTCAGAACACAAAACTCAAATACGCTGCACAGTAATTTCGTCACTGCATTTGATAAAGGAACTAAAGAGAACACAGATTTTTCTTCCCCTTTCATCATAACATCCTGTCAGTCAAAATTAATTTTACTCTGGTCGGACTTGTTATTTCTAGGCGCAATCTTAAGCACGTGTTTTTTATATTTTCTTTGCCACACGTGTTGTTATTTTCGTCATCACCAGTCAATTTTTTGGGATTTGATATAACAGTTTTTTTTCGGCCAAAAATTGCTTATATGTGTAAATTTCTTTCTCCTGCCAAACAGTTTTCCGTATGCTGCAAAGTTAAAAGGTGACGAGGCAACGAGACTGTACGTTATTTATAATTATTGTAACAAATTACACTCTCTCAATACTGATTATTCTTTTAGTTTTTTCTTAGGGAACATCGCGGAATTCGTGCTGTCCCATGGTTTGACAGTTTTTATTTCCTTGTCTCCCCGTTCTTCCTTCAGTGTTAAAATAAAACTATCTTTTTTTCAATCAGTAGGTACGCATGATTTATCGCGAAAAACTTCTCCTGCAATTGTAGATTTGTCACCTTCCCCAACACATCAATTATGAATGCTAGAAACTTCAGGAAGCAGTGATTTCCTTCATTCCTTCGCTGTTCTTGTTGTATCAGGATCAGAAGCAGTGCCTGCGAAAATTGTAACTGTTTCTTAACATGCAGACACGCAGATAAAGGTCTGCTACTCTACTTCAGTCTAAAACTCTGTCAGTTTTTGCTAACAGAAAACTCAAGATTGAAGCAGATTTTTTCTACACGGTCAGTTTCCTCTTGATTTAAAGCACAAGTCATAAACTGTATCAATAAAGGTAAAGGTAAAGCGATTCCGTTACAGGCCCGGTGTGGCCCAGAGGGTGGGTAGAGGTATAGCTCTATTCTTCCATGACCGCGGCACTAGAAGGGGGTGAGTGGTCAGAAGCACGCCCCGGCCGCACTTAACCCCCGGGAAAGACCCAGTACCCATTGTAAAGGAGGATGGCTGGGCACCAGGGCAGGTCTGGACGGGCGTAAAATCCCTTCCCCACCGGGAATCGATCCCGGACCGTCCAGCCCGTAGCTCAATAGCTATACCGACTGAGCTACCCGGCCCACAAACTGTGACAATAAGAGCTCTTAAATGATCAATGGCATTTATATCAGCAGTACTGTAGAACCATGAAAGCTAACACCCAGCTCAATCAGTGATTGAGACGATGCCAAATTAACCTGCCATAATCATAATCATAATGATCACACCAACATATTTCCCAACGTCCAATAAGACAGCACCAAAATCACATGAGAAAACAAGACAGAAACTGTACACACAAAAAGGTAACTTTGAGGCGCGTTCGTGAAACCATGGTTGCCGAGGAAAAAATAAGTATTATTTATTCTGTGTGTTTGTCTATAGCCTAAGTTACTCAGAATGAAAAGCGAATGAGCCGTATTGTATTGCATCTGTGGCCTGTCAGGCTGTATCATTTTTCTCCACATTATCTTATAAAAGGCGCGATTTTCGGGAAAAATATTTATTGAACACAAAATGTGTGTTTTGATTTTCTCTACAAATTTTGTCCGAGACATTTCCCATTTTGAGGATAATTCAGCGAGTATTCATAAATGTACACACGTCTACATGCGAAGTGCCAGTTATTCTTTTCGGATTTCGACGAAACTTGGATTTTCTCGACAGAGTTCATAAAAATCCTCTATTATCAAGTTTTATATAAATCCGTCAAGTAGCAGCCGAGTTGTTCCACGTGGACCGACTGATCGACATGACGAGGCTAGCACCGCTTTTCGCAATTTTGTGAATGTTGCAAAAATTAAGTTAGTTAAGCTAACCTTCAATCATGGCGAATGAATAATTACTGTTCAAATTTTCGGTCGTAAGTTTATATTTTCAGCTTTTTCATTTTCAGGAACAATTAAATCAAGAAACATGTCAATTCTCTGTCAAGTAACAAAGTTTTAATGTACACAAGTACATTGGGCTGTTTTTCAGTGATTGTCCGTTCATCTGTTAAAACACAAACATTTCGGTTCTCAACAAAATATGTTTATATGAATTTGCTGTTCAATCATAAAGAAACTTGTCGATCATTTCTGCCAGATCCTAACGTGAATACAGTGTAATTTCACCAAGTCCATTCTCCCTTTTCAGTCTAATTAAATCTTCGCCGTCAGTGCAGGGTCGATCATTTTAACTGAATAATCAACTGTGTTACAATTGTTTCCTTTGTATTAACGTAAAATTCTTTTCTGTAATTTTAAAATTTTCAGTTTTATTATCTAAACTTCAGCTAATATTAATCTGTGTTTATTAAGCGCTGAAGATGCTTCATGAGCCAAATTTTTGTTGGTAGAAAATCAACTGTTGCGTTTTTCCCTGTGTCATTTAAAATAAATCTACACTTCATGCATACGGATCCCAAAGGTACCACCTGAGTTTTATGAAGCCGTAAATGACCTTCTAATGAACAGTCGCTACACCCTAAATGGTCGTTTTTGTTAGCCACTAGCACACAGCCCTTTGAAATTTGAACGGCAAGTGGTTAAAAATAAACCGTCAGAAACCCAAAACCTCATTCCACACTAAACAGAAGAGAAACTTGTTTCCGTTACTCGTACTATCCTACCAACTACAACAGACAGTGTGTGTGTGTGTGTGTGTGTGTGTGTGTGTGTGTGTGTGTGTGAGAGAGAGAGAGAGAGAGGGATAGAGAGAGAGAGTTAACTTCTGATGCACAATAAATACTGAAAAACATCGTACAACTTCCACAAACAACTTCTATGTCGACGCAACCACCATTCATTATTTTTCTCCGATGTATTCGTACGTTTCTTAATCGTTTTCTGTATGCATTTTATACATAGCGCATGATTCATCAGATATGAAGGGGATAATTATTTCTTTCTGCCCCACCTACCTCCTACGTCCATTATCCCTTTGTATTTTTATTTACCTTTCCCTCGTGTTACATTCCATTGTCTTTCCTTTGTTCCACTCACCGTAATTCATCTTCCAGGAAGGTTTCACTGGATTTCCTGGAGCGTGATGAAAATTTCTTGGTTATTATTTATACACTCCGGCCGCATTTATCCCGAAGAAAAACTGCTCCTTTTGTACAAATTCGTTAGAGGGAAAGTTTTCAGATGCGGTACACCTAGACCCGTCATTCCATGGCATAGACACAGCTTGAACCAACCGATACTGTGGACCGACTATGGTTACATTTGGCACGACACATATCATAGTCATCTCAAAATTAGTTTTAAAATATCAAAATCATCCGTTATTTCAGGCTTCCGCCGCGATGTAAATGAGAACTACCAGTCTACTGCGCGTAAAATACCAAGAGAGCGCAGCTTCCGAAATTCTCTCTTTATTTTCTGATGACTTATAGCTGCCACAGACAGACAGACACAAACACGTGCACACCACACCTCAATTCCGTTCAGAGATTTTTATTACATTTTTCACGGTACATCCTAAAATGGCTGTCATAATTTCAAGATCCTATCTTTACTTGTTGGAAAACTGTATAACTGCCAGAAAAAACAGACACATAGCACGCCACCTCTTATAGTGACTTTGAAACTTCTACCAAAATTTCAAACATTTATCTTCATTTTTTCATTAGTGTGGTGTACTGCTGTGTGCCTCTGACTGCGTCACAGGCACACAGCAGTACAGACACACAGACAATCCGACTACTTTAAGAGAGTTTGATTATACAAGACATCACAAACCTCATGATCACCCTAAAACTGCTGCCAAAATGTCAAGATCGTGTGTTGACATTCCAGTGCCACAAACAGACGACAAAATCACAAACACCCACACCCATCTCCTGTCCTTGTGTAGAGATGTGGTGGGGTTTGCGTTTGGATCGTTGCTGATCGCATCATGTGGGATAGCTGCACAATTTGAATTTTTTTTTTTAACTGATCGCACCGTTATTTGAACACATTTTATTTTCTGAGTAAGGAGAAGGAAGAGCAACAGCCGAGGTAACAACATAATTACAAGCACACAGCCTGTCTGACGTCAGCATATTTGTACCTATTTGACAGTTGGAAGCTGCCGTCTCTTTCTGTTTACTGTGACTGAAGTAATTTGCAAGTTCCTTTAATCTGATCTCTTGATTTTACAGGCACTCACGCTATTCACAAAAAACACCCAATTTTGTGAAAATTGCACTACATAAGGCACTACTTAGTTTAACATATTAATCAAGTCGCAAATGGCAAGCTGAGCTTCGTTCCTTACAAAAACAAAATGTGGGACTGTTTCCTTTGTGCAGTAAAGAAATTGGAGTATTCAGTAATGAAATAGCAACAGCGGGGAACACTTTGAAAATAGCTGACAAACGCGAGAAAGATGCCGATGTGTTGCCCATTAAAATTAAATGCAATATACGAGAATATTACCCAAAAAGAAAGAAAAACTTTGAAGCCTCGCCGATAAAATAACGAAAACATTTCTTTAAACTGCGTGTTGTATATTACGCTTACGATTCTGAAAGTTGTGTGCATGGACACATTGTCACTTTGAACAGCTTTATTCCACACAGAAACGTTCCCTTCTTGACATTTAAATGTCTGCATGCCCGAAACCGACTCCATACATTGAGACGTGTGTCAAATGTCGTTAACAGAGAAATGTTATTTTGCTTAGTTGTCTACCCTGCTGTTCTACAGAAACAGAAAAACGCCATGGAGAAAGTGGTATTTTATGTCTGTTGTGAACGTGGCAAAAAGTGTGATTAGTGTTTTATGCTTCTTTGATTTTGGTACATATACTGTACGCAATCTGTTAAGAAATTTTACACTAGAAGTACGTCAACTGACACGAATATGAAAAGGAGGGAAGATTCCATGAGCAGCGATTCGTTTATGAGTGAACATAACCAAAGATATACATCGGACATGGTGCGTAGATTATGGGCAAATCTACGGTAATATTAAATGAGAATTACATTACAGAAATTAAGTGGAAAATGTGAAACAAAACAAGACATAATTACATATTGCGAGACGCTCTCCATTGTCAGAAAGATACAGGTGATATAGAAACAGAGAGTCTTAATTTTCTTCGGAATTTTTGAAACTCTCAAGTCAAAACAGCTGATAAACAAAATATGCTGGTTGTTAGTAAGTGGTGTGACATCTCAATATACATACAGTAGGCTGTATACGGTTCATATAAGACTGGTATGTGATTTCTAACACATCAGACAACTAAGGAACGTTGTGAAAACTCCGATTACAGTAATGGACCTAACCTTTACCCACGAAATGTGAAATACAAACTTTTATACATGAGAGTCTGTCAGGTTGCTAAGGCCTTCATCAGGAAAGTGACATAGGCTGCCGCAGAAAATAACAGTATAAGGGACCATTACATATTAAATGTGTTGTAACTGGTGTTGTAAATATCATTATGACAGTCCTACTAAGCTTAGAACGAAACAGGCGCAAGTGTTGGATTTTCAACCTGGATAAAACACGCAGAGTATATTTAACAGTAATCTAAAGTCAGTGAGTGGAAGGAGGTGAGATAATTGTTGAAAAAGGATAAAAAGATGAAAAGTCAAGAGGAGTTGCAGAAAAAATAAAAACCGAGAAGATTTTCAGTCAGAAATTTGCTGATAGACCTACTGTTGTTCTCTGAGTTGTGACTTGAGTAACATTTTCCTATAATTAATCACTTCACTTTTAAGATAAAAGTTAGGAACTATCAAACAGTAGAGTTCATATAATTGATGCAAATTGCGGCATCAAGATATGTGCCTACGATATATGTATATATGTTTGTGTTTCTTTCAAACAATATTCTTTACGAATGCTATAGCCTCTTTCTGTCAAACAATTACACTCTTGTCCAGATCAATTCGATAAGATTTCATTCAATATTTCTGGTTTATAGCAAACAAGTATTTTATTACAGGGTTGCTAAAATTTAGAAGCTACCTATTAGGTACTTCAGACACAAGATTATTTTGCTTGTGCATTAAATTTGTGCCCTAATGCAGTTCGTATCAAATTACATCGTTGTTTCTGTGACACCTGGAGATGGATGACCAAATTTTGGTGTTTTCAGTTGGAGTTATTTCATTGAAGCCCGTAAGCCAGAGTTAGTGGACCATGAGAATTTGCAATGACCCTCCAATGGAAAGAAAGGAAAAAAGGTGGAGATGCTTTAATTTTCATTCAGTTACATTCGATTTCTTAAAATATGTAATATTTAAATGCGTGAATGTCGACTTTAAGTACAATTTTTGGCTTTAAGTATTATATAACGGAAGTCCGTTTTTCTCCCAGTCTGTGAGTCTTGCTCTGGTTACCTCTATGCACGCCCTGAAGACATAGAGGAGAAATACAGTCTTAGCTGCTCTCGTCTGAACATAGGCACTAGGCGGAAGTGAGAGGCTAGCTTCTCGCCCCGGCCGATTTACTCTCGAGATAAGATTGCACTGTATCATTTAGGCGAGGGATGGTTGGGTCCCAGAACCAATTTGAAATTTTATAGAGGAAAAAATTCCATTGGTACTGCCAGGAATCGAATCCTTGACCTTTCGACCCATAGCCTGTAACAGCAGGGGTCGCCAAACCCGCGCCCTTTGTCCTTTAATATGCGCCCTCAGCGCCAAAAGAACAAGTCTTTGCCCGTACTTTATAACAGAAACTATGACTTTCATTCACATTTAAAGGCAATCTTCTGTATTTAAACAGTTTTTTTTTAATATAGACACACAATTAAATCGCTTCGTCTTCGATTACCACAGGCAGGGCTCCAGTTGATATTGGCAGCAAAAATGGATTTATTACGCTGTGTAAGAACATTGAAACATTCCTTAAATTTATCTCGTATCATTATGTTATATATCTGGACGTTTTCTTTGCTGCATTTGTTCACTTTAAGCATGTTTTGTATGCGGTGACAACAATCGTGAACTTCACTGGAACACTGGCTTTTCAAAAGACTTTTGGAAAATGTCAAAGCCCAGTCCTCCGATCTATGTCACACACGGAAGTAAAGTGGCTCAGTAAAGGTAAAATACTGGAGCACTGTAGCCTTGATTGCTCAAGTCAAAACGTTTCTCTAATCCGAGAATGAGGTCATTGTTTCTGTGTACGATTATTCGTAGCTAACATATTTGGCTTTTCTTGTTAATTTCACTCCAAATCTTTAAATTTTGAAGCTTGAGCTTCAAAACAGAGGATAAATATTTGGCAGACATGATTCCTACAGTAAATGGGTTTAAAAATAAATTATTACGTTGAAAGTCTCATTTGTAGAAAATCGTTGCTGACGCATTTCCAAAATATGGCAAAAATTATGAAGGAGATTAATTTTTATACGAGGTCGCACAGCGGACATTTCGAGGAACTGAACCATTTATTCAAAGAAATGTCTGCTGAACTTCACGAAATTGAGCTATTTTACGATGTTTCATATCAATCCATTCAACACTGTGGGCAACAGTTTCTTTATCACAGATATCAACGCTATTTACGAAGCAAATGTTAGAAGGTTAGAACTAGACTTTTGGAGCTACAGAAAACCTAACTCTAAAGGCTTACAATTAAATAAAAATTTCTGGAAGTCAGTTGACCCCTCACAGTTGCAATTGCTTAAAAACCACGGAATTAGGTTTAAATAGTATTTGGATCAAACTATGTGAATCGATGTTCGCGAGAATGAGCATTAAAAAATAGATCTCGCCCTTCTAATGTTAGGGGACCGCGGTAGCACAGTGGTTAAGGTGCTGTGCTACAAATCGAAAGGTCGCTGACTCGATTCCAGATGGTGTCATTTCATTGACACAATCCTTCCGATCGCACTATGGCCCTGGGGTCGACTCATCCTCTAACAGAAAAGAGTACCAGGAATATTTCTTGGGGGTAAAAATGGCCGGTGTGTAAGGCTGACAACCTTACCACCATCCTGGGCCATTGTCACGTGATCTGGGAGCCTTAACTTCCTCGAACCCTCTGGGCACCTCGGGCCTGTAATGGGACTAATTTATCTTTCTAATGTTGACTTCAGTGATTCTTTAAGAGGTGCACTGCCATTGACGATCCTGTGGAATGCAGTGCCATCTGTCGCATTAACTGTCTGTTGCTGAAAATTATAAGCAACAAATTGCAATGCTTTATAATGTTCTGTCTGTGATTTTTGCTTCGTATTATTAAGCCACTTTTTTATGTCATTGTTTCATTAAGTTTTTTTTTATATAACAGTATTTTGTTACTTCGGTTATGAAATATAAATTATTGTATACCTACATACTTCCGCGAAGAAGTTCTGAAAATTCAGATGCGCACTTGTTGCTGTCAGGATTGCCGGACCCTACTGCACTGCATTCAGCATTCAGTTGAAACTACCTACAGTAGAATTTCACTTTCCGAATTAATTGTGACGGCGATCCATTCGGATACGCAGAAAATCCGGATAACTGCATTTTCTTTGAAAATAGGCTACATTGGTAGTTTGAAGTGGAAAAAATTTCTACAAACGGCTGTTTTAGGCTATATATTTATTTCCTTACAAATAAAATATTATTACATTATTTCTTATATTTATTTGATATATATATGTGTGTGTGTGTGCGTGTGTGTGTGTGTGTATGTGTGTGTGGGTGTGTGTGTGTGTTTGTGTGTGCGGGTGTGTCTGTATTTATTCGTGTGTGGGTGTGTATGTGTGTGGTTGTAGATGTTTATATATATGTGTGTGTGTGTGCGTGTGTGTATGTAGGTGTGTGTGTACGTGTGTGTATGTATGTGTGTGTGTGT
>Ga0131853_10014410_pt1 | contig 14495 bp, 12 predicted proteins | sample TergutLab28metaG_FD_92764 | JGI IMG/M metagenome (GOLD analysis project Ga0131853, IMG submission 92764) | Labiotermes labralis P1 segment gut microbial communities from Petit-Saut dam, French Guiana - Lab288 P1 (version 2) (version 2) | ecosystem: Host-associated > Arthropoda: Insects >... | reverse complement strand
ACATTCTCAATATTAACTTTTGAAAGGGAAGGTACGCCTGTTGACTCGTCAAGTTTTGCCCACTCAATGCCTTGCGAAAGTGTAAACAAAAATGTGAGTTCATTGTTTGGCTTTGGGGTCATATAGAACAAGGTGTCTACAGTCCAAAATGGTGCTTTCAAAAGTTGTGGTTTATCTATTGTTCCTTTTCTTCCTATTCCAACTGCATCCTCATCAGACAAACTCTCATCAACACTAAGCATATAACCGCCTGTGCCGTAAACAGGGATTTCACCTTGATTAAGGTGCTTATAATCCCTTCCAGAATTAACCTTTGAAACCTCCTCCAATTTCCGCTGTATCCAAGCGAAAATAAACTAGTAAGGAGCATTAATGAATTTCCTCCGTCGTCACCCAAGTAATCACCCCGCATACCAAACACGAACTTTTGGGATGCCATGCTCTGTATACAAGGGTGCCAGTAAGTTGTCCTTCGTCGAGTGGAAATTGATAAAGTTCAAGAGGTTTGGGGCAAAAGGGCATTCTTGCTAAAAAAAGTGAATCGCCCTTTTTGCGCTACTTTCGCAAGACACCTTATAAAATCAAAAAATCATGATTTACGATAGTGACAGCACCAAAATATCGTAAATGAGTTAAAAAAGTGCTTTTTACGATATTATATTATCGTAAAATCGATAAAAAATCATGATTTACGATAATGGAAGCACTAAAATATCGTAAATGAGTTAAAAAAGTGCTTTTTACGATATTATACTATCTTAAAATCGATAAAAAATCATGATTTACGATAGTGGCAGCACCAAAATTCATAAATGAGTAAAATATGACTTCCTTTTTTGAAAAGTATATAGAAAAGAAAATAATCCGTGACAATTAAAATACCACCCAAAACCAAAACGAAGATTTTTTCATGAAAAATTATAACACGAAACAATACACACTGTTTATCGTCCTAGATGGACTTGACCATCATACTTATGCGTGATAGCTTCGCCTGCATGATATGCCACTGCTGCGACAACAGGCATACAATGTCCAACTAAAATTATTTTATAGCATGTATTCCATGCAAAATGGATTTTGGAAGGGATAGAACGTAAAGTACAAAAAAGTGGTAAATCATTGTATACGCTTTACCCAAAGCAAGGATATTTTATCGTGTTGTAGAAATACTTGAAGATGTGAAAAAGTTGATAGCATTGCGGGTAAATAAATAAAAATTAAACTTCGGGCCAAGTTGACCCGAAGCTGACGAGGCGGCAAAAATCTGCCCTGTGGCGGTTTTGACTAATAAATCAAAACCGCCGTTTCCTTTTATATCCTCATTTTCTTAATACGCAATCCAGTACATCATTTATTTCAATATATATACGATCTAATTCATAACCATCTAAATCAATAGCAGAAGTGTGTTCGTAATAAACACAAGTTCCGCATGAGGAGCTTACTTTCCTTGGAACAGGCATCAGCTTAGCTAAAAGGCCTTGTTTTTTTAAAGCTTGGCAATATGATAGTGCCCCAAAGTGACTATGGAAGGTTGCAATGTACTTGTTCATGGCGTGACCTGAATGTGTATTTTGTATTGATTTCCCTCAGTTAATGTATTAACGAAGACTCCTTTTTTCTTAGCGTAGTCTTCACAATTAGCAAGAGTACTTGTACTGTCGACAATGAATATCATTTCTTTCTCCGTTTTGAGCGCATTTTTTAGCATAAGCAACGGCTCTGGACAGGAAATGCCACAAGCATTAAATGTTTTCATATATCTTTCACTCGCTTTCTTTTTTGTAAAAGGTATTATATACAGCAATCAAAAGCACAATCATTAAAGCTGCAGCATAACCAATTTTACCATTTTGAGTGACACCTGTTGCAGATGAAGCCATTTGAAAATTGTGTGCGAACGCTGCCCCTGCAACCATTCCCAAAACAGTAATAGCAGAATCAGAATTACCACTTCCGGCAAGCACTAATTGCCTAAAAGGGCAGCCGCCTAGCAGGACAGCACAAAGCCCGACCAGCATTAGACCAAGGAAATTCCAAAGCCCTTCCGTGTGCGCAATAGGTTGACCTTCAAAACCAAGATTAAAATTACCAAGAATTAAATTTCCGATCATTGCTACAACAATAAGAACAATGAATGCACTAAACATTGAGAAATCTTTAAATAAAACGGAATCCCTTATCCCTGCCACAAAGCAAAGCCTTGATACAAAACCGACAGCTCCCATTATAAGCCCTGCAACAAGTGCTACTGAAATTGGAGCGTGCATACTGCCCGGTCCTTCTGATGAAAAGATGAGTATAGAAGGGACAATCAGTAGAAGTCCAAGTAAAATTAAAGTGCCAATCGGCAAGAAAAAGCCGTCAGTTTTTGAAACATCGTATGTGCGCTTTAGCGAATAGCCTCTATTTAAGAAAAAGATACCACTGAAAATACCCGCAATAAAGCCGAACAAACCTATGATTGCATTTAAGTCACCGCCCGCAATTCTAAGGACCATTCTTAATGGACAACCAAGAAAAATTAGTGCACCAATCATGAGAGCAAATCCCAGAACAAACCTTGTTGCAGGTGCAGAGCCACCTTTTGGTGAAAACTCTTTTTTTACAAACGAAAGAATAAAAGCGCCCAATACAATGCCGATTATTTCTGGTCTTACATACTGTACTGGTGCTGCGCTATGAAATCCGAGTGCACCAGCAGTATCTCGCAGAAAGCAAGCAGTGCAAAACCCCATATTGGCAGGATTGTTAAGCCAAACTAGCATTATTGCTATTATCGCGGTAAGTGCACCGACAAGCGGCAGTGCGAATCTTTTAGCCATATTCATTGCTCCTAACTTCTAAAACTATTATACTGAGGTAAGTATAGCGAGCAAAAAATTAGATTGCAATATTATTTATCAATGAATATAATTAAGCTTATTAAAATGTTTGATAAAGAGGTAGCTATGAAGAAAGTATATGCTGATAATAGTTCAACATCTTTTCCAAAAGCGCCGGGAGTATCTGATGCAATTAAAGATTATTTAGATAGGACAGGCTATAATATAAGTCGTGGTGGATATGCCGATTCTTATGAAGTTGCTATGGAAATATTGAGCACAAGACAAATGCTTGCGGATATGTTTCGTGCGAAGAATCCCGAAGAAGTGATTTTTACACCAAGCGTAACACATGCTTTGAATATGCTGCTTCTAGGGTTCTTAAAGAAAGGCGATCATATTATCACTACTTCGATGGAGCATAACGCTGTAATGCGACCTTTGCATATGCTCTCGAAGAAAGGCGTTTCATATGACATTGTATCTTGCAACAAAGACGGGTTATTGCGTGCAAGTGATATTATTCCACTGATTAAAAAAGAAACAAAGGCTATTGTTATGCTACATGCTTCCAACGTATGTGGAACAGTTATGCCAGTAGAGGAAGTATCTGAAATCTGTAAAAAGAGGAATATAAAGCTGATTGTAGATGCAGCGCAGACAGCAGGAATTTTAAATATAGATACTCGTGAAATAGACGCTTTGGCATTTACCGGGCACAAAGGACTTTTGGGACCTCAAGGTATTGGTGGTTTTGTCATTAAGAAAGAATTTGCTAATGAAATTACACCGCTAATCACAGGCGGAACAGGAAGCCTCTCCCACGAAATTCAGCAGCCGAATATTTTGCCGGATAAATTTGAGTCGGGTACAATGAATATACCTGCGATTATTGGATTAAAAAAAGCGATTGAATACATTAATTTGACGGGATTGAAATCTATACATGATCAGGAAATGGCACTTACTTCTGCATTTATATCAGAAGTTTGCGCCATAGATGGTGTTAGTATCATTGGTAAGAAGGATATCACTGATAGAGTAGCAGTAGTTTCCCTAAACTTTGAGGAAAATGATAATGCGGCAATTGCTACTGCCCTTGATAACAACTATGGTATTATGACAAGATGTGGCTTGCATTGTGCTCCTATTGCGCATAAAACGCTTAATACCTATCCACATGGAACAGTGAGATTTTCTTTTGGTCATTTTAATACGATAGATGATATAACGTATATAGTTCGGTCAATAAAAGAAATTTTGAAAAGCGGTGTAACTTATGGATTTTAGACAAATTGAAGCGTATATCAAAGTTGTGGAATTAGCTAGTTTTTCCAAAGCGGCGACTGAGCTGCATATTTCTCAACCGTCAGTCAGCACTTACATCAGCTTGCTTGAAAAAGAGCTTAACACGACGCTTATTAATCGCTCAACTAAAGTACTATCTACTACTTTGGCAGGAGAGCGTTTTCTTCAAAAAGCCAAAGAGATGGTGATGTTGAAGCATGAATCTATTGAATTGATGAAAAATCTTTCCGATGATATTAGTGGTGAAATCAGTATATGGGCATCATCCGTACCGTCATTGTACATATTACCTCAAATACTTGCGGAATTTCACAACTTATATCCAAATATCACCTTTAATATGCACCAGGCTGATACGTTTGAAGTAGTGCAGGGAATTGCTGCGCATAAGGCTGATATTGGTTTTGCTGGAAGTATACTTGGGAATAAAAAATGTGATTTTATTGAGTTTACAAATGAAGAACTAGTATTTATTGCTCCGAATAATGGCGCATACGCTGCAGACAAAGAGTATGCACTAGAAGAACTGCTCTATTCAAATCATTTTATATCAAGGGAACTTGGCTCGGGCACACGCATGCAATACGAGAAATATTTTACTGAAAACGGCATTACTCTTGATAAAATAAAAACTTGCGCAAGCATGGATAGCACACATAGTATTATCAATGCCGTGATGAGTGGTTTGGGTGTTTCAATTGTTTCAGGACTTGCTATTCGGCCAATGCTTGAACGGAAGCTGTTATTAACAATTAAATTGAAAAATGAGTTACCGAAAAGAAAAATATATGCAGTTTTAAATAGAGGGATTGTACATTCTCATTTAATTAAGCTATTCATGGAGTATGCAGCAATAAAAGGTGGAGCGGTAATAAATGAGATCAATTAAAAGGCTGGAACAAAAGTAGCCCCTTTTAAGCTAAATATTCTTGTTCCAACCGCATGTCATATACAATTATACTGCACATAAATAATCTAACACAACTTGATCAATTCGATCACCTTCAAAATAGCGTTCTTCAAAGTTTTCAAAGTGGCAAAAGTCGCAGAACGCTTTTTTTGTAGCTTCATCATACTGACCGTGAATTTCGCCTTTGTAAAATGATCTATGTGCTAGAGCAATTTGCATTTTTTTACAAACAGCTTGATCAATGTTCAATATATCTTCTGGCTTAGTTTCTCCAAAATAAATTCTGTGCAATGAAAGTAAGCGAGATAGCTTGTCAATCGGCTTTGGATCATCATCTACTCGAAGGTCAATGACCTTATCAGTGTATCCGCCATAGCTACCATTTTCTTTTACGATGAGCAGACCTGCAGCTTGCTGTCCGCGACTATCGCCACCTGCCTGTTGCCCGGCAGCAAGTGCACTAACTAATCTTTCAGCTAATAGCAAATGTGTATTTTTCTCAAAATCTTCACTCATTTTGATTACTGTTTCTTCGCCTACAAGAATGTTGCCTTGGCATGTGTAGTTTTCTCCTGTAATATGACCACACCAAGGTGCACATGCATCTCCGGTATAGGCAGCAGCATTACCATTACGATCAACAATTCCGACTTGTCTGCAGGATGGATCATCATCCAGTGCTAGCAGTGTTTCTAGCACTTTTTCTGCGCTATAGCCTTTCTCCAGCAATTTTAGCCCTACATCACCATAATCTAAATTAGCAAGCGATTGTGTTGCAATTGCACCAACACCGCCTTTTGCCCAGGAAACTAACGCGGCACAAGCTAGGAATTTAGATTGAACAGCTATACCAAATTCCCCGGAATTTGGGTCGTAAGCTACAATTGAAAATGTGTTGATTTGCTTCATTTCTACTCCTACTCCTTTTAGTTTATTTTTATCACAGAACATGATTTGAAGATACTATAGCATGTTTTGAATAAGTAAGTAAACAATGTTCTGATAATTCTATTAATTTGGATTGAGACATAACAATGAGCTGTTATACAAAATTGTTCATAGCATTGTGGTTCCTCCTAAGCTATTTCTTTACTTTCAAGAAAAAGAAGCGCAAATATATAGAAAAACCGTCCTGTAAATGAACAGTACGGTTTTTCTCAATCGGTATTTTATTTTTTTAATTGACTTTGTGCTTGTTTGACAAGGCGTTTTGTAATTTCGCCACCAACTGAGCCATTTTCTAGCGCAGAAGTGTGCGCTCCTAATTTCACGCCAAATTCTTGGGCAATTTCTTCTTTAAATTGGCCCAAGGCATGTTCAACACCTGGTACGACTAATTTATTTCGAGTCAATTGATTCACTCCTAATTATGTATTTACAGACTTTGTCTGTTAAAATTAAGATGTGGAAAAATTGAGATTTTATACGTCGTTTATGCTTTTTAAAGAAACATTTTTATGCTTTGAGTCAAAGTAAACATCGCCAATGACGATTATGCTCAATTTTATGCTCTGTAAGAAACTTCTGATATTGAGCTGTTGTTGCTTCCAATTGGTTCTTTTAGTATAATTTTAATAAATAAATTTGTTTAGTGTAAGCTATGCTGGTCGATGAGAGATAACAGCGATATCATTCATAGTATTGGATATATTATCCAATACTATTGTCGGTTCAGCGAACTTACATTTATGGGGGATGTTATTTATCTTATTTAGTATAGGTATTCTAAGTTTACTTATTTTAATAAGTGGAGCCTTTTCGGCAGCAGAAATTGCGCTGAGTTCTGCAAACCGTACAAAATTGAAAATGCTTGCGGAATCGGGCGATAAAAAAGCTAAACAGCTTTTGGCTGCTCTTGAAGATCCAACTAGTTTTTTCGCTACAACACAGCTTTACATCACATTTATTGCATTTTTTGCTGGTGCATATGCAGCTGACTCATTTACGGATCCATTGGTCAATTGGGCGCTAGGGCAAGGGCTACCTGTTTCAGAAGCCATAGCAGAGCCAGTTGTATTCCTTGTCGTTACAATTATTTTGACCTATTTTATGCTTGTTTTCGGTGAATTGGTGCCTAAGCATATTGCTTTACAAAATGCGATTACATTTTCTTTTGCTACGATTGGCTTATTAAATGTGCTTTCAAAAATTGTCTTACCGTTTGTGAAATTTCTATCGTTTTCAGCCAATTTCTTATTGAAGCTTATGGGTGTGAAAAATAATGGACATGAAGAAGAAATCACAAAAGAAGAAATCCGTATGATGCTAAAATCAGGCAATGAACACGGTAATATTGCCGAAGGTGAACATCATCTATTGAATAAGGTGTTGGAGCTTGATGACAAAACAGTCAAAGATGCCAGTATCCATAGAATAGATGTTGTCGCATTGCCATTAGAAGTAGATTTTACTGAAATTGTTGATGTACTAATAAAGGAAAAATACTCACGGCTACCAATTTATGAAGAGAGCATTGATAACATTGTTGGCATTCTACACATGAAGGATATCATGAAATATATGGTTGAGCATCCGGACACGTCCAAATTCAACATTAAAACACTTCTACGTGAACCATATTTTTTACCATCTTTCAAAAAAGCAGATGAAGCATTTAATGAAATGCAAAAAGCTCGCGTCTATATGGCTGTCGTTATCGATGAATATGGCGGTATGATGGGGATTGTCACAATGGAAGATTTAGTCGAGGAAATTGTCGGCAATATTTTAGATGAATATGATACAGATGAGCCATCAGATATTACATCGATTGATGACAAGGCGTTTATCATACAAGGGACGACAGATTTTGAAAAAATAGAGTACCTTTTCAACGCTGACTTGCCAGTCGATGAATACGATACGCTTAGTGGCTTTTTGATTGGACAGTTAGGAGGCATCCCATTGGAAGGCGAAAAGCCAGAATTGGAGTATAACGGTCTTTTATTTAAGATTGAAAGCGTAAAAGAAAAACGTATTACGACAGTGCTCGTTTCTAAGGTTTTGAAAGAAGAAACTGAAGATGTAACCGATGAATAATTGAATATACAAAAATATGTAAAAAATCGTGCTGTAAATGAACAGCACGATTTTTAGTTTATGCTTTTTAAAGAAACATTTTTATGCTTTGGGTCAAAGTAAACATATCGCCAATGGTGATTATGCTCAATTTTATGCTCTGTAAGAAACTTCTCAATGTTGATATTGAAATGTACGAATAAACCATGTTTTTGCAAATCCCTTGTGTTTTGTGCCGGCCCAATCAATTGCTCTAACAATTCATTTTTCTTATCTTTTGAAATATCATCTTCCCACCAAATACTGCGCGGTTTATGTGTAAGTCTCGTTAAGTAATCATATTTCATTAAGTTTAAAGCAATTAAATAGTGTTCGGGCTGCTCTTTTTCAAGATATTCAGCTAAGCGAATAAATAAATCAGCCAGCTGATGTCCAATTTTTGACCAATCTTGTGCTACCCAATAAGCACCAAAACCTTGGAAAAAGTCAAAAGCGCTTGCGAAAACATTGGTGACTAAATACTCAATAGTCAAATCCATGCGATGCGCATTCCAATATTTTTCTAAAATATCTTCTACCTGTTTAATGTGGATCACATCGGTAAAAGATAAGCAATTATTAGACAACATTTCATAAGGTGCATGTTCCATGTACTGATATCCAAATTTTTCAGCATCTTTTGTGAGACCTGTACCATGTAGCATTTTTAAAAATCCCAATTGCAATTCTTCCGGTCGCATCTCAAATACATCATTAAAAGTAGAACGGAAAGATGAATAATCTTCCTCGGGCAGGCCAGCAATTAAATCCAGGTGCTGATCGATTTTTCCGCCTTCCTTAATCATTGTTACAATTCGTTTTAACTTCTCAAAATTCTGTTTACGTTGGACTAATAAATTTGTATTTTCATTTGTTGACTGAATACCGATTTCAAAACGGAATAATCCGGCTGGTGCGTGTTCATTCAAATAAGCAATAATTTCTGGTCGCATAATATCTGCTGTAATTTCAAATTGGATGCTCATGCCCGGTGTATGATTTTTAATCAAAAAATCAAAAATATCTAAAGCAAATTCACGATTAGTATTAAATGTACGATCCATAAATTTAATTGTCTTAACACCATTTTGAATTAAATAAAGCAAATCAGCTTTTGCTTCTTCACGATCAAAATAACGAACACCCACCTCAGTAGATGATAAGCAAAATTGACAATTAAATGGACAGCCGCGTGAAGTTTCAAAATAGCTAATTCGATGTGGCAAATTAGCTAAATCTTCTGCAAAGCGATAAGGTGAAGGTATTGTCATTAAATCTAATTTCTCACGAGGTGAGTTTACGACAATGCCTTCATTTGTTTGATAAGCCAATCCATTTACTTCATTGATAGGTTCATGATTTGTAAGCTTTTGCAAAAGCTCTTTAAAAGTAGCTTCACCTTCACCAATCACGATGGCATCAACTGCAGGAACTTCATTTAAAATGCTTTCTGCATTAAAACTAACCTCAGGTCCACCAAAAATAATTTTACAATTGGGTAAAGCTTTTTTTAATAATGCAGCAATTTTTTTAGTTTCTTTAATGTTCCAGATATAACACGAAAAACCGATTACATCAGGATTTTGCTGAAAAAGGTCAGCAACAACGTGTAAAATGGGGTCTTTAATTGTGTATTCAATGATTTCAATATGAAATTCCGGTGCAGAATAGGCTTTAAGAAATCTTAATGCTAGATTTGTGTGAATGTATTTAGCATTCAAAGTAGTTGTAATAACTTTCATAACAAGGTCTCCAAAAATTTATCTTTATTTTACTATAACAGATGTTATAGTAAAATAAACTACTAGTTAGAAGAATAATGACCAACCTGCATACTGTTATATATCATTGTGATAATCTGTATTATTACAATAATCCTCGTATTTAAAGAGAAATTCCGTATTGATTCAACCTGTACTAATTAATTTATAGTTTCTGTTTGATTTTTTTTATGATAAGGAGTATGATGTTAGCGTAAACTATTTACTAGATGAGACCTCACCCGCAACTGTTTATGACCGTATTTTTTGCAAATTTTCCGCTCTGACTACGTCACTCATCAGTTAAATACGTTGCTGTATTCGCCTTCTTCGTTCCTTGCAGAACGAAAAATTTGCTGAAAAATACAATCACAAACAGTTCCGGGTGAGGTCTACAAAAATATTTTGGAGTGGGTATGAAAAATGGCACAATTACCAAAAAAGAATGCAAATGGTATGTTTGAAATCAGGCTCGAATCAATCGGGGGGCTTGGTGCAAATCTTGCCGGAAAAATGTTAGCTGAATCAGGTGTTATTGGACATGGATTCAATGGCGCTAATTTTGCTTCATATGGTTCAGAGAAGAAAGGTTCACCTGTTAAGAGCTTTATTAGATTCAGTGATGCGGATATGGAAATTCGCGATCATAGTCCAATTGAAAGCCCGAATGTTGTAGGTGTTTTTCATGAAGCATTGTATAAGACAGTCAATGTTGTTAGTGGATTACGACCTGGCGGCATTATTTTAGTAAATTCTATACGTGATTTTGAAGAAATTAAGCGGGACTTAAACATTAAGTATGGGACACTTGCTGTTGTGGATGCGTTAGGAATTTCTGTTGATGAAAGGACTAGGGTGAATACAGCAATGTTAGGCGCTTTGTTCCGAGTAATTGATTTCCTAAATCCCGATGCAATGCGTGGTGTAATTCGTAAAACCTTTGAGAAGAAGTATCCGCATATGGTAGAGCCGAATATTAGGACTTTTGATCGTGGTTACGATGAAGTGAAATTTACTACTTACGCACTACCAGAAGATGTAACAGAGTCACAATATGAAGCAAAACCACCTTTATTAGGATATAAAACACAAGTGCCCGGAGGTATTATCCTTGCACAAGCAAATAGCATTAAGAAAGATTTGAGTAGTTCACGTCAAGGATTTTTACCGGAATTTATTCCTGAAAGATGTATTCATTGTGCAGCATGTGATACGGCTTGTCCAGATTTCTGTTTTGTTTGGGCAGAAGAACCTGATAAAAAAGGGCGGATGCAAATGATGCTGCAAGGTGTGGATTATCAATATTGTAAAGGGTGCTTAAAATGTGTGACAGCTTGTCCGACAGAAGCACTTGTGGAGATGCGTGAAACGCAAGGTTATGCAGAGGAGCATTCGACTCATCAAGAATTTCCTTATGTTAATGGAGGTGCGTCATCATGACAACAAAGAAAAATAACGCTGAACAATTGATGGTGTTTGAATCCGGTAATGAAATGGCTGCTATGGCAGCGGCACAAATTAACTATCATATTATGGGGTATTTCCCGATTTCTCCATCAACAGAGGTTGCACAATTTTTAGATACAATGAGATCTCGTGGTGAGCATGATATTCAATTAATTGCAGCTGACGGAGAACATGGTGCTGCAGGTATTTGTTATGGTGCTGCCTTAACTGGTGCACGTGTTATGAATGCAACAAGTGCGAATGGCTTTTTATATATGATTGAGCAAATGCCAGTGCAATCCGGAACTCGTTTTCCGATGGTATTAAACTTGGTTACTCGCGCAGTTAGTGGACCGCTTGATATTCGCGGTGATCACTCTGATTTGTATTATGCCTTAAATATTGGTTGGATCATTTTAACAGCTAGAACACCACAAATGGTTTATGATATGAACATTATGGCACTTCGGATTGCAGAACATGCAGATGTTCGTTTGCCGGTCATTGTAGCTTATGATGGCTATTTTACTTCTCACCAAAAACGTAAAGTGAACTATTTTAAAGAGCGTGAAGTTGTGCAGGAGTTTGTTGGTGAAGCACCAACTGATTATCCACAAATTCGTGATTTGTCAAAACCGATTACAGTTGGTGCACATATGGCAGGTGATGATTTGACCAATAATCACTACCAACTATCTGAAGCGATGTACAATGCTGCTGCTGTTTTTGAGCAAGTTACAAAAGAGTATGCAGAAATTTCAGGTCGCTCATATGGAATGCTTGATTTATATCAAATGGATGATGCGGAAGTTGCATTATTTTTACTAAATTCAGCTGCTGAGACAGCGAAAGACGTTGTGGATGAATTGCGTGCAAAAGGTATTAAGGCCGGAATTATTAGTCCTAATATTATTCGACCGTTTCCAAAGGCTGAAGTATTGGAAGCACTAAAAGGTGTTAAAGTTTTATTAGTAGGTGAGCGTGCTGATTCATATGGTGCTCATGGGGCTAATTTAACACAAGAAATTAAGGCGGCATTACAAGAAGGTAGCGATAACCAAACTGTTGTGTTAAGCCGTGTATTTGGATTAGGAGGAAAAGATTTTTATCCTAATGATGCGCATGCTTTCTTTACTGCAGCACTTGATGTGATGGGTGGTAAGAGTGAAGTTCCACGCTTTGATTATTATGGTGTGAACGAAGGAGATCCTGAGAATGCGTTAACACCTGTTATTGAGCCACAGTATGGTGATGATTATAAAACCGGTTTGATTTCTGTGACGTCTAATGAAGAGACAGGTCTGTTATCTGTGAAAGTGCCGCCACTTCGAAAACTTATGGCAAAGCCAAAGCGGTTAGCAGCGGGGCATGGTGCTTGTCCGGGGTGTGGTATTTTCCCTGGTTTGGAATTGTTCTTCAAAGGAATTGAGGGAGATATTGTTGCTTTATTCCAAACAGGATGTGCCTATGTTGTTTCGACTAGCTATCCTTATAGCTCACATAAGCAAAACTTTATTCACAACCTTTTCCAGAGCGGTCCTGCGACATTGTCGGGAACGTTGGAAGCTTTCATGGAGTTAAAGCGTCGTGGCGAAGTGAATGTTTCTGATGATGCTACTTTTGTCATGATCAGCGGTGACGGCGGTATGGATATCGGTATGGGATCAGCGATTGGTACGGCTTTGCGTGGCCACAAGTTGATTATGCTGGAGTATGATAATGAAGGTTATATGAATACTGGTTCACAGATGTCTTACTCAACGCCGATCGGACATAGAACATCTACAACGAATATTGGGAATAGGCAGCAAGGAAAAGTATCTCATCATAAGGATACTGCTCAAATTATGGCTGCTTGTAACATTCCATATGTGTTTACTGCCACTGAAGCATTCCCACAGGATGCGATTAAAAAGGCAGCAAAAGCGCAGTGGTATGCACAGAATGTAGGTACAGTTTACGGAAAGATGTTAATCACTTGTCCATTAAACTGGATGTCAGATGAAAAGCAAGGTCAGAAAATTTTAGAATCAGCTGTGAATAGTAATTTCTTCCCGCTTTATGAAATTGAGCGTGGTTTGACAACAATTACGTATGATCCGGAAGCGAAAAAGAAGGAAGTTCCACCATCTGATTGGTTGAAGTTAATGGGGAAAGCGAAGCACTTATTGAAGCCTGAAAATGAAGACTTGTTGCAAAGGTTTGAGCAAGAACTTGAGAATCGTTGGCAGAGATTGAAAGCGAAACACGATAGCCCAATGTTGTAATTAATGAAAGCTGACTCAACTTGTAAAAAGTTGAGTCAGTTTTTAATTTGTTTGTTGCAATTCTAGCATTCATTTCTCATAATAGAAGATGAAGATATAAATCGAACTATTTGAGGAGGAGTATTTTGAATCATAAAGTAGTTGAAACGCCATTTTTCGAAAAATTAATACTAGTTTCTGATGGGGAATACTTGGTTAAGGCAAGCTTTTTATACGATGAAGAAGTTTTTCACCTATATGCTGCTAATACTGTGCCACAAGATGATCCAATCTTATTGATGGCAACTGAACAATTAGAGGAATATTTTTCAGGCAAACGCAAGGATTTTACTGTTCCGCTAAAGGTCAAAGGCACTGAATTTCAAGAAAAAGTTTGGCAAACTTTAAATGCCATTCCTTATGGAGAGGTGTTAACCTATAAGCAAATTGCGGAAAAAGTAGGTAGCCCAAAATCCTGCCGTGCAGTTGGTGGTGCTTGTCGAGCGAATCCTATTGTGCTGATTATTCCTTGTCATCGAGTACTTGGGACAAATGGGTCTTATACAGGTTTTTCAGGTGATAAAATTTATATGAAGGAATCATTGTTGAAGTTTGAGGATGGACAGGAAGCTTTTGCGTTGTAACTATTAAATTAATTTAAAAAATAGTTCTACTGAATTTCAGTAGAACTATTTTTATACGCAATTGCTTATGCTTGCAATTCATTTAACTTTTTCACTAAGCGTGATTTCTTACGGGCAGCAGCATTTTTGTGGATAAGCCCTTTTGTAGCAGCTTTGTCCAAGTGCTTTGCAGCAGCAAGTACTGTTTCTTTTGTTTCTTCTGTGTTACTTGTAAGTGCTACTTCAGCCTTTTTTACACTTGTTCTCATCGCCGATTTCTGCGCTGAATTACGTGCATTTGCTTTTTCGTTTGTTTT
>Ga0131853_10014408_pt1 | contig 14496 bp, 11 predicted proteins | sample TergutLab28metaG_FD_92764 | JGI IMG/M metagenome (GOLD analysis project Ga0131853, IMG submission 92764) | Labiotermes labralis P1 segment gut microbial communities from Petit-Saut dam, French Guiana - Lab288 P1 (version 2) (version 2) | ecosystem: Host-associated > Arthropoda: Insects >... | reverse complement strand
TTTAAACACGGGGGCCCAAAAACCCGTTTTGCCCGAAAGCCAAACCCCCTCAAACAAAAGACACCCCCCCCCCCCCCTAAATAAAAGTCTACTAACAAAAAATATTTTACTATTACTTTCGAACATTTAATATACAAAGCGTGACAGATATTATCTATCTTTACCATTCAGTGTCACTGTCTCAGTCTGCACATTCGGTACCTTCATCTCCCTCACAGTAGCTCCTAACTTTCCGATCTTCTTCACTGCCATTCCAAATCATATCACCATCAATCAGTCCCATCGAACGCATTGTACATACAACACTTTAAAAACCCTTCACTGTCACTTCTGGTGAGATGCGCAGCCATGTTTTTATGATTCACATTGACTAACTAATACATTTATATTTCTTGGTTTATAAACTTACTTGAATACATGAAATTTCACAATTTTTCCCAAAGACGGTGTTAATGGTGTTAATAATTGAAACAAATGTGTTCTGGATCTTCGTGTCATGTCTGTGGTCTGAACAGTCTGAGTTCATGGCTCTTTAATGGTTTTTAATTTGTGGATTGGCTCAGCTTTTATTTTTGGTCTTTGTAGTTAATGTGTACTTTTTTGATAGCCATTTTCCTGTTACTACCCTTCAACTAGATCTGTTCGCAGGTACGTATCTTAACAAGCCACTGTCTCTGTCGTGAACAATGGTTGAGAAAACTCAATCTAAGGGGTCCATCAGTTTAGGAACTTCTTTCCCTGAAAATGGAAACAGAGAGGACTTCCGAAAAGTCGTGTTTTTTTTTTAAATTAGACGATGGAGAAAGTCCCCAAAGAATAAGACTGTCTCATTTAACTTCGCTGGTGCTCTGTTCTCTATTTTGGATTTCTTGGCCCTTGAATTTGGGACCGTAAGGTTGCCCCGAAACGTCGATAACGAACTACCAGTCTACGCTGAGTAAAATCTAAGAAGAGCGGAGATCTCAAATGATTTCGCAGCAGGCCTTGGTTTAACTCCGCTTAGTCTCGGTTCAGGACGATCTTGGTTTGGCGCGGTCCGGTTCGGTGCTTCTTACACGAATTTAAGATGACATCATATATTTAGGCGCCAAATTTAAAGAAAAACCCTAGACTTGCATTTGAGTAAATACGGTACATCACGGAGGACCAAAGCTAATAAGTGGACCCTGAGATGTGTATGGCTGTTCTTAGTGTACAGAAATAAAGTTAGGTATTTGGATAAAAAGTAAATACTGGCAAAGGGAAAGAAAAAAGAAAGGAAGAGAGTAGGACGCTGCAGATTTTACGTGGCATCGGTTAGGATGGGAACATGTACAAGAATAGTAGACTTATAAGGGGTCGGTCATGGCGTATTTGAAAGAAATGCCCGCCTAGAGGAAGTCAATAAACTCTCATCCAGAATATCAGACAAGAGGCTCCGATTCCAACTGGATGCCCTGAATAAATCTGAAAGTCTGTGTTGCACAACACAGTTCGGTTATAACCAATCTACAGTTCGTAGAGAGTATTGAAACTGACATAATGCCAATGTGGATCCTGAATTCTGCCAGCCACTTCTTTTAGTCTTCCTCTCTTCTTCACTTACGAGTAGGTTATGTTATGTTATTTCGCATGTAGCAGCTGTTTAAAAAATGACTAACATCTAATGGCCGAGTCAGTGGTTGCGTGTAAGGCCTACTAGAATCGACACTGACATCTCTATAACCAGCTCCATGGGAAAGAGTCCTTACTTGTGAAGATGACAGTAATTCACTTATTAAAAAAACACTCCGTGCCTTAAAAGCCGGGGTAACGTTGTCAGTACAGTAGGACGGGCCGGGATTACATTCCAGGCAGTGGCACGACATTTTTCTCTTCTCGGAAACGTCCACACTGGCTCTGAGGCCCAACCAACCCCCTTTTCAATTCATATCGGCGGGTTCTTTTTCCGTTGATAAAGCGGACAGGAAGTGAAACTGACTTCTCACTTCTGCCTAGTCCCAAGACTAAGAATGAATGGAGCAACATTTCTATTCCCCTTACATGCCTTAACGGTGTGCAGTGACAAAAATTTACCTTACCACTATGGTGTTTACACGGCGCCTGGAACTTATCCTGAGCTAATCGGAAGAAAGAAGTGGGAGGGTAGCTCAGTCGGTATAGCGACTGACTACAGGCTGGACGGTCCGGGATCGAATTCAGTCTGCCTTGAGTCGTTGATCGGGGCAGCTGTGTCGTGTACATGGCTGGAGCGTTCAGTGCGAGTCAACAGCAGGCGAACTGTTTGAAGAAAGTGTAGTGCTACGTTCCACTTAAACTATTGAGGAAATAGCGAGGAACGACCGACAGAATACCGTCGTCTGTGTGTTTGACGCACAAAGCTCTCGCATTACAGTTTTCCAAATTCATGAATGGATACATGAAAGGTCTCATCTACCAGAGCAGGATGTCCGAATAATCCAGACTGATGGGCCACGACGACGTGTCTACATTAAACTCGCCACTAGCGAGCAGTCGTTCGCCGTTGTCCAGAAAACATCAGGTAACGTAGAATACCGACATGATAATGGCGAGCTCTTCACAGTACAAATCGAACTGGCAGGCTTGGGTACCAGGCGTATTAGGATTGCTAATCTACCACCAGAGGTGCCGGACCGCGCAATCCGTAACAAACTATCCATATATGACGGTGTAAAGGAAATAAGAGAAGAAACATTGCCGAGGGCCTATAGGTACCCAGTCTCTAATGGGACACGTATAGCTGTGACCCGCCTCAAATAACACATCCCGTCCCATCTGTCCATAGCAGGGAATAGAGTGCTTGTATCTTACGAGGGGCAACCGCCAAAGTGTTATGCTGTAATGAGGCGGACCACCAATATCACGAATGCCCCCGAAGCAGACACAGGATTGCCCAACAGCTCCAACCATCCAAATTATCTTGGGTGGACATTGTGCAACAGGGAACGACATGCTCACATCCCGAATTGATGCGGCACTCGAACAAGGAGATGCGAGAAGTGAACGATGGCAACACTCATGACGTACAACACAAAACTCCCTGCGGGAACGAGCGAACTACTGTGCATCAGTCGTCAACCGACAGCACTTCAGCCGGGGAAGCACAATCCTTGGAAAGCAGCGCAGATGGAATGCATATTGACAACAACCCCCCGAGTATGGTGCTGGCATCAGTGACCAACAATGGGGCCAAGCCGATGAGAGGGAAAGTGATGTGCCGATGGAGACTCCCTCGTCTCTACTAAGCACACCAGACATCGAGATGGATTCCACAGACGGGACACTGGGATGCGAGCGAGATAATGAGGACCTGGCTGTTTCTTTAGCACCAGTCACTCGTGACCCCCCTACAGATGATGAGACATTAATGGCACCACCCATCCTCAGTCCCAAACGGAACAAGAAACTTAATTCCGACCGTGATACGCCCCCATTACAAGGGCGAACGCGCAGTAAAGCGCGCACCTCAAAACCCCCTGCCAATACTTCTTCTGCATGACGTTTGTTTACAAAGTTGCAACCCTAAACATTAATGGACTTGCACAGCGTACGCGTATTAGTATTTTAGAGGACTTTTTGTGGAACATGATGTTGATATAGCGCTATTACAAGAATTCACAAGTTCATAGATCGACACAATACGCCGAGGCACAAAATATACAAACACAGGGACAGAACAGCGAGCGACGGCAATTATAGTTAAAGACGGGCTCACTCTTACAAACGTCAGGAGATTTCCATTGGGTAGAGGAATGGCTGGAACGTTTAACGGGACATGCATTGTCAACGTATACGCGCCCTCCGGGGCGAAGAAGAAACATGAAAGGGTAACTTTCTATAATTCTGATCTTCCTTATTTATTACCTACTGCACAGACTGAGTTGATACTAGCTGGGGACTTTAATTGTGTATTATCGCTGTCCGACACCACGGGCCAGAAAAACTATAGTCGAGCCCTCGAAAACATATTTCGAGACATCAGCCTTAATGATGTATCGGACACGAAGACGACAACACGAAATATGTTCACGCACTACACGCCAGAGGGGGCAACGTGTTTAGACAGAAGACACATCAGCCACAACCTAACACCGCGAAAACAGGGAGTCGAAAAAGTGGTGGCTGTGGCTGCGTTCACTGATCACCTCGCGCTACTACTACGACTCTCATTAGACACCCCCTTGCCGACAAATGGAAGAGGTTGCTGAAGGATGAACACATCCCTACTACGAGAAATTTCCTTTCAACATCTAATACAGAACCTTTGGAAGAGATGGCAGGCCCATAAGAAATACTATTCTAACTCTGTGTTGTGGTGGGAGCGTTATGTAAAACGAACATTGTTCACACGAGAAGCGACGGACCGTCGGCGCGACCGGGTGCCCCTAGAAAAATTTTACTACGAGGCCATCTCCAACATACTGCATACCACGACGAAGAACCGTGCTGCGAAAGCCATTCCCTTGAAACACCTGAACGCAAAAATCACTCGCCTACACCATTATGAGCTTAAGAGAATAGTTCTCAACAATGATGAACGTGATATGATAGATGGAGAAGAACCGACCCTATATCACTTCAAAAAAGCAAAGACACGACGAGATTCACGAATAGTGAGTGCAATACAAGACAGTGTAGGTGTTACGAACACAACGACGATGAAAATTTTGCTTACATTTTCCTCCTTCCTGCGGACGAAATACGATAATATTCCTGTAGACGACGAGAGTATCAGAGCATTGATTGGGAACATAAACAACACGCTCCCACCCGCAGCAAGCCTAGCCCTAGATGCACCCTTAACAATAGATAAACACCAACGTGCGTTAAAGAAAGGGAAACACAACAATGCCCCTGGCAGCGATGGGATAAGTCAAGAGTATTTTAAGACCACTTGAGAAACAACCAAAAATGGCATGCTTGAAATAGTTCACCAATGTATGTAGAGGGAAACATTACGGATAAACAGAAACACGGAATGATCGTATGAACACCGAAGAAACCCAAGCCCATCCATCCTGAAGACTACCGGCCACTGACCCTCCTCAACGCTGATTACAAACTGATGTCCCGGATACTTGCGGACCGATTAAACCCCTGGCTAACTACCCTCCTCTATCCAAGTCAACATTGCGGAATACGTGGTCAGACAGTTTTTGAAGCCTTGGCAACTGTACGCGATGCAATAGCATATGCTGAATACTCGAGGTCGAAACTGTGTCTGTTGTCCTTAGATTTTAAGGAAGCATTTGATTATATAACCCATTCATATTTATTCAACCTACTGAAGACATACGGCTTCAGTCCGCGGTTCCAGCAACGCATCCGAGATATGTGCAAGAACGCTATGTCGTGTATTAAGATAAATGGTCATATATCGAACCCAGTCCCATTTAAGTGCTCCATACGACAAGGGTGTCCCTTGAGCATGCAGCTCTTTGCGCTATGCTTGGATCCACTACTCACTCACCACCCTTGAAAACATGTTGACAGGAATACACATATTTCGTCGCCCTGCCAAGACAGCTGTTCTCGCATACGCAGATGACGTCACACTTCACGTGACGTCCCCTCAAGACACACCCAGAATAAAATATGCAATAGAACAATATGAAGCTGCGTCCGGCGCGAGGATCAATATCAGGAAATCTAGGGCCATGGAAGTCAGTTTCGGTGACCGCTCTATAAATATTAAGGACATCCCATATCATACGGAAATGAAAATATTAGGCATAAATTTCACAAATAGTCCGCCAGTCCTCCCTTAATAGTTGGTACACAGTGACGGGAAAGATTCGCTCCCTGGCACGTGACGCGTACTACAAGGAACTATGCTTGTACAGACGGGTGCTCTATGTCCATAATTATTTGGTAGCAACAGCATGGTACACAGCACAGATTCTTCCGATGCCTGAAGCCTGCACGCGACAAGTGAATTCGTCAATTGCATGGTACTTGTGGCGCGGAGACATTTTCAGACTACCATTGTCCACCCTCCAACGCAGGAAGCGGCAAGAATGCGACCTTCTCGATGTCGCTAAGAGCCGCGCTTTATTCTTCTTCCGCCTCCGAGCACAAAGTCAAGATACAGGATCGCTCACATCCGAAGGGCACCGAAAATGGGATCTCCTTATGCCATACACTAATGCAATCCACATCTACAGAATCCGGTAACTTGGAATACCTGCGTCATTTTGCTACGCACACTGCCTATATCCCGCCGTGAGAACACTCGGAGTCCTGCCTAGTATACAAACGCCGCATACACAACACTATGCACTTCCTCCTTATTGCGATTACTGAAACACCTGAGTTGCGCATTGCGCGACCTTGGCCCAATACTGACTGGGAGACAGTATGGCAGAAAGTACATGAAACGCCAGTTTCTATGACATAGTTCCGACACACGAACGCCTACGTAAAATCTGACTTGTCCCCTCAGACCTCTGCAGCCACTGCAATAGGACAGACACCCTACATCTTCTAACGGAATGTGGCGAAGGACCGCAGATGTGGGAGTGGACGAGACAGCGCTTAGCGTCGATACTACGAACAGAGTGGAGAAGAATACCACCAGACTGGTTGCTACGTCCCACCTTCAAGATGTGGCCTCCACAACGTCGCCGCGCTGTTTTGTGGATACTTGCCACTTTGTAGTATTCCACCTGCAAACGAGACGAACCCCGACCATGGATGACTATTATGGCTTATTACGCAGAGCCAGATGGAAGATATATGATATGGGAAACCAGGCAGCATGTGGGAAACTATCGCCGTAATAAAGAAGTGGACCATAAATAGAATTCTGACAACGGTGCAAATCTGAACGTGAGCTTATGACAACCCCCCTGGATGCATTTGGAAGATTTTGCTTCAGAAAACGAACACTGTTCCCCTCCCCTACCCCTGCTGAGTGCCTATGTAAATAGATAGCAATGTAAAGGATTTATGGAATAAATGCACATCAAATAAAAAAATACCGGTGGGGACGAGATTTTCCGCCCGTCCAGACCGGCCCTGGGGCCCACACAGCCTCCTGTAAAATGGGTACCGATTCTTTCCCGGGGGTAAACTGCGACCGGGGCGTGCTGCTGACAACTCACCCACTTCTAGTGCCGCCGTCATGGAAGAGTAGAGCTATATCTCTACCCACCATCTGGGCCACACCGGGCCTGTAACGAGAAAACTTTACCTTTTAATCGGAAGAAAGAAAACACTTAGAGTTACCGCGAATGAAGTTCTTGAAGAGCTCAGATGGATTATTAGCGACGATATGAGCCTGAAAGTGTGACGATGTGCATTAGATAAAACTGGCTTAGGATCGTAGACAGTGCTTGGCTGTATTGTAACTTCGGGTGGAGCTGTCTGTGAAATGTAAACTTAGTAAAGAACAACTACAAAAGTATGTGAGATGAATTAAAATTGGTCACACAGCATGATGGTCATAACAGTGGTGTCGGAATTTCACGTTTTTTAAAAGAGTATATAATTTTGTGAACGTATCCACGCTGCTTCGATTGACCTCTGAGTGGACACAGCAGTCAGAGCGGTGTCTCCAAATAAATAATATCATTGGAAATTAACAATTTTACTTTTTTGTTTGAAAGAAGGTCTGTGTAAAATTTTCACTTCTCTGGACATTCGGTGGCACCTAACTTCCGTCTGCTACACGTAGTTTAAGACAGTACTTTAATGGGGTTACACAGGATTCTGACGACGGTATAGGCCTATCAAGTTTGGAATCATTCAATCTTGAGACTCTGTTAGTAGTCCCGTGTTTAGAGTAACAAATTAAAACAAGTTTCATGGATAGAATTCCCCCTACCCCCTTCCTGAAGCAAAAACGTAATAGAAACCAACTCTGTTCAGCTTGACAGGAGAAGTTATTTTAAACCTCCAGATCCAGAAATTAAGACTAGCCTTACCCATCGGGCCTAAATGAGTGGGTGCTTACATTATTCTTGTGCCTGAGGTTTATTTATGATTTTTAACATGGGGCGATGGATAATGCACAACTAGTAAATGACTAACTGTACTTTAGTGTTCATAAGTGCTCTTAAAACTTTGCGTCGTCAAATTTCTTTCGTCGAATCTTGTCGAGCTCTTATGCCAATATCATCGTCAGTGGCAATTCACTGACGACAAACTGCAAGTGTCTTTTGGAGAGTGAAGATTGTCAACAATGAAAACTTAATTTTTAATATGCTCTTGTGACTACTGTAATTTCAAATTAATATAAACCAGTCGGTGTATATTAATTCGTCTTTCCGAGACAGAAATTAATACTCTAATGAATGATTGATGTAATGGAATTTTTTGGTATTATTTGGTAAATTTTTGTAAATTATTGTACATAGATTTCTCGCCCTTGGCAACGTACAGGAAGTTGCGGATGCGATCAGCAGTTTCAGGTAGCTCGACGAATCATGCGATACGTCACGGCGCGCGGTTTTTTTCTGGCCTATTTGGAGGATGGTGATAAGGGACTCTATCAGGCCATGGGACAAAGGAAGAGCGTCGTAGGAATTTATACAGACCTGCGTTGTAACGCTACACCGTCTTACGATTCCAGCTATCGGCGTGATAACATTTTTTTTATGCACGTCTGCGTCTAAGTGGACGCTGGTTGAAATTATTTTTCAAGTAATTTTATTTGGTGTGACGATGCTGTTGCTGTACATCATACCAGGTAGGTGTTGATGTGAATTGTGGAAATTTATAACTCGATTTTTATTAATGACGAAACGTGAGTAAATTCGGACTTGATTAGATATCACTGTGTAAACGCTGAATGTATTACAGAAATGTTTTACGATTATTTTAAATGCCTGTGCGTTGTTGGGGCGGGGGACGTGTATTTGTATATTTGGGAAGCATGGTTATTATGTAGCAGTGTTGTTAGTAGAAAGGTATAAACATTTTTAAATTTGGGATGCTTGAGCTGAGCACCAGGAACGTTGGGTGTTAGTAAGCCACACTCCTGTTAGTAAAGTGAATAGTTTCCGAGCCGGTGTAGTGCTGTACCTAGTACATTGCAACCCTATTATTATCACCGCTCCCTGGTATCTGTATCGTCTTCAGCGGCTGTCCAACTAGATAACTAAACTGGTGGCAGCAAGACTTATTCGAAATCCCAAAATCCTCTCAGGTCAAATCAGGCTACTCCCAAATTATAGTGGATAGAATCCACTGGCCATTACAATATCAAAAAGAACAATGAAAGCATTGCAATTCAAAATAGGGTTGTTATGCGTAAAGGTCAATGGAAAGCTTTCCTTGTGCTTAATCACTACAATACCACTCCTATGAAATATTCGTATAAAGGTTTATAAAAAATACTTGGACTCTGGTGATAAGTGTTAAGTTTAAAATATATCGGAGTGCGGTACGTTACTATCAATATTCATGTTATCCTCCTCTATCATTCTCGGTCCCTCAACTGCTTGCTCTCTTCAGTCAAGTAAAACAGTAGGCAATTAATCGATTCCAACTTAAGATGGAGTGACCCATGGTCTTTCTCAACGCTCCCTTACGAACTTCGGTGGCTACAGCAGGAAAACAACCCTGATTGTGAATGACAAATTAGACAGAATGTAAACACAAGGAGTTGTGGTCTACTGTGAGGTGCGTTCTATTACTTCGCAAAGGGATACCGAGGAAAATCACGAAAAAAATCTCCGCCAGCACAGACAGTTGTCGGCCTGAGATTCGAGAACCGGGCGTCCGTGATACAAAGTGAGAATGAAACCCGTTGGTCCGGAACGTCCCGTATATCCTACATAAGCGTCCCTTGGCTAATAACAATAGGGATGCAAAATCGACCATGTGTATCAGGAACTTTAATTTACGAAGAAGCCAACTTAAGAAAGGTGGTAAGATTGGTTTGCTTAATTTTTTCTGCATGACGCGACTCAAATAATCGTTTCTAAAATATGTTTATATTTTATTTGCCAGACAAAAATATTCTTAGGTAGAAAAAATATTACGGGCACATGTACCCCCGAATTACGCCTACGTCTATAAAACTGATTAACGAAATAAAGAACTCCATGAAGCACAGTCATTGTCGCACAGTTCCGCTTATTCGAGAAATTTCCATTCCTTTTTATGGAGATGGGAGAATGGACGGCTCATTATCACGCTGACAGGAAAAATTGTATGATTTAACAGAATTGCTTTTGAATTCATTCCAAGTCCATTTCGTGCTGCCTGCAAATAGAAGCACGTCGTGTAATTCTGGACGTTTTATCACGGAAATTCTACAAGTACTCCACATTTCTAGTCATATAAAGAACTGGTTAATGTAATCAGGGATTGAGGAATGAACGTTGTGGAAGCATTGATACAAACTGTTTCCCTTCCCATCGTGCAGAGACTTTATGTTAACAGACGCGCTCCTGTAAAACTACCCTCTGGGGTAATGCATAATATGCAAATGTCATGTGGCGTTTAATTAGATGATTGTGATAAGGGCGGTGGGATAGGGGAGTAGGTGACAGCTACAAGATGGTAAGAGGTATAGTGGGAAAACAGGGGTAGTGCAGGGTAGTGGTGATGGAGGAACGATTCTCACTGGAAAATGGTAAACCTGGGACCTTATTCCACTATCCCAACTTTAAACCCCAACAATTTACCCTCAAGCTTCGAATAATTTTATAAGGGGTTTATTTAACATGAAAACAGAGGGAAGACGGGCTGTTCTTTATCTTTTTCCCCAGGAAACTGTAAAATTAAAATTGCGTTCCATTCTCAGATGAGCAAGGTGTGTTGTGCACACAAAGTTTATTGCAATACTTCGTGTACTAAACCTGTTACAGAACGCCAAACGGGCAAACGATAAAACCCTAATCAACCACGATCGAACGTTATCAGTACTAGCATGAAACACGTGGGCCCTGTTGAAATAGTTTTCTTATATTATTACATTACGTTAGAATGACATAGATTAGATTAGATTAACATTTGGGTTTCTAGCCCTTACGGTCCCAATGCACCTAGGTTAGATATACATAACGCGGGATCTTTCCACGAAAAGTAATGAAAAAGTAATAAGGATACCAGCATCAAGAAAAAATCTGTCTGAAACGCAAAATAAGTTCACATGCTCGTGAATGCCTTCCACACAGAGTGCACGGAGTTTCGTATCACAACACGTATCACACTGCTGAAGACGACGCGTCAAATTCACCACTGGAGGAAGAGTTCGGGTGCTCTAAATCTCACTGCAAAGGATGCTAACATTCCTACTAGTTGTAAATGATTTAAGATAATTTCCAGATATCTAGCATTGGTGTTAACCTGCACGTCTGTTCCTCCCTTACCATAATCCGTACCAAAAGTGACTAACTTCTGGTAAACGTCTGTCCTACAGAAAAATCCACAACACGTACAATGCAACAAAGCAATGAAACTGAGCCCCTCTTGAAAGCTAATAGTTGGGCAAGAAGGTTCCAAGCCTTCTACGGAAGCAGTATGTGCATTACTGTGTTCACAAAAGCCCCACCGATCATTTCCACTAATATAACATATAGTACTGTTGTTGGTCATTCCAGCGTAAATTTAATTGAAAATACATCAACTCGAGGTATTTACTTACTTTCTCACGTATTACTGAAAGTTCATCAATTGAAGAAACTGTAGAGCCTACGAAGCAACAATATGAGGACAAAATGTATATTCACGTGGAAGATATAAGAAAAACCACAGTAACGTCGTAACAAATTTCGAAAGTAACAGTGTTAAAATCGTGAGTTACTTTTTCATACAGACTTTGGTTAAGACACCCTTAGTTTTACTTTTGCTACTGTATACTGTACAGGCCTATATAGCTTCTCGTTTAATCCAAAGATAAGAAAATTACCGACGCATGATGCAACGGCGAGACAAAATGGCACAATGTGCCGGTTTTACTGCGCAGCAGTTGGACTGAACACGATTTTAAATCTTGGTACGTATTCCAGCTGGTACTTAATTTAAGTCCCCCGGAACAGACGTCAGTCTGTTCGGCCTGAATGCATAAACGACACAGATACATAAAGGTTTGAAACAATTCAAAAGAGCAATGAAACAGCAGGGCCATACTAACGCTCTCAGCTTCTTTCAGTTTTCTTGTCAGTTGTGTGTCGCCTTTCTGCCCTTTTTAAGGTTCTTTCTTTATAAAAGCTTGTTGCCATTCCGAAGGTGTTTTTCTATTTCAATTTATTTTCGAGTGTCACACTAAACATTCCTTCTTCAAAACAGTGGAGCTCTGCCTCTAATCCTCTATACGCCTCCATGGCGCGGAAACGGGCAACCGTACCTTCTGTTTTACCTTTTATAAGTGTCGGCACTTGAAGAATTTGAGGGTGAGAGGGTTAACATACACTAATCCAACAGAAACACCTAAAGCCACACAACCCTTCTTAAGTCCATGCCAATTACCACACAATTTCATACAATACAGGGCCCACAAATGATAAACTCGTGCTGAAGCCATGCGCAGTAGGCAAGGAAGAAAGTATTTGCTGATGCAGCTGCTTCGAAATCAAAGACAGCTTTGATACATCCTTTTCCGTATCGAATCACGAATCTAGATCCAAACAAGTAGCAAGCGTCCACATTACCATCGGCGTCGCAAGTGGTTCCACCGATAAACAGGTGGTACTGTAGTATGATAATGACGCTAATTCACTGAACAGCCGTGCGTCTACATGAGCAGAGGTAAAAAAAAAAAACAATATTAGCTAACACATAAAAGTTCAGTTCCTACCTCACAGTAAACACGTAGTCTCCATTACAAGCACCAATCGGTGAACACCGCATTGCAAAATTAACGCACTTTACTGTGAGAAACAAACCAAAAATAGGACTACACTTTACAAAATGAACTTCTTAATTTTAAAGCAGTTGGAACATACAGTACCTAATGTGCCTAAACGATTAAAGCTCAATCGTAGCTCTACTATGAATGTTAACACCTGCCGGAACATTAAGAAAATCTTCTATTCTCTTTTATTAACAACACTGATTGTTCTTTATAACAGACATGAATTGTGTTTTCTGTAACGAAAGGAATGAATTTTTGTATGTAATTCAGACCAATGTCAGCCTTCAAAGTATTTAACAGTTGATATGACAAATCAAACTAAATCTAACGTAGCCTAAACATTAGAACGCCCCCCTGACTGGGTACGTGCGAAAAACAGAACGAAAAGTAAAACAGCTCACAAACGAAAGGATGAATGAGCAGATTAATTCTGGAGCGAATGTCGTAAGTACATATCCATGAAAACAATAGGATAACGACAGTTTAGTGATGTAGACGCTTCGGAATCCAGGGACTCAATACTGAATGCGTTTGAGATTAAAATGAACGACACAAAATCATATCGAACCAAAATAAGGCGCAGATGCCTGAACGAAGTACAGCATGAATGTTCGCTCGGACGATGATTATCCGACATATTACGAGGAAAATAAAGACAATATTCTGGCTGGTACAAAAACGCATACCCACATGGAAACTACGTGAATTCAAGACTTATTACTCTCACTTCAACATTATATATATTTACAGATACCCGCTCCAATAAACACTGGAGAGAATGCCTTTATCACCAGATTTTTTTATAATCTTACGTAATATTAATAATTCCCTTGTGTTATAGTTTTATTACGACTTTAATAACAATGCATATTCACAGACTGACACTAATATCTACAAATATTGTACATTTATATTTGCAACTTGTACACACGTTGCACGCGGCTTCAAATGTAGCTTCCTGAAGATGGCTGCGGTTGGCAACCGAAACATGTAGGAGCATTAAAACAAATTATTGCGCAATTAGTTGAAACTAACTTGTGTGTATAAAAAACTGCGCGGAAAGTGTACAATATTAAATTTATCTTCGCAAGCTCAATCACTCACTTTCTCCTAAGGCTTATTACTACTACTACCACCACCACCACCATCACCACTACCACTATGATATTACCGTTACCACCACTACTCCAGCAATATTACTACCGACAATGCTCCTAGTAATACCCTCCTCCTCCTCCTTCTTCTTCTTCTTCTTCTTCTTCTTCTTCTTCTTCTTCCTCTTCTTCTCCTTCTTCTTATTTTTCTTCTCCTCCTCCTTCTTCTCCATCTTCTTCTTCTTCTCGCCTTGAGAGAGAGAGAGATAGTGGAAAAAGGGAGTCCTCCTCTCTCTCTCTTCTTCTTCTTCTTCTTCTTCTTCTTTTCCTTCCTTCCTCCTCCTCCTCCTCCTCCTCCTCTCCGAAACATGTAGGAGCATTAAAACCAATTATTGCGCAATTACGTTGAAACAAACTTGTGTGTATAAGAAAACTGCTCGGAAAATATACAATACTCAATTTATCTTCGCAAGCTCAGTCACTTACTTTCTCACCAAGAACCTTCTCCTTGGAGGTACTACTACTTACTACCACCACCAGCACAATAATACTACCGTTACCACCACCACCACCACTACTACTACTATTACTACTACT
>Ga0131853_10014407_pt1 | contig 14497 bp, 7 predicted proteins | sample TergutLab28metaG_FD_92764 | JGI IMG/M metagenome (GOLD analysis project Ga0131853, IMG submission 92764) | Labiotermes labralis P1 segment gut microbial communities from Petit-Saut dam, French Guiana - Lab288 P1 (version 2) (version 2) | ecosystem: Host-associated > Arthropoda: Insects >... | reverse complement strand
GGTGAGTTGTTTCTCTCATCCTATTAGTTAATTTTTGTTAGTTGTTTTAGTTATTGTTGATTTTTTCAGTAGTGTTAATTTGTGTGAGTGGAAGAGAGAATGAGAGGGCGGGGGCGGGTGGGGGGGGGGAGAGAATTAAATTAAAAAGACAGAGATTGGAATAATGAATTCCAGTAGCAGTTCATAAGCCCATGAAAAATGCCAGAATATTGTGTAACAAAACTACAAATTACTTCATTTAAAAACTTCAGGGACATTAGGAAGTTAAGCCTGATACTTTGTTTTATGGATGGATGTGATGATACAGTAGTACTGCATCAGTTTACAGTTTAAAGTATTTTATTTTGGGAAAAAAGTAGGAAAATTAACAAATGTTTAAATTACCAAAAAAAGAGCAATAAGGTGAACGGCAAATATTACGAGCACCACGCTTTAAAAAATTAAAGATTATGACAGTATATATATATATATATATATATGTGTGTGTGTGTGTGGGCCGGGTAGCTCAGTCATTATAGCAACTGACTACGGGCTGGACGGTCCAGGATTGAATCCCGTTGGGGACAAGATTTTCTGCCCATCCAGACCGGCCCTGGGGCTCACCCAGCCTCCTGTACAATGGGTACCGGGTCTGTCCCAGGGGTAAAGTGCGGCCGGGGCATGCTGCTGACCACTCACCCTGTTCTAGTGCTGTGGTCATGGAAGAGTACAGCTATACCTCTACCCACCCTCTGGGCCACACCAGGCCTGTAATGGAATCACTTTACCTTTATATATATATATATATGTATGAAATTCTTCTAGATACTAAAATGTATTTAAGTAGATTCAAGACAAACCCTATGTTTCATTGATATGAAATGAGGAATAAGTCAGATTTATTTCATGTCATAACACCAAATTATTTGGAGAGAGTATTGCATACAACGCAGTGGATATTTACAACAAACTTTCTCATGAATTTAAAAGTGTTACATGTATAATGAAATTCACAAAAATGAATATTAACTTTTTACTAGAAAAGAGTGTTTATTCTGTGGAAAAATTTATGACTATTGATCCTTAATCTATAAAAATAGTGTTCATGATGTTTACATTGCAATTCTTTGTACTTTATATCTGTATGTTGCATTTCATTAGTATTTCATGTTGTTTTATATAAATATGCAGTTTACCCTTTAAATTTCATGTTTTGTTACACTTACTGTAATCACTTGACATGTCCATTATCAATTCTGTAATCATCTATAGGATGAAAAAAAAAACTTATTATTACCATTATTATCATCATCATCATCGAATTTCTCACTTCTCAGCTTTGGCTGGGAAATATTCACCTATCCTGGGATGTAGTAATCAACGGGATTATGCTCGGTGGTCTTATTTGTGTTTTAAAAAGTTTCTTACAATTTGAACATGTGCCAAGAATTACAAATTTTTGCAGTTTGTGTGTATGTATTCGAGTGAAGGTTAAGTGTTCTTAGACTTTGTGATAGTGACTTTGGAATTACTCCCGTAGATGGTATTACTATCGGGATCACTTGAGCTGCCTTTTGCTTCCACCTAGCACATATTTCATTCGCCAGTTGTTGGTACTTGTTTTATTTGTCGGTTATTGTTTTGGCGAGATTATGTGTATTTGGGACAGCTATTTCTATCAAAAAGGTGTTCTTTGTTTTCTTTTATTGTATATTATTAAATTATTAATATCATTATTATTATTATTACTAATATGACAGTAGTCCTGTCAGCCAGGTGCCTGCAACCATAAATGTATAACATTAATGATCAAAAGGTTAGCAGTAATGCATTTGTATATGAATTATATTCCCAGAATAAACATATGTAACATAATTTAATTCGTGTTGACGATTCTTTACAACAATTGTAGTAACGGAAGGGAGAGCAGAAGGATCCACTTCAAAACATTCTAAATGCAGTGTAATTTTCCATCTAGCTCCCTAGTTTTATTTGTCTAGGTTTTAAACAAGAGACAACTCTTTCTCTTCTCATGCAGTCTTACAACACACAAAAAACAGTGACAACAAACTTGTTTACTCACCCTGGAAAAAGCATCTCACAGCTGCCCAGAACATTTCACGGTAAATTTCTGGGTGTGTAATTTCATTCAGTTTCTTCCTCTTCTCCACATTGTCGAAGATGATTCCTCCAAGGGCATCACGATTCAGCTGTCCATCACTATAAAACACAGCATCACCAAACTCCTTCTTTATCTGATGCCATGCTCTTCTACCAGGCTCTACAACTGTAACATTTCACACATATTTCACAATATTTATTTCAACAACCGCATAACAATAAAAAGATAATAAAAACATCACCACTCCTACGTGTTTTGGCATACAGTGGCCACCTTCAGCAGGGTGGTAATGGAGTAGTTGTGGCTAATTATATCAGACATATGCAGAGGATAAACGCATCAATTACAGGAATGCCATTTTCCCTAAAAACCTCACATACTGAACTTTTTCCGGTCGCTATGCCACCTGTTACTCCAGCTATGAACATGTTTCATGTAATAAATTAATACAATTTTTGGTATTCAACGACTATTCCCAGTATTAAACTTCTCTTACATTCCCATTATCCAACTATAAAGTACGCCTATTATGCATCAGACCTCTCCATAGTCATACCCAACCAACCCTAATGTGTTACAATCAGCTGTTTCAGCGCATGCCAACGTTGAAGGTTATATTTCTCCCTGTTAAATAAATTACATGGTTTAAATGTTGGTAACTTGGAATAGATTACATGTATTCACAAGTATCATGAGAAATTTTATTGTTCAAATGCAAACAAATATTATGTCAGAAAGCATCCAACTTGATTTTCATGGGTTATTCTGAGAATAGTTAAATGAAAAGTAAACATTATTAAGTTGTAAATGAAGCAGATATATGTTTAATGGTCGAACAGTATAATTTAATGTTAAATTTCATACATATGTTTTCCACAATAGCAACTGAAGTATAGATTTGACCACACATTCCAATAAGCTAAGCCAAGCAACAATAACTTCATACAGAAGTAGCATACAGGGATAAATTGCCTAGAAACTGACATAATGGAGAATATAATATGCACTCTGAGAAGTCTCAATGTTATTGTTTATTTAGTTTATCTATTTATGTATTTATTTACATTAAATTGATCCAAAAAGGTTGGAAAACCCACTGTAATTAGAACAAGTCAACATGAATTAAATGTACATACAGTGCATGCAGAAAGCTGCCATGCACTTAAGCTACGGTAGAGTCCAGTTGAAGTGAGATGGCACATGGTGATGCACGGGAGGGGAAGTTCAGAGTGTCGCTGTGCACTTATAAAAGGTGCTGGAAGTGATGTCCATGAGTGTCTACACAGGCCTGAACCTGTGTGTCACCATGTGCCATCACAGTTCAACTGGACTCTACCATAGCCTAAGCGCACAGCGACTTTCCAAATGCATTGTATAAAACAATTAACAAGAAGTATGACAATGAATACAATATTACAAACTTATATAAAGGTAATATAAAACTTTGAATGCACTACAAGATATATAAACGTAGGAAACACAATAAGAAAACATAATTATTGATTTGTTGAAAATACTGAGAGAAATCTGATACAGAATTATCATATATGGGATGATCAGCTAACTACATATTTTCTTTTATTGACATTAAAGTATTCATCTAGTGAATAAAGGTAATTTGTAGGTAAGAAATATTTTAGGGCTGTTTTAAATTTTTTTGGGTTATAAGAAAAGTTTGTACCATTGGAGGGAAGGCCGTTAAAGATCTTAATACCAAGGTAATAAAATGATTTTGATTGCTAGCCGGATTTGTCTGAAGTAAATAATAGAGGTTAGCAGTTTGTCTAGTCTTTATACTATAGATTTCTTAATATAAACTGATCTTTATTATTAACAACAGAAAAGAGGAAAGAAAATGTGTACTGTGACTTAGGTGGTAAAATTTTCATTTTCTTGAACAGATTCTGACAAGAATCTCTACTCTGACATCCCATAATAATTTTGATTACCCTCTTTTAACTCCTGAAGATTTAAAACTGTAAGAAGAACTCCCCAAAATTGCTATACCATAATTCCTAACATAATGGAAAAGGGAATAACAAATCACAATGTTGTATGTGATATGTATGGCTTGTTGTTAACATATGCAAACAGATAATCTTGGAGTCCAATCTGACTCACTCATGTCAATGTAAAGTATTATTACTGTGCACACATGTCAAAAAAATGTGCAATAACATGATATAAGAAAGAATGCTACAGGAAGTTATAAATATAGCACAAATTTTACAATGTAAGTTGCCATACTGTACATAAAAACAATTATGTTATTTAGTGTTACATAAATAAGAAGTTATTCAAAGCATGTGCTCTGTATACCTTTAAGTAAGCACATTCAATACCAGGCAAAATAGCAGAGTTGCATGTGTATTCCATAAAATTTACATAATTTCAAGCAAATCTGTTAAAAACAGGCAAAAGCTACAGAAATGGCTGTTTATTCCTTGTGTTACTAGATAACTACAAAACACACCAACAGCCTAAATTAATCTAGCACATGTAAGATTTTAACCTTTCATGGCCATGACTACAAAGATTACCGTCTTCTGGGATGTGAAGACGTGCAGGCTGGTAAAAATTTACAAACATGTCAGATGAACATATTGTCTCCATCTTCAGGTTTCTCGATGTACCCTGAAGATGGAAGCAACGGCATTACAGCAGTGCTAAAGCAACTGGTTCCGGCCCTTCCAAAACATTTAAATAACTGCAAGCGTACGTATAGTCTCATCCAAGAACAGTAATCTTCGTAACATAGCAAACAGCTACCGCGATAAGCTAAATATTGGATAAGCTGATACACATCTAGTTTATGTGGAAGACTATCGATCTAATATAACGTGCACAAAAATTCCGCACCTTTTCTTGCGACAACATCAGCATCAATTACAGGAATGCCATTTTCCCTAAAAACCTCACATACTGAACTTTTTCCGGTCGCTATGCCACCTGTTACTCCAACTATGAACATGTTTCATGTAATAAATTAATACAATTTTTGGTATTCAAGACTATTCCCTGTATTAAACTTCTCTTACATTCCCATTATCCAACTATAAAGTACGCCTATTATGCATCAGTCCTCTCCATAGTCATACCCAACCAACCCTAAAGTGTTACAATCAGCTGTTTCAGCGCATGCCAACGTTGAAGGTTATATTTCTCCCTGAAATACCCGGCCCCTTGAGCTCAATTTGTGCACGGGTCACAGAACGACTGCTGACATTGGTGTACTCAGTTGACCACAGAACATCAGATGAAACCCGTTCATGGCCGAGTATATTGCGTTTGTAATTCTGTGTGTGAGTTGTGGTTTTTATCCGTCGTGTAGGCAGGTTACGTATTGTTTGACATTCTTGTGTTTGTGGGCAATGGACAAGTGCTTACTGGTTATCGTATGATGGCGGTAAATAAAAGAGACGTATCGAAGCTGCCCCACCATGTGGCCTCGGAATTGTGTACCACGAGAGCCAAATACAGACAAGGCAAGAAACCCACTGCAGTTAAGGTAGCAGACAATTGTATCCTACAACAGTATTTAATTAAGTCTTTAATGATGATTTGTCGTAGTCTAGTTGACAATTTTCACGTTTCCCTGAACACATTGACGCCAAATCTTTTTTTTATTTTTGTAATATTCATTCATTCATTCCTTTACTTTCCATGTATCCATTTACATGTACAACCTAAAGGTATGGAAATAATCATAATGTGTTGTACAATACATTTGTTATATTACAGATGTCAAATGACAGAATACAATTATAATACAATGATTACACAATAAAATATTAATTACGTCATTAAATCATTACGATCTTGAATATACCCGACTTATTAGAATTAAAATATTAATCTGTAGAATAAAATGATTTATCAAGAAGAAACCACTTTAAGGTATTTTTAAAAACTTGTATTCCATTTGTTTCACTCTTTATGTGAGTTGGAGGATGATTAAAAATTTTAATTCCTGCATAATGAGCTTTTTGGTATTTGGTTAAATTAGAAATGGGCAGATGAAAATTATCAGCAGATCTAGTGTTGTGGTTATGGACTTCTAAGTTCGTTGTAAATAAATGTTTGTTGTTCACCATATAAAATAAGAGATAAACTATATGCTGAGAACAGAAGGGTACAATTTCCATTGTTTTAAACATGAACATATGAAAAATATAACGTTCTTAAGGCTTTCCTTAACAACATTGCATAACATGCAGAGTGCAATCTGGAAATTAATTGATCAATGTGATTAACCCAAGTTAGAATGTCTTCACCCTCCAAACCCAGAAACTTTGTGTATGGGTCATTAGAAATAGTTTCATTCAGGTAGTTAATGTCTAATACATTGTCAATATAATGTTTTATTTGAAACTGTAAATAATATGTTTTATTAAATTTAAGTGATAGGAAATTTGTTTTAAACCATGAAATTATATCAGAAAGTGTTTTGTTTAATGCAATTTAAGTCCCTCTTGATTAGGGCTAGTTTTTATAGTGATAGTATTATCTGCAAAGAACACAACTTTAGAATCACTGTCTGTTATCATGGGAAAGTCGTTTATGTAAATAAAAAAAAGCATTGGGCCCATGATTGAACCATGAAGAACCCCACATGTAACCCTCTTCCATCTAGAAAAAACATCATATACCTTAAATTTGTCAATAAGTACATTTTGGTTTCTTCCTCTGAGATAAGATTGTATCAAAGCCAGAAATTTCCCCCTAATTCCATAAAACTGTAGTTTATCTACTAGAATTCCATGGTTAACACATTCAAAGGCCTTCTCAAGGTCACAGAATGTTCCTCCTACTGAAAGTCTATTATTCATAACTTTTAATATTTAATTAATTACATCATAAGATACAGCCTCAGTGGAACTATTAATTCTAAATCCATATTGTTCCTTTACTACTATGTTTTTAGTACATATATGTTTATATAATCTTGAATATATTTTTCAAATATGTTAGAAAAGGAAGTTAAAAGAGAGATTGACCTGTAATTTGCAGTGAGAAGTTTGTCTCCTTTCTTCTAGACAGGTTTGATTACAGCATATTTTAGTCTTTTGGGGTATACACCAGATGGAAGGGATTTGTTACAAATATAAATTAAGTGGGGAAATGATGAAAGGGGCACTGAATTTTTAGAATTTTTATTGGGATTTCATCATACCCATATGAGTTTTTAGTCTTTAGTGATTTGATAATCTTATGAATTTCATAAGTTGTGGCATATTTCCAATTAATTCTTGAAAATGTGCTATTAAATTTGTTAATCAAATAATTGGAAGGATCCATGTTTTACCTAGAAACAGCTACCCTTTATGATGTTTCTGGTAACAGTGTCCATGACAGTTAAGTAATAGTCAATGAAAATAAGTGGCAATTTCCTGTGGATCATTTGGTATAGTGTAATTAATTTTTAAAGGTTTAATAACATTGTGACAATTATTTTTTCCTATTTCCTTTTTTATAATTTCCCATATAGTTTTTGTTTTATTCTTAGATTTAGATATGAATTCGTCATAGTACATTTCTTTTGCTGTTTTTATAACGCCTGTTAATATCTTGCAATATCTTTTGTATTGTAGTTTGAGATTTATATCATTACTTCTCCTGCAACTCATGTACAAAATTCTTTTGTGATGACACGATACTTTAATTCCGCTTGTTATCCATGGGTTTTGTCTGTATGCAGAATTAATTTTGCTTTTAGTAAAACAAGCATAAAAGATTTTTAAGTATATGTTGAAAAAGTTGTTAAATATAATATTTGTGTCAGATTCTTAAGAAATATCCTCCCAAATTTCCATACTCAATTTAGATTGAAATTCATATATATATAGTGAAGCTATATGTGTTTCTAACATAACAAGATGTGAATTCTTATATAGGTGCAATGACATTTTCTAATATTAGTAGTTGAGCATTGTGGTTGACAACGCATTGATAGGGGGATTTATGGTAAAATTTCTTGATAAATCAATTAAAATGTTATCAATCATAGTACTTGAACCATTTATAATTCTTATAGGAAAATTTACTGGATTTTTTAAATTGTACGTAGCTAATAGAGTATCTAACTGTTGTCTTCTGTTATGACAATGAAGGTAATATTTATATCCCTGCAGATGATAAATTCAATTTTTTTTGGTATATAATAAGTTTAAAAAAGAGTCTAATTCCCTCAGGAAGTAGTTATAATTTCCAGTAGATGTCTATAGATAGTTATAATGACTATTTTAATCGTAGGTAGGTTTAATTTAATCGTACATATTTCAAGATCTTTCTCTTTGCAGATATGGTGTGTAGGTATATAGTCAAAGTGTGTGGTTTGATTCACAAATATACATACACCTCCATTTTTATACTGACGCCTACAAAATGTAACCATACTCGAAGTTCAGTGATATTCATGTTGTGTTATGTAACTTACCATTGTGTTGTTTCAGTTTAGTAATGTAACTGTCGAAGTATGTAGATGTATAGCTCATCAGGAGCATCATCAAATTCTTTTACTCTTCGTGGAGCTTAGGGCATCCATGAAGAGCTTCCAGGCATTGCAGTCTCCAGCTATCTCCTTGACCTTGTTCCATGATCTTCTTGTGTTTCTGATCTCATCCTTTATTGTCCTACATCACGTTCTCTTTGGCCTACCTCTCCTTCTATATCCCTGAGAATTACAATGTAATGCAGTTTTCTCTATTGCTCCTGTTTCTTTGTGTAATGTGTGTCCAATCCAATTCCATTTTCTTCTTATCTGATTTTCTATTGACTTCTGATGGGTGATTCTGCATAGTTCTTCATTCATAATCTTATTGGTCCATTTTATATTCATTATTCGTCTTAAGCATTTATTTACAAATATCTGTAGTCTTCTAGTTATCTGGTTGGTAGTTTTTCAAGTTTCACAAGCATATAATAATACTGATTTTACATTTGTATCGAGTATTCATATTTTAACTTCTCTTGATATGTTGAGATTTCTCCACACAGGATACAGCTGAACAAATGCACCCTTTGCTTTCTTGATTCTACTTGCTACATCTTCCTCTGTTCCCCCACTTTCTGACTCCACACTTCCTAGGTACACAAAGGATCCAACTTCTTCAATTTCCGTTTCCTCTAACCTAAATTTTTGCATATTAGATGTAATAACTCTCATCCCCTTCATCTTGTTTATGTTAATATGCAAAACCAACTAATTCTGCTTCCTCTTTTAGTCTCTTTAGCTTTTTTTCCATATCGTAAAATCATCAGTAGCATATATTGTCCAAACTATGTCCCGGCCCAAGGTCATGATCAGGACATGCATTTTAACAGCACAGAACATACATGGCTGTTAATTTATGTGGATCTGGGCATGTTACATTATGGTAGTACAGTTATTAAAATTACTGAATTAAAATGAGCTGCCACTTATTTTTAATGTCAAGGTAAAGCAGTCCTGTTACAGCCCTGGAGTGGCCCAGAGGGTTCCAGGAAGTTAAGGTTCCCAGATTTCATGACAGTGGCACAGGATGGTGGTAAGGTTGTCAGCCTTACGCACCGACCGCCTTTACCCCCAGGAAATTCCAGTGACACCAACTATTTTTAATGTAGTACCCCATAATAGACGAGTCAGTCTTGTTTACTTATTGCCTTTATTGAGTAAAAACTTGTAATACTGCTAGTACTGTTCCATTTCGTCTGAGGCCATATGCTTTCATTGTACTTGTAATATAAATGTAATACACTCAAAATCCAATTTGGCATCCCCACTAATAAAGCACAACCCTCACTTACCGCCAGTGAAGTCTGTGAGCAGAAATTTTCTCTAAAACAGTATTTCAGTTTACTGCCACCATTGGTATATCACAACAAAGTGCATTGAATAGTGGCACTTTATTAGGGTTTGTCCATACTCTGTAGTTACTTATTGTGGTTAATACCTTCTAAGATATGTAACAAATTTTGGGGTATGGCAACACAGTACTGTTTTAGACACTTGAAGTTGAGCTGTGACACAAAAAATATGCAGAAACATGAATTAGGCAGCAGCCTTACAATGATGACCGTAAAGACCAGAGTGTAAAACATTGTAATCCTCTGAAGATTAGAGGTTGGACTATCATTTTTTGAGAAAATGTTATTACAGATGTTAAGTTTCAGATTTAAATTAGTAACTTCACCTTACTACTGTTGTTTCTAACTGCGTTACATCTGATATCTTGTAACCATCTGAACACGGTACAGAAAAAAAGGCCCACACTTCCTGGAAAAAATACCCATGTTTGCTGTTCGTTACCACATACTCAACAGTCATCATCATCATTATGGGCTCCACAGCCCTGGGTGGGCCTTGGCCACCTCCTTAGTCACTGCCAGTGCTGGCAAATCTTGTCCTTTGTTTCTCCCTGCTTGGAATGCCATATGGACACCATTACACATGGTGTGCATAATATGTATATGATATGATCTATGTTAATTTGGCCATACCACAAGGTATCCTAATATTTCTGACCATATCAAATCTTTCATTCAGTTAGGGTTTATATGTAGTTAGTTACTGACCCTAATACAAATCATTTTAAACTATACAACCTCCTGCAACTGTCATTGAATTAAGTTTCTTGTGCATCAGTATTAAATGAATTATTTTACATAACTTTCCAAATCTGATGCTGCAGTACTTTGTGTGTGGTAACAGGTTATGATTTTAAGAATTTTGAACTATCTCACCCCTCTTCCCAGACCATCCTTCCATTGATTGAGTTTTGTGCACAGTTCATGTAATACAGACTGTGATAATCTAGTTTACTTAACTGAGGCCTTCGCTTGTCGGGGATGATGTGCAACGTCCTGAAGCAGTGAAGACCTGAACTCGCTTACTTAACCCAGCTGGGAACTGTACTGAATTTTTGTGTATTTCTGTGTCACGGAGGTAGACAGATACATTGGTAGGTATGTTGAAATGTGACTTTAATGTTATGATTTGAAAGTAACAGTTCTGTGTGGCCAACAAAGCTGAAACTGTTGCTGCAACAAACAGTAGCAGGCTTTCATACCAGATTTCATGAAGTTTTATGAATTTTAAGGCATGATAGACAAATATATAGAATGTTTTATTGGTTGTTTATGTAAAGATTACCTACATTGACATATGCAATAATAATTGGAAAAGTGCACTTGCTTTCTGCTGAATATGTTCCTTGACATGCCAGCTCTAAATAGTGACCCCTGCAGGTGTATACAGTAAACAGTGAGTCTCAGCACCTTTTGGTGTGTGGTGTCCCTTCACTGGGTCTTCACGATGAACTTCGGCGACTCTGTGGCAGGTTTGGTGATGTCAAGTCTTTGGTCTTTGTACCAAAGTATGCAGAAGAAGAATTTACAGATGTTTTCCATGTTCAATATTCCAGGATTCAGTCAGCCAGGTAATGATAGGCCCTTCTCTGTGCAATAAACTGAATATGTTTGTGATCGTAATTAAAACATGGTATTGATGAAGTGATTGGTTTTTGGTAACTCCAGAATTTCTGTAATGAACAGAATAATAAAACATGGAATAAAATTCTGTGAAAGTATTTGTGCATATGGCAGAAGGAAAACAAGGAAAAGGATTACAAAAAAATGGAAGTCTGTTACTTTCTTATTTCAGTCACCTCTGATTTGCCCTCAGTTTTTTTGCATCTGAAAATGTGATGGTAAATCACGTAAGAAGTTGGAGTAGCCGATGCCGTGTAGTACTTTTAATTAATTATGTGGTTTTTCTTAGTTTCCACAGTGTTGGAACAATGTCTTAAAATTGAATGTGCATACAAAATTATCCATAGGTTTGTCATTCATTGCTGTGTAACTGAAGAAGTTGGTACAATAGTACTCTAAACAAAAACCAGGCATTGGTAGGATACGAGGGTCATTTCATAAATAATGCACACTGTTTTTTTAATACATGTATATTTTATTTTAGGAAGTATCTCTTTACAATCCTTCTATGTAGTCCCCCTACATCTCAATGACCGTGTCCCAATGTTTCGGAAGATTTGCTGTTCCATGTAGGGTACCACTTTTGTTCAGTCCTTGGATGGCAGGGGTAACTGCTGCAGAAACCTCTTCCAGGGAGGGAAAACAGTGTCCACGCATGGGCTCTTTTAACTTGTAGAATGAGTGAAGTCTGGTGGACTCGTCTGGACTGTATGGTGTGTGAGGTAACACTTCCCACTTGTATTTACTTAGCAAATTGGTCACAACCTTCCCCAGGTGTGGGCGTACACTGTCATGCAAAATGAATGGCCGATCCCTGAGCCATTCAGGTCGGTTCTTATGCATTTTTCTGCGCAATTTTTGCATCCAGTCATGATAATATGCTGCTCTCACACTTGTTCCACATGGAACTCTGTCTGTCATGATGATTCCTCGGTGATCATAAGCAAAGATCATCATTTGCGTGACCTTTGATTGTCCTTGTCGAAATTTTTTTGATTGCTGGGGAGGGTTGGACTTCTGCACTCGTTTGACTGCAATTTCAACACTGGTTCAAAGTCTCTAACCCACATTCTGTCAGTAGCGACAATTCGATACAGGAATGCTTAACCTTCAAAGTTAAATCTTTGTTTCAGTAATGTTGCAGTTTCCGGGTGTTTCTGTTTCTGTTCAGCAGTCAAGCAGTGAGGGACCCATCGCGCACAAATTTTTCTTTTCTGCAAATCGTTTGTCAAAATACGGAATATTGATGATGGTGAAATCCCCGTAGCTTGTGATATTTTCTCGCACGTTGCATGATGATCTTTTGCAAGAAAGCCTGCCACAAGTTCCACACTTCATTCATCTGTTGATGTTTTCGGTCTTCCTGGCCTTGGGTCATTGTTTATGGTGACACGTCCTTCATGAAAACTAGTAGCCTAATGCGAAACTGTTCTGTGATCCACTGTCTGCTCACTACAAACTTCATGCAAAGCAGTGTGAATTTCTGTAGGGTTTTTGCCACGTAAAGTTTCAATCTTGATGTATGATCTTTGATCTTCAACCATCACTGTACCCAAAGCGCCTGCAGATGCCATGTCCAACACTCATCAATTCGAAACGGTGTATACTAGGGAAGTAATGAACACACGTGCTGCTTCTTCAAGTCTTGAACTGTAACTGGCATAACTTTCAATGGGATTGCATCATTCAGTCTGCAGTTTTGTCACCTTGTGCATTATTTATGAAATGACCCACGTAATTTAAAATATGAAGTTGAGATGAGGTAGACATTTCCCACGAAATGTAAAGTGTGTACAGAATATGACATAACCTGCTTTTCATGTAGCATCACTAACTAATAAAAAATTAAACAAAAATGCAGAGTCAGAAGTTGAGGGTTATCTCCATTCACTATGTTTCTGTAAATATCTAACAGGTATGGGAAACATCACTTGGATGGCAGAGCCTTTTATGGAGGCATTCTACATGTTTGCTATGCTCCCGAGATGGAGTCATTGGCAGAAACTCGAGCCAAGTTGATACAGAGGAGGAAGGACGTAGCAATAAGGACACGTGGAGAAGAGCCTTCTGTCCCTGTGCAGTGTAAGCTTATCGAGAGGAGTTCTGCTTCTTCATTATAGATGTAATTAACCTTTCAATGTCATGACTGACTATGCTCTGGTCTTTGAATAATGGTTCAAGCCATTCCTTCTGATCCGCAAATGGGTGGGTGTGGGTTTATCCAGAACGGTGCCGCAGGGAAAGTAGGAAAATATATCTTTTATTGTTCTGTATCATTCTTCTTGGACTACTTGACTCTTGATGGTGGGACCTATAGGTTATACAGAAACAATGGTGACAATCTACCAGTTTACGTTGTGTAAAATCCCAGAAGAGCACAGATCTCATTTGCATCACGGCGGAAGCCTGAAATCATGCAGATACGTCTTGACTGTAACATATGAGCCACACTCAGACCCTGACTGATAATAACTCATTCTAAGGTGTCTGTTAATAGTTAGGATTCCTGCGCTTGAAAACAGAATCAGCATGAGGTTTTGAAATATTATGTTTTAATTTTAAGTCAGTTGTGGATTAAAAAAGAGAGAGGGAGAGATTAGGGAATTCTCTTTAACCCTTTGGCACCAGATGGTGTGTGTGTGTGTGTGTGTGTGTGTGTGTATAGTATGTGTGTGTCACACATTGTGATGCTCAAAATGCTGAATGTTATATAATTATATCTGCAGCTATGCAGCTTGTACTTAAATTCTGGTGTTCTGCAGATCACTGTGTGCATTTCCAGCATCAAATGGCATGTTGTTATGTGGGTGTCCCAGGAGGAAAGGACCTAACTTCGGGAGAGTGTTCCTTAGGTCAAACTATAACGATATAACCCAAAACACCTATATCCAAAGTTCAGTGGTTACGGAGATATTGGCCAGAGAAGTT
>Ga0131853_10014406_pt1 | contig 14497 bp, 13 predicted proteins | sample TergutLab28metaG_FD_92764 | JGI IMG/M metagenome (GOLD analysis project Ga0131853, IMG submission 92764) | Labiotermes labralis P1 segment gut microbial communities from Petit-Saut dam, French Guiana - Lab288 P1 (version 2) (version 2) | ecosystem: Host-associated > Arthropoda: Insects >... | reverse complement strand
CCTTCGGAATAGCGGTTGGTACCACAATGGCTCGGCGACGTTCAGCCGCTTTAAATCCACCCTCAAACACCACATCCACATCATCATACTTTTTTGCCATCGCCTTAAATACTTCTTGCTCACTTATATTTAAAAAATCTAAATATTTCATCCGATTGGTGAATGTCACATTTGTCAAAATATCTTTTGCTCGCTTCGTAAACTCTTTTAATTCATCTACCATCGCAACAGTCCTGAAATAGCTATCTGAATCAATAACATCACAACCAAAGCAGTAATATCCAAATTACCAATCGGCGGGATCAATTTTCTAAATGGTGCCAAAACTGGATCCACAAGGCGACTTAAAATTCCCGCAACCTTGTTGCGCTGTAACTCTGGAAAAAGGGTTAAAAGCACACAGACTAAAATCATTAAATTGTAAGCAGTTAGGAGCCAAATGGCACCTCTAATCAATATATCCATCAAATCTTCCTTCACTTTGTTCATTCAAATTTCGACAAATGGCATACACAAGTATGTATGTACTAGATGAAAGACTATCCCATATGAGATAGTCTTGTCATTTACCAGATTTATTTGTCTTCAAGACTTAAAACTACAACTCACCCAAAGTGAGTTCATCACCACTCGACTCCGTCACTGCACCATCAGTATCCACTGAATTTGGTGTACACAAGAACAAATCATTCCCAACACGTTGGATGACACCATCTACTGCATAGGTGGTCCCGCTTAAAAAATCAACAACACGTCGACCTTGCCCTTTGTCTAGACGTTGTAAATTAACAAATACTGGCAAACCTTCTTTTAAACAATCTGCAATATTTTGTGCATCAGAATAATCTTTTGGTTCACGAATAATGACTTTACTCAACATAGCATTTGCATTCATAGTAGATACCTGCCCTTTATTAGTTTGTCTTGGTGGTTGTTGCTCCACGGCGCGCAATGGTTGACGTGGCTGTTCTATTGGTTGTACATTGGTTGGTGCTGCATACGTAACCGATGTATTCTCAAATCGATTCATTGGAGGCTCAATATTCGGTACTTCTACTTCCTCTTCAAAAAAATCTTCTTCATCAATTCCAATTAGCGACTTTACTCTATCTTTAAAACTCACTTCAAACACACTCCTATCGCAAAACTATCATACCAGGTTTGCTTTATGATAGCCTCCTACACGTCTTTTATGTCCAAAATTATACCATAAAAAACATTAAAATTAAAGTCTTTTTCGCAACTCGCACCAAAATAATCTCTAATTTTCGAATCTTAACATCTGTTTTAACCTTTTTCCTAATGTCAACGTGGAATTTTCACTTGAAGCAAGAGTTGAGTTAAAACTTCAATTGCAGATAATTTTTTAAATTTTGCTTCTTGTGACAACACAAGTCGATGGGCTAAAATTGGCACTGCCATTTTCAAAACATCATCTGGGGTCACATAATTTCGCCCGCTATAAAGGGCCCATGCTTGAGCGGCTTTATGCAAACATAATGTTCCGCGAGGGCTACAGCCTAAAGTGATGTGGGGATGATTGCGAGTCAAGCGTACAATTTGAACAATTAGCGCATTCACTTCTGGCTCTACATGAATGGTATGAACAAGTTTCTGCAAATTTTTCAATTCGATCGTGCTTGACACCGATTCGAGTAAGTCAATTGGCGATGATTCATTAAAACGGTCAATCATCCTTATTTCTTCTTCTACAGATGGATAGCCTAGGCTCAAACGCATAAAAAAGCGGTCAAGTTGGGCTTCTGGTAAAGGGTAAGTTCCAATGTGCTCAATAGGGTTTTGGGTTGCGAAAACAGTGAAAGGTTGAGGCACTTTGTAAGTTTTACCATCGACTGTTACTTGGTTTTCTTCCATCACTTCAAGTAAGCTAGACTGGGTTTTAGGGCTGGTTCTGTTGATTTCGTCAGCCAAAACGATTTGTGCCATAATGCTTCCTTGTTGATATTCGAATTCCTGCGTTTTTTGGTTAAACATGGAAAAACCTGTGATATCTGATGGTAAAATATCAGGGGTAAATTGAATTCTTTTAAATGAGCAATCAAAAGATTTAGCGATGGCATAAACAAGGCTGGTCTTTCCTACACCGGGAATGTCTTCAATTAGCACGTGACCACCACATAGAAAGGCACATAATGCCAGTTCGATGGTCTCTTTTTTTCCGATAATGACACGTTCTACATTTTCAATAATTTCATTCATGATGATATTTGGGTTTTCTCTCATATAAAATCTCCTAGAAGCGTATTTTTTCACAACCCTTTAATTTTACCATTCTTAAGCTGAAAACACAATGGGAAATCCCTTTTTTCTCCACAAAAAAAGCCATTCTTTTCAGAATAGCCCTGTTTTAGACTTAACTTTTCTTCATATTATTATAATTTAACTTATTCGTATAATGCCCAGCTAATGACATAAACCGGAGTTGGTTGAATCCACCAACGTTCCAACGGAATTTCCACTGTTATAATATCGCCTTCAATCACATTGATATCTGGAAGATCCAAGTGAATAAAGGTATAATCCATATCTACAATGCCCACACCAAAGCAATCTGATTCAATATAACATGCAGAGATTGTAAAATCATGACCGTGTGGACCTACTTGAATGGTATCAAATATTTCCACAATGCGCAAGTTCAAATACTGAGTTTCAATTTCTTCAATATCTTCCTCTGCTTCACAAGCGATTAATGTGATTGACAAAAGTAGAAAAAATAATATTACAAAATATGATTTTAAAGACAATTTACTGTAAATTCCACCCTGTACGTCTCGTAATTTCGCTTGTTCTTGAAACAATTCCGTTAGCATTATTTTGACCTCCGATAACTATACCTTGAATGTGATGTATCTGTCCATTGAAACGCGAAAACGCTACACCGCCACTATCTCCTGGTGAACCGATTAGTGTAGTTCTAAGAGCATTCGTAATTGTGCCGACACCTGTTATTGTTGTATTGTAATTAACTCTAGAAATGAGACCACTCCTCATCCCATTAATTGCGCCTCTAGAAATTATTATCTGTCCTACAACTGGCGTTGCAGCTACAGGAGCAAGTTGAACTGCGTATGGTAGTACTGAACCAACGTTTACATTAGCATTTATCTCCACGAAAGATGCATCTATATGTTCAAGAAAACGACTACGAACCGTCCCTATGTGTCTTCCTGATGCATTATACACTCTTGTTCCGTTCCCGCCACAATGAGCAGCAATAACAAATCCTCTCACACCCCTATTGCCTACCCTAAATCCTACCGAGCATCTGCCACCTGTGGAACTTCCCATGCGGATTGTATCTCCCGGAGAAACAGTTACATTATTAAGAGGCGTGATTTGCGAATAATTGTTCATCATACTCTCAGCCTTATCTAAATATGATTCTTCATACAGATTTAATATTTCATATTCTTCAAATACAATAAGCGGAGATTGCGAAACATTTTCTTTAAAATTCGAAATCGCTTCATCATTATACTCAAAGAGAGTGACCACAACTCTATTATTAATAATATCTGTCCAAGAACCAGCAAGATTTGGATATTTTAAATATTCATTTGTGAAAATACGTGTCAATTGGTTGTGTATCATCATTATTTCGTTGTAAGAAAATTCAACCATTTTGACTATAATATCATCTGAAAATCTAGATCCTATCTCTGAATCATAGGGTGATTCTACTTGTAATACTACTAAATTACCTTCTTCATCTATGTACATTCCACCAAAATAGTAAGGATACATTACTTGCCCTAAGCGATTCATGGGTAAATATTCATAAAATAGATTAATTTGTTCCATAGAATCATTATGGTTAACCAAGAAATCATATCCTACTTCAGAAATAATAAATTCGTCCATATCGTTGATAAAATCTTCATAAGATGAAATATTATCGTTACTATTAGCTAGAACGCCTATATTCAAGAAATTTTGAATAAATAGTACTGCCACCAATATCATAGAAAAAATTTTTTTTATATTTTTCATTTTACATTCAATCCTTTCATTTACATTTTAAAGCCTAAAAAGCACTTCGTTTTTTGATGTAGTTTCTCATATGTCATATAACTTTTATTCGTTATACCTATACATCATTAGAACTTAACCCATTTACCTTCCTTCTCAGCAAGTTCCAGATCATGCGCTACATAAACAACGATCCGACCCTTAAAATTTTATCAATATACTGATTATATATTGAACAAATCTCATCATTTTTAGATTTACAAACAATAGCAAAAAAACATTAATTCCGCTGTATGTTTTACCATTAATGTATTTACAAATATTTACGAATGATTTGAGATGGAAAATGATTTATAATCCAACATTATATAATTAAGCCAACCATTTAATGCAAAACTGAAACTGAATTAAAACGATTGTAACACAAAAATAATACATCTTCAAGCCTTTTTTGTGCATTTAACGAATTTCATACAACAAAATGAAAACAGTTAACTTTTTCAAGTGCGTAAGAATGATAAAAGTCACCCTTTTTTCAGAATGACTTCTCTTTACACTTAACTTTTCTTCGCAACATCCTTTTTAATTTTCGCAATAATCTTCTTCTCAAGGCGAGAGATGTAGGATTGTGAGATGGCTAATTTATCTGCCACTTCTTTTTGAGTCAAAGCTTCTGCCCCCCCTAGTCCAAAGCGCATAAACATGATTTCTTTTTCCCGTTCTTTTAACTGGCGAATGGACTCGAAAACAATTTGTCTTTCTGCATCTTCTTCTATTTCTTGTGAAACAACATTGTCATCAGTGCCTAAAACGTCAGACAAAAGCAGTTCATTTCCATCCCAGTCTACATTTAATGGCTCGTCAAATGAGACTTCACTTTTCATGCGAGCAATTTTCCTGAGATGCATCAGGATTTCATTTTCAATACATCGGGCGGCATAGGTGGCTAATTTGATGTTTTTATCGCTCTTAAACGTTTGTACACCTTTGATAAGTCCCATGGTGCCAATGCTGATCAAATCTTCAATGTTGACCCCAGAGGATTCAAATTTTTTGGCAATAAAGACAACAAGGCGTAAATTTTTTTCGATCAAAACCTGCCTTGCTGATTCATCTCCACCATGATAACGGGCTAATACCATTGCTTCTTCTTCACGTGAGAGAGGTTCAGGCAATGTTTCTGAACCATTGACATAGTGAACTTCCTGCTGCTTTTTCCTCAACTTCCCTGCCATCTGCGTTATTAAATTCATTAAAAAATTCATCTATCCCACTCCCCTACCTAGTCGGTATCCCTATTGTAATTTCTGGTTGTAACAAAAAATCAAAATTTGCAAAACTGGTCTCACATAACCCTACGATCACATCCCTTACTATGACTTCATCTATAAGCAATAAGGTTGGCTTAAATACCACCATTTTTTTATCTTCTTCCCCAACCACCCGATAATCCAATTCCCAAGTTTGAACACCACCATTTTCAATCAAATGATTAATGGCTTCAACCTTCGCCCGAGGGACGATCATGACGGGCAATTGTGTCCGCCGGTCGACAAGTGCATTTCCTGTGTCGACAAAGCCAATGCCAGTGGCAAAGGCATCACCACAGTATAATTTTACATGATGCTCAAATTCGCTTAAAGTATAGACCTTCTTGAAAAAGCGTGACTTAAACATGAAGGAAATCGCAATCAGCCCTGCCACCACCATGGTGACTACTAAAAACCAACCAATGGGCATTTGATCAAGTTCCATGAAATATCTAAGTATATGCAAGATACCTGATAAAAATGCGCTCAATGCATAAAAATATAATACAGCAATCCCATATCTTTTCAAGGTCTCTTGTCCAAAGGCAATTCTCACTGTTAAAATAGGAACAACCATGAGGAAAAGTGGCACTGTGAGAAATAGAATAAAGCTCACGCTTAAACTTACCACTACAGCGATCAAAAATCTTAACATGGGGATTCTTTTTTTGATGACCCAACTGACAGAACTTAGGATCAAAGCATCGAAAAAAAGACTTTGACCTAGGAATAGTAGAATTTCCATGTTTGCTTGCTCCTTGATTTGTGACTTGTTGTGTTTATTTATGTTGCCATGCATGCTTAGATGAGCTCTTTCGGTGATCAGTTTGGGCTCTTGCTTTAGTTTGGATTTAGTGAAGGGAATGTCTATTTCTCTTAAGCTGAATGAGCTCTTTCGGTGATCAGTTTGGGCTCTTGCTTTAGTTTGGGTTTTGAAGGAAGGCTGTGTCTATTTCTCTTAAGCTGAATGAGCCCTTTCGGTGATCAGTTTGGGCTCTTGCTTTAGTTTGGGTTTTGAAGGAAGGCTGTGTCTACTTCTCTCAAGCTGAATGAGCCCTTTCGGTGATCAGTTTGAGCTCTTGCTTTAGTTTGTTTTGAGGGAAGGCTGTGTTTAGTTCTTTTAATCTGAACGCGCCTTTCGGCTTGTCGGAGTAGTGATGTAAATGAAGTCGGCGGTGAAGACTGCCGACTTCATTTACATCACTACTTTATAAGAGGATTTATAGGTGGTATTGGGTTATGATTCTTATTATAACTGAAGAGGGGTGTTTTTTTTGTCGGAGTATGGGACGGTTATAGGCAATTCGGTCGACATAAAAACATATGTTAGTTTTAAGGAGTTGATATTCTATGTTAAATTTGTTACCAAAAAGCATGATTATTAATAATATTGTCGACACGTTGAGAAAAGACCCTGAAAATGGGGTTGTAAAGTTATTGGAAAAATTGAACCCAAAAGAGCCAGCTGAGCGTGCTTTGTTGGCGCAAGTGGTAGCTTATTACCGAAATAGTGCCACTGCGAAAATGCAAGTTAAAAATCTGGTCTATAACAGTACCAGAAAGAATTTGTATGCTTTTGCTGAGGCTCTTTATGAATCTTTCTCGAACGCGCCAATTGTTCTTGGGTTTATGCGGATGATAACCATGAGCGAGGCAGCCAATTTAAAATCAAATCAGCCCATTTTTCCTGTGATTGATTTAAAAAATTTGAACGATCCTTCTAAAGAAGCACTGGCTCAACTGAAAAATGATGGACAAATCTTTTTTACTTCTATTTCTGTGACAGAAGAGAATTTTGCTATTGTTACTTCTGATGACGTTATTTTGACCTTGGTTAAGCATGGAGTACGGGGGATTTTTTATCGCATGTCAGCAACGCACTCTCCTCTTGAGGTGCAGCTCCTTGCGAAAATCCATCAAATTCGCACAGAGCGTCCTATTTTAGCTTTCTTTATGAAAAAAGACCCGCCTAATGGCAAGTCTTTGGATTATGTTGTTACTGAGAATGTTGGGGAGAAGGCGTATAGTGTGAAATTGAATTTGCGATAAAGGTTATTTTAGTTGGCTAGACCCATTTTTTATTCCGAAATCGAGTTTTTATGGGTCAGAACCTTTTAAATAGACCTTTGAGACCCATAAAATGATCCGGAATCAAGGTTTTATGGGGCTTGGAGAGCTATTCTGAGCCGTCAAACCCATTTTTTGCTCTGAAATCGAGTTTTTATGGGTCACAACCTCTTAAATAGGCCCTTGAGACCCATAAAATGATCCAGAATCAAGGTTTTATGGGGCTTGGAGAGCTATTCTGAGCCATCAAACCCATTTTTTGCTCTGAAATCGAGTTTTTATGGGACACCGTTAAACATATTATCTAATCTTCACATCTCCGAGCACTTCATAGATATTTGCATCCATTAATTGTTCAAAGTGTTTTTTGATTTCAAATACTTTTTTCCAGCGTTCTATTGTGTAGTCTGTTACACCATATCTCATTACAACATCAACTAAACGTTGCTCTAGTACACAAAATCCATCAGCCATCGCAAGGGCATCTGTTAATTGTATCAATTTATCGTAGTCGTTATGTATAGATGTTTCTATCACTTCTTTCATTAACTGATCGTACTCGGTTGGTATATCCCAAGAACCAACACATGCCTTTGCATCTTGTAATGCGAAGGAATGAGTGATGCAAATACGAGCAAGTTCATTCCAACCTTTTTCTTTACAAAGGAGATATCCTTCCAAAGAGTGTCGAACATGGATACCACCTATATATCTTCCAATATCGTGGAGGAGTCCATAGACATACGCTTTATCTAAATTTAAATTTTCACATCGCATTGCAATCTTTTTACAAGCGAGGGCGGTATAACGAGAGTGGTCGCCCCATGGTCCTGGATTCCTAGCTTCACCCCATTTCAATAAGTCTTCTGCTTCTTCAATCGTTGGATAATTATCACTAAGCATCATCAAACACTTCCTTTAATATTGGCGCATCCCTTTAGTGGCACGGATTGGCATTTTTTCACTGGCTTCTTCATCAGCAAGGCGAAGTAATTCTTTCACCTCATGCTTAGTCAAATGTCTAAAGCGTCCTTGCTCAACCCCATTCACATCAAGGAAGGCAAAACGGTCACGACGCAAACGCTTTACGGGGTGTCCTACCGCTTCAAACATGAGTTTAACCTGATGATAACGCCCTTCGTGAATGGTTAGCTCTACCAAAGTTGAATCATTTTCTTTGTCAACACTTACAATATGGAATGCCGCTGGAGCAGTGGTATAATCTTCAATTTTAACCCCTTTAAGAAGTGGCTTAAGGGTACTTTTTGTTGCGATTCCTTTAACCCTTGCTAGATAAGTTTTCGGGATATGGGCACGGGGATGCATCATTTTATTGGCAAAATCACCATCATTGGTTAATAGTAGCACCCCGGCTGTATCATAATCTAAACGCCCCACTGGATAAATACGCTCTGTGATTTTCGTTCCAATAAAATCCATCACTGTCTTACGATCGAATTCATCTTTCACTGTTGTCACACAGCCACGAGGCTTGTTCATCAAGATATAAACGTGGTTTTCTTTATGAATAGGCACACCATTAACTTCAATTTTATCCTTAGACGAGACCTTCGTTCCTAATTCTTTAACGACTTTTCCATTGACTTTAACTGCACCAGTGGTGATCAACTCTTCTGATTTCCGACGGGATGCAATCCCTGATGCAGCCATTACTTTTTGTAATCTTTCTAAATTTTCCATTTTACTCTATCCTCTCGACAGTTGTCATACTCCATTATACCCGAACAAAGCACCACTTTTCAAGGTTATTCTAACCTATATTCAATCTTCTTTTCAAACAAGACGTTCCAAATTCAAGCAAAAGCATCACGCCAAAAATGATTAGAATAATGGTTGAGATTTGTGAAAAATGATGTTGGCGAATGGCTCTACTTAACAACATGCCGACACCGCCAGCACCAACAATTCCTAATGAAATAGAGTCAGCAATATTACTTTCAAGACGAATTGACATCCAAGAAATGAAGCTATTTTTCACATTAGGCCAGATGCCATGCGCCATCATTTGTAGCTTACCTGCACCTGTTGCTTTCAATGTTTCAATGATAGCTGGATCTTGTTCTTCAATGGTTGCAATAAAGGCTTTTGTTAAATATCCCATCGATGAAAAAACAAGGCCAACGACGGCTGATGTATAGCCAAAACCTAGACTTGCCACAATCATCAAAATCAAAACAAGAGAGGGAATGGCACGAATGATGCTAATAAAACTTTTGATGATTAAACTTACGGTTTTGCTAAAAGTAACATTTTCAGCTGCCATAAATGCCAAGATGATAGAAATAAAACAACCGATAACCAAACCAGCTATCCCAACAGCGATAGAAATCAATAATTGATAAAAAATCTCTGATAACCCATCTAAATTTAAAGCAAGAAAATGCGATAAAACATGTGGTGCATTAGCCAAGCGTACTAGAAATCTTGGAAGATCCAAATCAAGCATATGGACTGATACTAAAAAGATGGCAATGGTCGCTAGAGCTATCAAAAGTCGAGTTAACATTTGTTGCCACGGCAGAGGAGTTGTGTATTTTTGCTTTTCGACCAAGCTTCTTAAAAATTTCGTTAAAAATTCAGTCAAAAGAACCATCACAGTTAGGATCACTATCAAGGCAAATGCACTGCGAAATTGACGAAAATCAAGACGCGTCTGAATCAATAATCCTAAACCACCAGCACCAACCATCCCTAAAATGCCAGACGCTCGAATGTTTATTTCAAATGCAAAAAGGGTCCAATTAATCCAAGCAGCCATAAATTCCGGTAGTAACCCATGAAAAAGAATTTGCAAATAACTAGCACCGACTGCACGCAAAGCTTCCAGTTTTGAACCAGCAATTTCATTCATGGATTCTGCATAAGAACGCGCAAGAAAGCCGAGGGTTGCAAAAACAAGTGCAAGCACTCCAACCAAAGGACCTATCCCAAAAATATAAACAGCTAACGTTGCCCAAATTAACAACGGAACATTTCTAAAAAATGAAACAACAAAAGTAACCACTAATCGAATCGGTAAAACAGGGTTCATTTCTTTTGACATGAGCAGCCCAAAAAATAACGCAAGAATCCCACTGATAAACGTTCCAACAATCGCAAAAAATAATGTATCAAGAACCACAGAAAGATGGAGATGGAAATGATTAAAATTAGGTGGTAGAAAATTATTGGAAAAAAAGCTGACTAAATTTGGCATTGAACCCAAAATATCTACCACAGAGACATCCAAATAATTAAATGACAACATAATAATCGCCAAAAGGACCATAAACTTCAAAATCTTCTTATATGGCTTTTCATCAGACAACGGAACATATTCTTCTTCGTTCAAATCAGATTCATCAAAGGGTTGTTCCTCATTTTGATCCCCATAGATGTAAGCAATCATCTTATCATCTAACTCTTCAGCATTCCCGTCAAAAACAATTTGACCATCCTTTAAACCAATGATTCTAGTTGCATAACCCTTAGCAAATTCCACTTGATGCAAATTAACTAAACAAGTAAGGGCACGTTCTTCTGTTATTTTTTTCAAATGATCCATCACTGACTTCGCAGACACAGGATCAAGAGATGCAATCGGCTCATCAGCAAGTAACAATTGTGGATTTTGCATTAAAGCACGACAGATCCCAACCCGTTGCATTTGTCCACCTGACAAAGAACCAGCTTTTTTATACTTATGACTTTCTAATCCAACAGTTTTTAACAACCTAACTGCCAACAGTCGCTGCTCTTTTGTATATAATCCCAACAAACTTTTTAAAAATGACATTTTCCCTAACGTTCCATGAAGCACGTTACTCAAGACTGAGCTGCTATTAATCAAGTTAAAATGTTGAAAAATCATTCCTATTTTTGATCTTAGCTGCTCTAAAGACTTTCTTCCAAGAGCAGTAACCTCTACACCATCAAACATAATCTTACCGGAACTAGGTTCTATCAAACGGTTGATACATCGCATTAATGTTGACTTTCCAGCACCTGAAGAACCGATCACAGCAACAAACTCACCTTGCTTTATTTCGACATTGATATCTTTTAAAACAAAATTTTTGCCATCATAGGACTTTTTCAACTTCTGAATCGTCAACAAACTTTTCATTTTTTACTGCGCCTCCAAATCGATCTCAAGTACTTCTACCATCGATCTTAAATGATTAATACTCGCTATATCAGGTTCTACAAATCGCGTATCAGCAGCATTAAAGCGAGTTTCAAAGTAATCTTCGTTGCTATAGTTAATCATAAAATTACGAATTCTTTCAATTAACTCTTGTGGTAACCTACTTGATGCAATGTAGCCAGGGAAAGGAATAATTTCAGTATCTGCAATTATTCTAAAATCATCCTCACTAACCATGCCAGAAGCAAGGAAACTTTGAAGATTTAAGTTCCCTACTGCTGCCGCATCAAATTCACCGTTAATAACACCCAAAACACTGTTATCCTGTCCACCAGAAAAATCAACAGTAGAGAAAAACGATCCTACTAAAATTTCATCCACATTTAGATCAAATTCGTTAATCAAATGATAAGCTGGATATAAAAAGCCTGAGGCAGAAGATGGATTAATAAAAGCAAAGGAATGGCCTTCTAAATCTGAAAGGGTCTGAATATCATCATTAGCTGTTATAAAAACAGTCTTATTGATTGAATTCGGATTATCTGTTACCACAACGCGCTCCACATCTAATGCTTGTTGTGCTAGTAAATAAACAAATGGTGATCCCCACATAATTTCTAAATTCCCAGCTCTCATGGCCTCAATTGCAACCACATGCGTCGTATCTGAAATACCAATAACTGGAAGGCCGATATAGGCTTCTAATTCTGCTCTAAAATCTTCAAAGACAATGCCAGAATTTGGATTTGAATCATCAATAAGCTGTGCAATTCGGATTTCTGTAATTTCTGATGCTTCTGTATCATTGTTACAACCTATTAAGACAGCTGTTAAGATAAAACCTAAAAGGACTAGCCCTATTTTTCTTGTTATTTTCATTACAATTACCTCACTTTTGATCATAAAAAACTGCCCAACTAGTCAAAAGGGCAGTTTAATCACGTCAAAAAGACAGCATTAACTTGCTCCCTACGCTAGTATTAACTAACAGGTTCAAAGGGTCAGGTTTTAAACCTTCTCAACCGCTAAGCAGTTCCCCTGCAAATTTCATATGATTTTTACAGTATTTTTACATTATGACACAAGATTGTAATAAATGCAAGCGAAAATTCTATTTTCGCTCGCAAAATTCTATTTTCGCTCGCAAAAATCTTATTTTCGTTCGCAAAACTTCCAGTTTTGCTGGAAAAATTTAAACATTAAACCTAAATAACATCACATCGCCGTCTTGAACCGCATATGTTTTACCTTCTGAACGGTATTTTCCAGCTTCTTTGACCTTTGCCTCTGTTTGGTATTCCATTAAATCATCAAAGGTCATGACTTCTGCACGGATGAAACCTCGTTCAAAGTCACCGTGGATAATGCCTGCGCATTGTGGCGCAAGCATACCATCGCGGAATGTCCAGGCACGGACTTCTTTTGGACCTGCTGTAAAATAAGTTTTTAAATTCAGCAAGGAATAAGCTTCGCGAATTAATTGATCGAGCCCACTCTCTTCAATTCCTAAATCCTCTAGAAACATGGCCTTGTCTTCTTCATCCAAGGTTGCAATTTCTTCTTCAATTCTGGCACTAATCACAACAATTCCAGCTTTTTCTTTCGCTGCGTATTCTTTCAAGTCTGCTAAATGCTTGTTCTGCGCAGGATTAGCTAAATCAACTTCTGCAACATTGGCGACATAAAGGATCGGCTTCAAAGTTAAAAGTGATAAATGTTTGATCATTTCAATGTCATTTTCATGTAAACCGAGGGCACGGGCTGGTAATTCTTGCTCAAATCCAGTTTTAATTTTCTCTAAAATATCGGCTTCAGCTTTTGCTTCTTTAAGCCCAGCCTTCGCAGATTTATTAAGTCTTAAAAGTCGCTTATCAACTTGCTCCATATCAGCAAAAATAAGCTCCAAATTGATGACATCTGCATCGCGAACTGCATCAGCACCACCTTCCACGTGTATGATATTTTCATCATCAAAACAACGAACTACGTGACAAATGGCATCTGTTTCACGAATGTTGGCAAGGAATTTGTTTCCTAAACCTTCCCCTTGTGAGGCACCTTTTACAAGTCCAGCAATATCGGTAAATTCAAAAGTGGTTGGGATGGTTTTTTCTGGCTTAACTAGCTCTGTCAAAGCAGTCACACGCGCATCTGGTACAGTTACAATTCCCACATTGGGTTCGATGGTTGCAAATGGGTAGTTGGCTGCTTCGATTTCTGATTTTGTAATGGCATTAAATAAAGTTGACTTTCCGACATTTGGAAGTCCTACGATTCCAGCTGTAAGTGGCATATTATCTCTCCTAAGTAATCCTGTCATTTTTATGTGTATTTCTTTACACATCTGGTGTTCCGTTAGACTAGAAATCATAGAACCTGATGGGACACTAACTTATTATACACTATTTGCCCCTTTTTTTCTAGTAAACTCCGAAATTTTCACAGAATTTTTAGCTGTTTTCTCTTCTTAGTCATTGATATCGATTAGACAAAAAGCTAACGTCTCCAAAATTTACTGGTGACATTAGCTTTTTGATTTTTTGTTGACCGATTATTTTTTCTTTCTTTTAAAACGTGATAGGGTAGCACCAGTTCCAATAAGTGCAACTCCTGTTAATAGTGTGTTTATAATAATCACACCTGTTTATGGTAGTGATGGTATCATACTAACTTTACTTCGTGTAGTTGTCTATTTTATTTATCACAACCTAAAACTCCAAGGGAATCGTGGAGGTGTTGGGATTCCTGGGATTGATGGGAGTGAAATGCTTGGTAGACCTGGGATGCTTGGGATTGATGGGAGTGAAATGCTTGGTAGACTTGGGATGCTTGGGATTGATGGAATACCTGGTAGACCTGGAATGCTTGGGATTGATGGAATACTTGGTACACCTGGGATGCTTGGGATTGATGGAATACCTGGTAGACCTGGAATGCTTGGGATTGATGGAATACTTGGTACACCTGGGATGCTTGGGAT
>Ga0131853_10014405_pt1 | contig 14497 bp, 8 predicted proteins | sample TergutLab28metaG_FD_92764 | JGI IMG/M metagenome (GOLD analysis project Ga0131853, IMG submission 92764) | Labiotermes labralis P1 segment gut microbial communities from Petit-Saut dam, French Guiana - Lab288 P1 (version 2) (version 2) | ecosystem: Host-associated > Arthropoda: Insects >... | reverse complement strand
TACATGCCGTATAGTTAGAAAATTTCGGCAGAGCTGTGAATAAGAAGAGCTTGGTCAGTGAGACCCGTGCTGTTTTGAGGACCGGCTAAACTGCTGTGAAGTAAGGAATGTGGTTGATGATGACGATGATGATAATAATAATAATACATAATAATAATAATACATAATCCATGGAACAAAGTCCTTCTTGCGAAGTTGACCGGTTCTCTGCTAGTCAAGGAATTCCCCGCGTTTTATGGAACCCGAGAGTTCATTACCGCGTTTACAGGAGCCCTCCACCTGTCCATACACTGAGCGATGTTTATAATTCATTCATTTAGCAGTCTGTCTTACGAGCTCACCACATAGTGCGATCTAGAGCTTCCTCCTTCAAATGAGAGTATCATCTCCTTTCCGTGAGGTCATCCAGTAGCTTCCTACGTCTTCTTCCTCATCTTTCTGTCACTTCTGTCCCCCCTTTTTGGACATCCTTCAATAACCCGTCGTAGAAGGCAGTTTCTACGCAAAATGTGACCAATCCAGTTAACCTTCCGTTTACTTATTTCATGTAGGATATTCGTCTAATCCTTGACTCTAAGTAATACTTCATTTCTCACATGATCGGTCCAACTGATCTTTTCCATCCTTCTCCAGCACCACATTTGAAAACTTTCCACGGTGTTTCTGATCTACTGCCCGAAGCGTCCAAGTTTCAGCACCATATAAAGTTATGCTCCAAATATAGCACTTCACTAGCTTCTTCCCCAATTCCAAGTCCAATGTGCTAGTAAAAAGAGCCCTCTTCTTGTTGAATGCAGCTTTAGCCATAGAAATTCTTCATGTATAATTTTTATCGTTGAAACGTGCATTTTGAAATCTATGTAGTTCACTCACCAACAAATGCACTATTTATTAACGTGGTTAAAAGTTTTAAATGTACATTAAAATACACAATTATATCGCTCCTACATGTTTCGGTCTTCAATGATCATCATCAGGGAGCTTTATCTGTACCTAATAAAGTTATATTTATGTTAAAACACTCGGTAAAATTACGTCGGTATATAAATTAGGTGATGTGGCAACATGTTTGCACTGCACACAACACACATGCAGCTCTACGACATGTTGCCACATCACCTAATTTATATAACGACGTAATTTTACCGAGTGTTTTAACATAAATATAACTTTAGTTAGGAACAGATAAAGCTCCCTGATGATGGTCATTAAAGACCGAAACATGTAGGAGCGATATTATTGTGTATTTTAATGCAAATTTAAAACTTTTAACCGAGTTAATAAATAGTGTATTTGTTGGTGAGTGAACTACATAAATCCTACATTTAATTTCACAGGTACATCTTCCATCATTTGTTAAAATGCTATCCAAATATTTAAAAGATTCCACATTCTCTAGTTGTTTTTGGTTTATCGATTTAATGGTTATAATAATATTAATAATAATTCAATTAGTGTATTAGGGTGCCTTGCAACAGCTAAAGGTAGAAGAAGCGAGCATTTAAATGCACATGTAAATAAGAATAGGAATAAATAAGTTATAAGAAACGAACCAAAAATATAAAGCTATGTTTATTTTAAAAAAAAAAAACTTATTCGACAGGGAAACAACGTCCCATCTTTATCTTCAACACGCGGACATATAGGACTGTTGTACTAACTTATTAGCAGCGCTGGCATCCGTGGCTAAAGGAATAGACCATAACAAAGTTTTTACCATGGCCCAACAGCCCTAGTGAAACAAGGCCTCCTCACGATCACACTCAGACACACGACACTCGGTAGGGATCCTCTGGACGAGTGATCAGCTCGACGCTGAGACCCCTACCTGACAACACACAACACTCACAACAGACAAACATCCATGACTCCGGCGGAATTCGAACCCACAATCCCATCCAGCGAGCGGCCGCAAACCGACGCCTTAGACCGCACGGCGGCCCATAACAGTGTTGTTCAAAGTAAAAGTGGGGAAGTTTGTAATTAAGTAAATACTTTTAGATGATTAGCCACGTCAAATTTGTTTAAAAGGTCAACGATTCGGAGACGTGCTCTGTTTTCTTTATCAGGTATTTGTTATTTAAATTAGTGCGGACTACACAACTAATACCCACGAGCATGTTGGTTTTACTCCTCTCTCGGGTTCGGGAGTTCCTGATTCAAAGCCTTCCCTGAAGACAGGTTGCCTCGACTGCAGATTTTAGGTTTTTACACTGTTCCTCCGGAAAAATGTCGTGCTCATACTTTAAGTCAACCACGACCGATTCTTTCCACATTTTTTCCAGTTTATTGTGCATTTATACCAACATTGGGCGCTATACTACAGCACAAATGCCAACACCATTAAATAAGGGGAAAATGAACAAATAAATCGTATCATTATTTTTCATCGAAGAGAGCTCATTATGGCCTTGAAAACAATGAGATGAGAAAAAATCATTCAGGTCCTATCAATTAGTACTTTTCTTAAGTTTATATATTCCACAATCCAATAAAAATAAATCAGACCGATGAAATCAACTGTAACATAAACTGTCAACAAAGACTGTTTTTAAATTTTATTGAAATATTTAGATGACTTGGAAAGGTAACTGGTAAATATTTAACTTCAAAAATTATGTTTTTGATATTCATATGTAACTTTTGAAAAATATTGACAGGTTTACATATTGCTTTAGAATCATCAGCTGCCTTCATCTATCAGAGGAAAAATTACTGTACAAAACACTCAACATAAAATATATTATATGTTCCGGAGTGGAATGTGAAAGGCGACTGTTTCAGTCACTGAGGTACAAAATATCGAGTATTATAAACAATTAATTATAAACAAAAGAATTCAGGAAGTGCAGCCTAGTTTAAGAAGTCTAAAAATGTCTTACGATACGTCAGTATAATCATACTGAGTAACATGAAACAACATATTGTGTCAAAGGGCTGCAGAATCTTCCTTCGTAAGTATTAGTGTAGTGAGTCAGCGGCAATTGTAGAACTCCGTGCAACAAAAGTATGTGACAAAACAATGTACGGTTTTATGACATATCCACAGCGGAAAAAATGAAGTAGTGGCTCGAATTATGGCCTAAAATTTTATACTTTGAGATGAAGGAAAATCAACAGGACAATGAGAGTAAAATTCTCAGTCAGTTTACACTCGTGAGACTTTTATAACTCAGTTCATAGAACACGGGGAATTACAGAATATATGTTAATAAATAACTTCCTTTTTTTTTTTGGAAGAGAAATAACCCTGATTTATTATTATTAAAGCTAATTTTGTTCCTATTCTTAATTAAGTACAACACTATGGAAGTATATGGAATGGTGCATGTATAGCTCCATCAATACTTAACACAGGACTAGATGGAGGTGAGTGGTCAGCTTCACACACTGGCCTATTTGACTCCAGGGAAAGAACGTCTGCTACCCAGCGTATATGTGTATGTGTGGACCATACGGTCGGTCTGGACACTTTGGAGAGGTGACAAATTTGTTACTTCCGCCGAGAATCGAGTCCGTAATCTCGTTACTGTTCATACAGTGCTATTTCGGCCTATTTAATTAAAGTTAAATCTTATATAATCAGTCAAAAACTAGTCGGGAACACGGTCGATAGAACATTGCAATCAATGGCATATTCCGTAACAAGAAACACTTACTGTTGAAAAAGACGAATTTGAAGTGCTAAGTTATATCACATACGTTATTAAAAGAGACATTTAAAAACAGAGGCCTCTGAATAATTCTTAGAATTGAGCAGAAAGCACATTTAAAGGTGTCGACAGCCGAACAGCAAAACTTATGCAATAAAACCTGCGAGTAAACAGCTAGGACGGTATTTAATTATCCATAGGGTGATTAATTATTAACTTCAAAGAAGCGTGGCGTGACGAAAAAATTAAGATTAATGACTGATATCAAAGTAAATGGAATCAATTTGATCTTATGAAATATTAAAAGGAATAGTGCAATTAAGGAACGTGACTAAATTGGAAGCTGTGATTTTAGGTTGGATAAATCCAGTTAAGGTGGATTTAACTTTGACGCCAAGAAATGAAACAAATTGTCACGTATAATTACATTATAATTGTATAAAAACTAATAATAATGGCTCTTGATCGGTACTTTCTGATAAAAGAAATATATCTTATAAACTCTTTTTCCTCCAAGTTAGGAAAATTCTGCTGAGGCAAAATGAAGTTACAAATGAGCTTCAGTAATGATTAGTATTTCTGAACAGAATGTTAAAAAAATTATGGGATACTGTCAAGACTGAAATATTTGTGGGCAATGTTTTAATAATATTTTGGACGTCACAGTCAGAAATGGAAATTAATTGCGACGCTTTTGCCCATTTGTTAATTAATGGTAAAGCTGTTGGTAAAGGAATTGGTATGATGTCTGAGAATGTTTAGAAAATTACCAGCAGTTTTACAAAGTGCAGTTAAGTGCACCCCACTAGCTTCAGGCTTTTAAGATATTAGTAGCCACATTTATCTCTAAGTTAGGGACGTGCTGTCATTGAAATTTCAGGTTATCGTCAGTAGATATGAGCCATTGAATTGTGTCGGATTTTATGTTTGTTTGAGCTACTTTTAATTTATGTTAATAGGCAGGCCACTGTTGTGAAAACCCGATGTCAATCGGTAGGTAGCGTCAGGCATTGTAAGAAGTTAATTAAAAATTATTATAATATTAAAAGAAAACTTTGTTGTAAACTTGAACAGAATTTTTACTGCTATAAGAAATTTCATCTTTACTGAAAGTGATGATAATAATAATAAAAAAACACACATTGAGGCTGCATAATTCAGTGTAAAAAAATATTTCCGAATAGGCTCTCTGTTTTTATTCTGTCTCGTTAAGAGTAATACAAGTCTGCGTGCTTTGAGAAGTCCTTGAGAATAACGGACACCAACTAAACTGCAACATGCTCTTTATCGACGTTAAATACGTATACTGCGTAAAAGAACGGACATCAGTTTGGCAGAGTGTAAAGAAAGCAGCTCAACGGATACATAGAGAGTACATAAATATATCAATTGGAAATTAAAAGGACGAGAGGAAAGAGATTAAAATTTGCCTAGGGTAGGCTTCCTCAAATTTATGTCGTGGGGTACACTTTTAAATTCAGTCATTCTTTCATTCATTCATTCAGTCAGTCAGTAATTCAATAAAATAAACACCTATGTTGAAGTTTTTTTAATTACGAAATAATGCTACGCAGTATGCCACTCAGTAGGGTTATTTAAAATCCAGCATAAATAGTCATTCTTCGAAACGAAAGTAACTGATTTTCTTTTAGAAGTGTCAGCATAGTTCTATAAGCAATGAAATGAACGGTTTTCTAAATGTGGTATTAGGACAACATAAATCGAGCATTTTTTAGCATTTAGAGTATATTATTGCAGGACGCCTTCAACGTTATTTTAGAACAGATCTGCGTAATTGGAAAATGTATCCACGACAATATATTTGAATGGATCATATTTCATTTCATTTCAATCAGAACTCAGTCAAGGATATTTTACACAAGTCGATAATTAAAAGTGTTTGTAATCTTTAGTTATGTTTGAAGGGCCATTGTTGAGTGTTGAATTAGTTAGAAGATATAACAATTTATGCTTAGTTAGCTAGAGAACTCTAAAGCTGACAGAAAATGTGCCGGGCAATACATTTGTTTCATTTTTTTTTCTTCAAGTTTTACTGAGACCTTTTTCACTGCAGTAAATATGTAACTGACTGCCTCTTGATACATTCAGGAGTAATGCATGTTTTTATGCAACCTCTCTGCCACTCGTCGCAGATAATAGGAGAAAATTTAACGTTTGAACAAAAGATAGAAATTCTCTGACATCAAATTTGATGAAAATAATTTGAGTATTCCAGTTTCATATGGCTGTAGAAAGACAATCTTTATTTGCGTGTCCGTTAGTATGTCACGGTTTAAATTTCGTCGCGCACTTCATAGCATCCTTAAACAGGCGCGAGAACCCCACTTTGAGGTAATCTTACCTGCGTTAAAACAGTCTCTAATCTCTTTGGCCGCAGGAATAGCAGTAAGAATATTAATTATGCATAATAATGTACGAAAGCGTAGAATACTCCGTGCATTGTTAGAACAGGACACGAAGACAGCATTTGTACGATACAGAACTTTTTGTATTACTATTATTATTATTATTATTGAAATTAAATTGAATTATTTTATATCTTTTGTTTCTGCCAACTCTCTTATTAGCTTCAAGAGATGTTAATCGACGTATAAAAATTAGTAGGTGAACTGAATTACCATTGTAATTAGATTCCTAATTAGTTAACTTATTTATTCAAGTACGTGACAACAGAAAAAACACCAACTCCATTACTCTTATTATTATTATTGATTTATTTTTCTGTTATTGTTATTGTTTTTTTTTTAGTAAATTTGTCGTACTTTTTACGTTCAGTTATTCTGGCTGGTTGAATAAGTGGCTCCGCGCAGTTTCGCATTCATGCTAAAAAATTCAACTGAAATTTTAAGACGTGTGATAAAAGTGACCTAATAATTATCGAGGCCTATCATTCTTTTCAAATACATACAGTGTACTCTCAGGTTTAATGTCTTATGAATATGTGGGTAGAATCACTGTGGACCACCAGTGTGTGTTTAGAGGTAACAGAAGGGCTGGTGGTCAAATCTCTATACTATGCGTCTTTAAACACTTGAGGAAAAAGTAGGGGGAAAATGGCTCAGTACACCAGCTACATAAACTTCGAGGAAGCTTATGAGACAATTAGTAGGAAGTTTGTCTGATATATTTATGGTGTTTGATACGTTCTTGAAAGTAAGTAGGTTAATAAAAATATGTTGAAATTGGATCTTTCTTGAAGAAGGGATAAGCAAACTTTTTGCCTGATACTTTTCGTGTTGAGGACGGTCTGGAGAAGGGAAATGCTTTAACACCAGTGCATATTCATCCTGTGCCATTAGGAAGGTCCAAGCAAGAAAATGAGGCATTAAAGCTTAATATGCTGTACCAGCTGCTTTTGTTGGTTGGTCATGCTCTTTTGGTGGACTAAAATATACATGGGACAAAGAAGAGCACAGAGGCTCAAGTAATCTCTGTAAAGGAGGTTGTTCTAGAATTAAACACACAGAAAAATAAGTACGTTTGGTTGGTGTCTCATGAAGAGACCACTGGAAAAAAGTCACAATATTTAAGCTATGTAACAAATCCCATCTATGCGAGGTAAACTTAAAAAATTTGGGAACGATTATTTAACGGATGAAAAATGAACTCGTAAAAAAATTAAGAGCAGATTGAACGCAGGAAATTCCTGCTCAACTTCGGCCTAGAATATTTTGTCTTTGTGTTTGCTATCCAAATATCATGATTAAAACATGAACTACCGTGATTTTTCCCGTTGTTTTATGGGTGTGAAAATTGGTCTATCGCACAGAGGGAAAAACATCGCTTGTGGGTGTTCGAGATTAGGATGATGAGGAAACTATTTGGATCTACGAGGGACGAGTTAACGGGGGAGTGGAGAAAACTGCATACTGATGAACTTCATGATTTGTGCTCCTCACCAACTACTGACTGGGACATAATATCAAGAATGAGATGTAAGGGGCATGTGACACTTGGGGGGGGGGGGAGAGAAAAAATGCATAAACGTTTTTGGTAGGGAAGCCTTAGGGAAGGAAACCACTGGGAAGGTATAGACGTAGATGAGGGAATGATATTAAAATGGATCTTCAAGAAGTTGGATAACAGGGTGTGGATTGGATCCGGTTTAGGAGAGGAAAAATTGTCGGGCTTTGGTGAACTGTGTATGAAGCCCTGGGGTTTTATAAAGTGAGGGGGATTTCTTGATTAACTAAGGAACCATTAGCTTCTCAAGAATTATTATTATTAAGTGTAAATAAATTATAATGGGCTGCGGGTTGTGCTTCTTCGTCATTTTTCAGCCCTAACCAGATACTTAGTGTAATCTTCTGCGTACTGCTGTTTTAATAATCTTGTAAAATAATTTGTAGAGCTCAACTCGCAGACGAGTCTGTAACACATGTCTCTCAGAGCTTTGCACGTTGTGTTCACCGACCGTGCATCATTTTACGCAGCTGGGAACAACAGCCGTGTTACGTGTGAATTGGTTAGAGACTGGAAAGGAAGGAAAATCTGCTGAAGGTTGAACGTGTTCTACATTGGGTAGCTGCTTAAAATTACTTTATTCTTAAAAATTGTGGTTTTGGTATTTGTGCAAAATTTTACTTTCCTGTCTAGGTTAATGCGTTTGTGTAACTAAAGTACATATATTCTTAAAGTTGAATAATTGAATGTAAGTGAAGCACCTTTATTGAATAATTGAATGTTGGTTAAGTACCTTTTTGTTTCATCAGCTATATAGGATATATGTTTCACAGGAAAGTTTAAAGCCCTGATACCTAAAGGGTAACGAAAAAACTATAATTTTTCACAATATAATCTGAAGAATTGTCTTGAGACCCTTTGAAAGTGGAAAGAAATTGGTACAATATAAGTTTTTGGATTGTATCAGATGACTGTCATTAGGATTGAATGAAAATTTTATAATGTGCACCACTGTGTTGACATAATGCAGGACCGTCATAACTTGCTATGTTAAGTTATTAATTTATCATATGTACGAAGAAAGTTCATTGTAAAGAATGACGATGATGATGGTATTAATAACAGTAACAAATAAATACTACAACAGAAGAATTAACATAATCACTTCTTCGACTGTTTATAAGTTTTTACCATATTGTGTATTTCTCAGTAACACTAGTGATGAATTAAGTGCCAGATAAATGCGCAAATTTTAAGATTCTTACAGTTAAATTCTGGCCAAGAAATAGTAATTTAAATCGATTATTTCATATAAGTGCTTGACAACAACATATAAGCCAATTACGTACATATAAGGACTTCAAATAAAACAAGGTTTAAATACAGATGATGATGATAATAATAATTATAATAATGACAGTAACATGACAACAGTGTTTAGATGAACAAACTGAAATATAATGAGATGGAATCCAAAGCAGTTATACAGCAAGTGAGTAAAAAATGTCAGCAAGTGAAACACAGGTTTTGTTCAAAGTATGAACGTTCCTGCAGTGTGCTCTAACAGCAGAAAATTATATAACTGAGGGACTAAACTTGTGGTATGACATATCCAGAGACTGCGCCTAATGGAATAAACCGCTGAGAAATTTAACATATCAGTAAATTTAAGCCCCTCTTATCTTTTTGTCACAAAAATCAGAAACATCTGTTTGGTATTAATGCAATTTACTTTGGGATAACTTCAAGTCCTTCCTCACTGTAAAGGAATTTCAAACTACAGATCGCATAACGAACCGTCGAGCTACCAACTGTGGATAAGAAAGTGTAAAATGCCAGGTCAAAATCTAAATTTATATTCCTTGAACGAATCGCAGTCAGTTTAGTGGTAAACATAACCGCACGTTTCTTATGGTCTATGAAAACCTGGAACGTGAGATACATTGTTGTCGAACCATTTGTTATAAAAATTCATGTTGTCAGCTTAACAAGGAAATTATGTGATCGTATTTTTATCTACATTGCGCTTCATAACATTTTACAAACATCAGTTTTGCATGGGATGAATATCTTACCGTGAAAAACAACCGCCCTCAACATTACTAGTGTTACGATAGAACGTATGACTGTGATAGCCAGACAAATGCAAAGGAGATATTTTCGCTCTTGTGTGTTTTATACAGCATAGGTTGGTAGTTGGTTGCGCTACGTAACATGACAGAAGAGCGAAGACCTCAAACACACCACATATGAAGCCTGAAATCTCGAATATATAATGTAATTAGAATTACGAATGCCACAAATTATATCGTTACTGATATATGAAAGAACAGTGCATTTGTACAATTGGATACATTTGGAACTTCAGATTTTGCAACATGCATGAAGAAATACGAAGATAATATACTGTTTCAGTCAGACAGCTACATTACCAGCATATGTAAGTTAATAAAAGTACAGAATTACAGAGTCGATCAAGAGTGACATTTTGCCTAACGGTGTATTAACGAGAGTAGCAAAAGCACAGTAACGTTTCGTTCACCCAAGAACCGGCCACGGAGGAGGAGGAGAGGAATAGATGTACAGCTGTACTCTTATTTTAACCTTGGCGCTAGAAGGGGTGGGTGTTCAACGTCATGCCTCAACCACTTTACCCATGGGACAGAGACCCGCTACCCATTTTGCAGGAGCCCGGGTGGGTTAGTGAAGAAGAAAGGGAGTGGCGTAGGAAAAAAATGTTTCAGGAAGCCATGCTCAACAGAATACTTGTGTATTTAAATACTATCGAAAATCATGGTTAGACATTTTTTAGAAACGTAAAAATAATTAAGTGTTGATATAGATTTATTCTTTATGGCCATAGAGGGCCTAGCATTGCATTTCTTAAACTGTTAGATAGTAGCAGACTGTTTGCACATAATGCACTTTTCATATTCATTATAAGAGTATATCGTACGTTCGTAAGCTAAAACCGCAACGAAAGTGTGAGAGTATCCCTTAATAAGGTTGATAACGTGAATACGAAAGCTGCTGGGTGGTTTGAGGTATTTCATAGCCCTGCTGGCTCCAGCCATTGGAGCCTTGAATACACATTCAAATGTGACAAGAAAAGAGGTGTAAAGCCAGACAGCGTGTGCTAAAATGGATTTAAAGCGAGGAACATAATGTCAGCAATATTCACCAGTTTCATAACACAATGGTAATCGAAGTTGCCATAAAATTGGGGATGTACTTCCGTAGCTGGGGGACCGCGGTGGCACAGTGGTTAAGGTGCTGTGCTACAAATCCGAAGGTTGCTGGTTCGATCCCAGCTGGTGTCACTGAATTTTCAGTGACATAATATCCTTCCGATCGAACTATGGCTCTGGGGTCGACTCAGTCTCTAACAGAAATGAGTACCAGGAGCATTTCCTGGGGTAAAGGCGGCACCGTAAGGCTGAAAATCTTACCACCATCCTGTGCCGTTGTCATGAAATCTGGGAACCTTAACTTCGTGGAACCCTCTGGGCAACTCCAGGCCTGTAACGGGACTGCTTTACCTTTACTTCCGTAGCTGTTCTGGGCAAGTATTTTGAGTGTCACCAATAACTTGGGTGTCCGCTAATTATATGACTTGTTAATTTTCACAAGTTTACGGTGACATTAAAACCTGTATAATGTGTAGAAACTCAGAGTTTTGCTGTTTTAGACTTCCACGAACATAAATAAGAGAGGACGTTTACAGTTCTTATAAACCGAAGGCCACGTTTTGTTGGAGGATCCTGACAATACACAATAAAGTATTACGGGTACGCTACATATCAACAGTCCCCGTCAAGGCTGGGGCATTTGTCATGCATGTGAGAAGTCTATTCATCCCGGACGCACAGAATAAATGTCGATGTTGCGGTAACCACGTGATGGTAGCACGTTTGACGTCTTCATCGCAGGTGAAAAGATGTCCTGACATGTACTTCTTCAAGGCGAGGAACATGAAAATCACAGGGTTCCAAACCCGGACAGTATGGGAAATGTTCCGCATTTCCTAACCAAAATTTTAGCAGCAGTTTTCGAGTCTCTTGTGCTTTGTGCGGTCGGAAGTATCATGGAGGAGTATCGCCCCACTGCTAAGATCAAGAAATCTTTTCCTGCCCACAAAAAGCTTATAACTTCTCGGACTTCCAAGCGAGAACAATTTCCCATGTGCTTCAAAGTGTTGCACTTCCGCATATGTGATTCTTCTGCGCATGTGCCTCGAATCACAAGAATGTTAACAATAGAGCCGTCTGTCGTGTGTACGAGTAGTAATAGAGTTTGAAACTACAGTGTATTTGGCGTCTCGAATGATAAGACATGTAAACTTCTGGTTAATCCACCCTCGCCTTAGCATAGTGTTTCCAAGTTCAAGAGATATAATAGAAAAACTTCGATTATCTGAAACACTTAAAAAAGTTACGAGGAGGTGCTGATAAGTCCTTAGCCCGACCTACTTCCCAATGTCGTAGGACGGAATCTATAATGTCGTTGTAAAGAGGGGTCTGTTCGTGTGCTGAATTGCAAGTCTTTGCTTGTTACAGAGGCTGAAAGGAAGCATATCAGGCGACGCGTGCGATTTCAACAACATGGAGACGCGAGCTGTCATCAAGTTTTTTTCCTGCAAGGCAAGGCGCCGAAAGAAATCACATAATTCTGACAGAAACATTAGGGGAACATGCACCATTGTATGCCACCCTCAAAAATTGGGTGGCCCAGTTTAAACGTGGTGATTTTTCCACCTGTGATGCGCCTCGTCCTGGAGACCCAAAACAGTGACCACCCCGGAGATTATTGATCAAATTCACGACATTATCTTGTAAGACCGCCGGATTTCGGTTAGATCAATATCTGAGCAACTAGGCATCTCACGTGAGCGGGTTGGGCCCATAATTCATGAAGATTTGGACATGCGGAAGCTCTTCGCGATGTGGGTCCCGAAATGCCTGAACGCGGATCAAAAACGTCAACGGTGCCAGTCGTCTGAGCAAGTTTTGGAATGTTTTCGGCGCGATCGAAATGATTTCCTGTCGCGAATGGTGAAAATGGACGAAACCTGGTTATATCACTATGACCCGGAGACAAAGCAACAATCAATGGAGTGGCGGCATAGCGGCTCACACCGCCCCAAAAAATTTCGACTGCAAAAATCCGCTGGAAAATTCTCGCCTCGATTTTTTTGGGATTAAGACGGCATCCTCCTCATTGATTGTCTTCCAAAGGGCCAACTGATCCCTGGACTGAAAAAAACAATTGAAAGGTCGCCATTTTTATTCGGATGCGGAGGTCATTGCTGCTGCGGAGACCTGGTTGGACGGACAACTTTCTGAATTTGTTTTGAGTGGCTTGCAAATTTAGAGCAAAGGGCTAAGAAGTGTACTGAGCTTCATTGGGGGGGGGGTTATGTTGAATAAATCCCGAGTTTGGTCGCTGTACATTGTTTCCTTCCTGGTCGGGCTAAAGACCTTTCAGCACCCCTTCGTACTAATGTTTAAGCACAGTAAGTTCTGTGTAGAATTAACAGGGGAGAGGCTGCGAATGCACTGTGTGGCTGAGGAATAACTACCAAACCAGAAGTAAGTTGGCAATTCACTAATTTCCTAAAACGGAAGCGAAACAAGGCAGTTCTTTTTATGTAGAGTGGGACTGTACTGATGAAAGTCACGAGAGAATGCTGCGTTATCAATAACAACACCTTTAAATTTAGTGTGGGGACTGAGGAACTCATTTATCGATTCGTAAAAGTGGGTATTAAAATCCATTAAAAGCCTACGAGAAAATTTAGTTTCTTTTTAACGCGATTTTCAAGCACCCGAAAGATTCTCAATGGATTTGGCTTGCACTTTAGGAGAAAAAAATAGTCTTCCAAGAAGTAAATTGATTCCGATGTGCACACGAATGCCTAAACACATTCACTTGTGATCGTTATGTGCAGTAATAGAAAGGTGATTGCAATCTATATGATTTAACTTCGAACCAATTAATTCTCATTTGGACAAGGAACAAAATAAATATGAAGTTGAGGCTGTAAAACAAATAACTTAGCCACATTCTTGTGACTAGTATGACTTTATTTTCGTTTTATAGAATTAGTGCAGTTAATATAAAATTCCATCCATTTAGTTCAGTTTGGCTTTAACGGACGCAGTCACTTTTGTTACAAATTCTATACTGCGTACTTCGGGAGGCTGTAATACTGACCTGACTAATAAATGTTATATTCCATTCTGACGTTTTGACAAGTACAAATTTGATTAAATGTTTACCAGACACAGTTTAACGCACCGAATTAAAGGAAATCGGTCATACGACATAAATTTATAAGAAATAGGAATGATTCCCCTACACGACTTAGCAGGATTAACCAGCTTAGCCTTGAGAAATTTGAAAAAGTAACTCTAGGATCTTCTGTTTGGTTTTACAGGTGAGCTGGAGGAGTACGAGGTTTGTTCAAAAAGTATCCGGACTGACCACAGTTCATGATGTAGATAAGGCTTACGGGGTTTTAACCCTAATTGTCTTCAACACAGTTCCCTTCCGCAGCTACACACTTCGCCCAACGTTTCTGCCACTGTTGGAAACATTTTGCGAACTCCTCTTTCGGGATGTCTAATAGTGTCTTCGTCGAATTTCGTTTTATGTCCTCCGTTGCCTCAAATCGGTGTCCTTTCAGAACTTTCATAAGCCTTGGGAATAGGAAAAAGTCACACGGTGCGAGATCTGGTGAGTATGGCGGCTGCTGCAACTGAACGGTGCCGTGTTTGGCCTAAAACTGCTGCACAAGGTGTGAAGTGTGTGCGGGCGCATTGTCGTGGTGCAGGATCCAGTCGCCATCCCGCCATTTTTCCGGTCGTTTTCGGCGAACTGATTCACGCAAACGTCGCAAGACCTCCACGTAGAATTCCTTG
>Ga0131853_10014402_pt1 | contig 14500 bp, 12 predicted proteins | sample TergutLab28metaG_FD_92764 | JGI IMG/M metagenome (GOLD analysis project Ga0131853, IMG submission 92764) | Labiotermes labralis P1 segment gut microbial communities from Petit-Saut dam, French Guiana - Lab288 P1 (version 2) (version 2) | ecosystem: Host-associated > Arthropoda: Insects >... | reverse complement strand
GGAGAAGTGTGTGGAGTCCCAAGGGAACTACTTTGAGGGTGATTAGGTGTCCAACGCTCCAAGTAAGCCAGTTTCTTTTTCCCGGCCAAAGGTCGGATACTTTTCTAACAGACCTCGTATACGTATAATAACAAAGCAATTAAATATTTTACCAGACAAATCAACAATACTTCTAAAAGAACAAAGCATTTTAAGTCTACATAATGACAACTAGCCTCCACATATAAAAAAATGATGAATGTCCCTGCACTTAATTAAGCGCTACACCCTGAAAACATACTAGGGCGTTAAAGTAACACCCCATACATTCTGAACCTCATCACTCAATGGAGGTAACTAGTCAGCTGCACACCCTGGCCACTGTAATCCCAATAAATAATCACAAGTACCCACTAGAAAACAAGCTTTGCGCCCCAGAGCTGGTCTGGAAGCAAAAGAGAAGTGTCAGCAATTTCTGCCCTCACCAGAAATTGGACCCCAGTTCTCCAGTCACACATTCCACACTCCAGTCACTATACTAACTCAGCTGCTATTCTGGTTTCCTCCACATACACAGTGTAAGGCAAAACAGCATATCTCATACACTTCACTGGGAAAAAAAATGTGTCACAAACAGAATCTGGTTCATTTTTCAGGGTGTTCGCATACTCACAAAATGTGCTTATCAACTTCATCATGTCTGTCCATACATGCATCCATCTGTCCACATGTATCAGCTTGCTTCTCACTGGGCAGATTTCCATGAAATTTCATTATGGTACCATTAAGAAACTCTTAAGAAAATCCCAATATGGTTGAAGTCAAAATTACTGAGCACTATACATGAATACCCAAGTAGTTTTGTTGTTGCCAGTGACATAACGTTGCTATAAAAGCACTGTTGATAACAACATGCAGTAGAGAGGGGAAACTACTTTTTTTAGTTTTCCCTCTCCACCACAACTATAAGAGGGGAAGGAATGAAGTACACAACAATACATGTAACAAAATTGTTGATGTAACAATACACAATATATTACACCACAAAATTAACTACAGAACAACTGCAAACACCATTCTTTGTGAGCATGAACTGAGTATATACAATGCAGATTCTATCTCTGATGTTAACAGCTACATTGCTGATTTTGATGTTTTGCTGACCGTACATCTCAGTATAATCCTAATAATTAACCAACTTGTTGCACAAAATCTTGTTTTATAATAATAATTATTAAACGCCTCTACATGTTTCGAGCACTATGTGCTTGAAACATGTAGAGGCGTTTAATAAACTTATTATAAAACAAGATTTTGTGCATCAAGTTGGTTAATTACTAAGATTGTATTGCTGATGTTTCCATTGTCATGCAGTGACAGGAATGATCACCATATTTAGATCATATGCTGACATAAGCACAATGAGATACAGCACAATTGTTTGAAAGCAAGAATTTACTAATTGTAGCTCTCAACAATATACAGAATTCACTGCTGAGTTTCTGTGGCAACAATGGTTATGCAAATCCTCCCCTATTTTACTTTATACATATGATGCCTATCAGTTTACATTCTTCTATTACTTCAGGCAGTCTAGAGTAGAGTCACAAGAATGAGAAGTCAAAACCAGGATATGTGAGTACACTAAACAGTGACTCAGATATGAACAGACACACAAAAGAACTATCATCATTAATGGCAGAAGATGATCATGCTAACAAGTTTATGGTCAACAAGTTCCCATACAATACTTACCAACAATCCAGTGGTGTTGATAATTAAGACTCATGCCCTTTTTAAGCAAAATCAGTTTTTCCTCATCATTCTTGTCACCTGCCTTGTATGATTTTTTGCATAACAACTCACAAGTGTTTGTTTTCATGAACTCAATCTGCAAAGAAATAATAGTGTACAATCCTTGATAAGCCTTATTTAGTAACAGGCTAAATGCCATCCATACAAAGATGCATATATTTCACAACTAAATTCAAATTCCAAATCCCAAACATGACAATGCAGTGCTCAATCCTAGTATTCATGGCATCCTAAGCTTACAACAAGCTATCCTGACTGCAATTTTGTGATTTCATAATCCTCCCATTCAAATCTTCGATAATGCTTTCATACAGGCCACGAGCACTTTCTACCACCTTCACTTATGCCATCTTCAATGACCACTATTCATGAGGAGGCCGTATGCATGTTACCTGAATTGCTCTAACACCAGGAAATGTTAACATTATATCTGCAGGACTTATCTTTCTTCATGACTTCTATAATACCAACTACAATGCAAAGAAGTTATTCTTGGGAAGCTTATAGTCGCTTAACTGGGCGATAAATTCCTTCCCTTTAAAGAACCCTGTGCTTCACTATCAAGTTCACAAGGACAAGATCAATCTGGTCTACACACTTACATTCACTTGTTTAGGAATCTCTCAAACATACCAAGATATCCCAAGAACTCTCTACCCTCCAGGTTTCCCAATTACAATTATGTCCTTCATTTCCACATACCTCACACTTCTTGATTTCATCACTCTCAGAATATTTGGTGAAAAATTCATATTATGAAGCTCCACATTATGCAGTTTCTCCATTTCCTGTTCCTTTCACTACGTTATGTTCATATATTCTACATCTTACTGAAATGTGAACTATCAATGCCATGTATTAGCACGCTTATGTAGCACTTATGCCATTTCTTTCTTGTTTTAGTAATACTCACTGGCCATGTTTCAATTTCCAATTGCAGACCACAGAAAAAAATTTCTTAATTACACAATTAGCACACTGTCAAAGCAAACTACATATGTGGATCCATTAGTAATCATTAACAAATTCAACAGCACATAACATGATATGCATACATATATTCTCTGATCCAGAAGTTAGAATGGCTACAAATATGTGAAATAAGTCAAAAAACAAAAACACACATATAAGCAAGAGTGCACAAATCCTGGGTGCCAAGTCACCATGGCAACTACATTTTGTATGGTGGCACCCAGTATCTGTGGGTGCACAGTATGGAACTTGCTTGAAGTCACCCTTCTAGTGCACACAAATTTGAGGCAGCTCTTACATTCTTGGAAAATTTGTGAACCCTTGCATACAAGTACAGTTCAATGTATTATTCAAATAATGTTCCTCTCAATTCTCACACATACATTACAGATAAGTTATACTACTGATTTATAAAATACAAAACCCTTCATACAATTACGTGTCACTTTTAAATCTTAGGACCTCATCAAACAAGGAAAGACTGTATATTTATGTATCTTTTAGAGGATAACTGAAAATATTTCTTTTTATTCATCATACATTTCACACGGGTGGCACGCTGTTAAAGATTCTGTCAGCGGGGTATGAAATGTTCTGAAGGCATGAAAAGTTGGTGTTTGGTCTTTGAGATTGTACTTATTTCTTGTGTTAACGCGGTGTGCACCTGAAATTACCTAAACGTATTTTAAATTAATGTTCATTAAGAGAAATATGCATTCTTGTGACTTCCACATGACTTTCCAGGTGTAGCACTAGCCATAATTCTAACAATTATCTTTTGCAAGGTAAACACTATTTCACTTTTCGGTGAAGTACCTATCAATATTTGAGCACAGCAGTAAGGCTTACCTGAAACACAAATCTGACTGCATAATGTGTTCAACCTAACTTCAGAATAATTTGAACAGAAAGTTCCCCCCATCCCCCAGTGATAATCAGTCCAAACCCACTGGAAATGGTTCGCATGACTATCATATTTTTTATACTTGGTTAGTACCTTATAAGGGGATGGTCGAATTCTCTCTCCAAATACAACTTGCCCAAGATTCTCGACAGGAGCTGTCTTGTCAAAAGCCTGGCAAAAGTCAAAACTGTAACAAAATACATCATCACTTACAAATGAAACAGCCTAACTCACTACCATCCTAATAACTGAGGAATATCACACCATATATATGCGAACTGTTAAGAAAAACATACGATGCCACAGATCCACTATTCTTAAACAATTTCAAGTAGTTACAAGCAACAATGGAATGAAACAACAATGCAAAACTCTACATCTCAGTGTCTGCTGGGCATCACTCTAACACAACTCAGCTCACAGCCAAACCCAGGCTAATGGTAACTTCCCAGAGCTAAGTCCCTAGTGAAGTTGTCCCTTTCATTACTTGGCCACCATACAAATGAGTTTCCTGGAGTCACAACCTTAGGAAACCAGTAAGCTGAACAATAACACAACTAAACTCCAATGTACTGGGTACTGGGGACTCCTTTCCCAGGGGTCAAGCTGCTGTGATGTGCCACTTACTACTAGTCTCCATCTATCACTGAACTTAACAATGATTAACACTGACCATTACACCTTAATGGTACAGTTCTTAAGCACAACTTTACCTTCGAGGTTTTTAATACATTTTTGTCACACAATAACTGTTAAAAAACCTCAACAAAAACATAAGGAAGCCCCTTCATTCAAAATAAAGGATGTAGTGCATAAACAACAACACATGCAGTCCTACATTAGGTGGTAAACAGTGCCTAATAACTGGACAAAACAGCAGCATGGCAGGAATATAATACTTAAAAATCTGTCACAGGAAACAAAATTCAGCATTATTTCAACATGTCAGCTGATTCATGCATTTCTGACATTCTTTAGTCTTTTTTGAACCATTTATGCCACTTGGTGGCCAACTTATTTCTCTACAGCCACTGTGCCATAGACTGAGGAGACTGTTGCACACATTTCACTTGCACTCCTTCCTAATTTGCAACGAAACCTTAAGTTAATTCTGCACTCCAAATTCTGACTGCACATTTTTTGACAACAGACACAAGCACACACCTCTTGTTTCTGCCATAACTTTATATAACTGAGGAAACAGTATAGAAACTGCAGCCTGTGAAAGTCAAAACATGCAAAGAAATGACCTTGCACAAAGAAATCATTAACTGTTTCCTACAAACATGTCACCCCCAGTTGTTCTCATATTGAAATGTAACATACTTTATATGATGAAGAGTAAACAGCAGGCACAAAGAAATGTCACAAAGTCACTAAACCTAACAATATGTAACCTGAGGAAATTTAATTGAAGATAGCAATTTTGAATGTCGATAAGATTTGCTAAGATGTAATATGATATAATTCACATATATTTTTGTTAATTTATGTCATTAACAATGTAGGTTATGTTAGATTACATTTCGTTAGGCGTAGTAACTTCATGACATTTCTTTGAGCCTGCCTTTTACTGTTCAGCGTATATTGGGTTACACTTCAATATGAAAACAACTGGAGGTGATAAGTCTATTGTAAATAATTACCAGGAAATATAATGTAACACAACTAGCCATGTGATAAAATATTTCTGTGAACTTGACAGCCGCACCTTGTACATGGGCTCCAGGCAGGCGGTAATGCAGACATCTCTCAGAAGTGGTACAGAGGAATACAGGAAATTCCAGCACTCAACTCGAAGTGACAGGATAGGATATACAGGGGTAAGGGGCTACAATAACAGCAACAGAAAAATGAAGATTATGGTCAACTGGGATGTGATGCTGTGTTACTTCCAAGTCAAAACCTCAAATGTCCGAGGAAGAGAAGTATTGGACACACACATGTATATATATATATATATATATATATATAAGAAATTAATACATTGTGGTTAATGGATAATTTTAAAAATTACAAAATAATGGCACACCAGAGTCTAGCAGATGGACAGATGCACAAAAGTAAGCAAGCAAGCGCACACACAAACTATGAAGCAAAATTAATCTAAAGAGGTAAATTTGTCTCCATACATGCCATGAAGACATAAATGGAGGGGTGGGGGGCACAATACAGCCCCACTCATTCTTAATCTCAACACCTGGTAAAGTTTAAAGCTACTGAGCAGTCTATGATTACTGGTAGTCACACTACTTACATATAATACCATTCAAACTTTATAATTTATATTCTGTATTCACAACTACTTACTACTCATATTCATATGGTATGATAGACTCTTCTGTGTTTAACCGATTCACATATAGTATGACATCTTTCTGGAAGAAGAAAATATAATTTAAATGCAAAGAAACAAATAATTCAATGCTGCACATGGCAGCAACTTTAAAGCACACTTATCATTACTAAAGGTGACAAGAGCACTAACTACTCATGTATTTCATGCTCATTAAGTATACAGAATGTTCTCTCTCATCTCCAGTGTTCAATTCCTCTTACCAGCTACATAACAGAGAAACTTACCATTCTGAGTGACAATGATCTACCTCAGTACATGGTAATATTAAGAGAATGCTTTAAAAGCCTGTTATTTCTTCCCAATCCCATCTTAAAATTCATAAGCCCCTTTTATATGCAGTAAAAGAGGAAACCATCTTTTCTGCATACCTTAATACATATCACTTTCCCAAATTCTGGTCAGCATAACAATTATTTCTAATCTCCGTGTGACAGGAACAACAAACAGCAACAGTACAAAGCCTATGCCCAAACCGGTCTGTGTCTTACATTAGTCTAATAAGCCCAAATATTTCACTTTGGTTATTAGTATGTCCCATATTCTGAAAAGTGTACCTAAATGGTTGCTGTATTTAAAAGACCGAAACTATGGCGCATCGATACGTTAAAAGTGAAATTGTATCGGTGTGTGATGTATCTTCATAAGGTTTGATTTCAATGGATCAATTGGTCTTCTTCGTGCTTCGGCGGGTTACTCCGCGCAAACAGACCCGGTTCTTCGCTCCGGGAATACGACGTGGCGTTTACGGGCTATCTAAACTGCGATAAGATATTACTGGAAATCTAAACAATGAAGCGAACAAACTTGAAATTGTCAAAAACGAACGAAACTGATAAAAAATACATAACGGCGACGACGTCAAGATGATTCTCTTTCATTATAAAGACTGTCATTTTACATGAACGCTCTCATGAGTTATTCGTCACATATAACCCCCGTTCTTCAAGTACACCAAAAATCGACAAGATAATAACTTCACGTTACCTTGCAAGATTTGGTTACGCCTCTATCTTTGCAATAATTAACGGGTGCCAAACCAGGTAAATAAAAGCCATTTGCTGTTGAAATTATCACAGTTCCTATCACCAAACACTCAAAGAAAATCATATCGCACGTTAGGTTTACAGAAATACTGTTCGTCTGTATTCAATATGCAGACGTGGTAGAGGTATATTTATAAAACAGCAACATAAACAACTTAAAACCGACAAGAACTTTTGTTCCGATCACAAGCAGCTACCTCACCACACGATAAGGTAATACATGTCACGTCATGCAATGCATCATGGGTACTAGATGATCTGTGGGTACGAGCATGGGGTACTATCATCACTGGCTGCCTTCCGAAGCGACTACATGAATTACGGCCGTAGGCATCACAGATAACAGACATTGTAGCATGTGGTTACTGTACACAAAAACTTACTCTGATCCATGGCAGTTTATTGTTTTCTGGTCTGAATCACAAATCCGTGGGTAGAGTCCAGTTGAAATGTGATGGCACTCGACGCACGGTTGGGGAAGTGTGGGGGGAACTGGCGAATCGAATGGGTAGCCAGTACCCTCCACACTTGGTAGGGTGAATTGAGAGAAACCTGCAAGATGAAACTAATCTTATGTTTATTATCAAACTTCTATCACAACATGTTTTGGGCATCATTATGCCCATCTTCAGGAGAACAAGACTTTGTACTACCGAATATGGTGTTCTGCACTGTAACAAGACGGGAAAAAACCATAAGACATGACAGCCGTAGTGTCTTTGTGTGGGGTAATGAGTTGTAAACATTGACGAGATTTTGTGTGTATATGTGTATGCCGTGGTGTTTAATTGGTATCTAATTCGTATGTCTGTCAGATCTGGTGTATTGGGTGTGGGTGTTGTGATCTATGTGTTGCACCTGCTTGATGAGTGGTGTGTGCAGGCACAACACATAGATCACAACACCCACACCCAATACACCAGATCTGACAGACATATGGATTAGATACCAATTAAAAACCATGGCATACACATATACACACGAAATCCCGACTGTTTACAACTCATTACGCCACACAGACACTACAGCTGTCACATCTTACGGTTTTTCCCCCTCTTGTTACAGTGCAGAACACCATACACAGTCAATTCATCCTGAAGACGGGCATAATGGTGCCTGAAACATGTTGCAATAGAAGTTTGATAATAAACATCAGATTAGTTGCATCTTGTTGGTTTCTCTCTCTTCACCCCACGTTCATGATGTACGGTCACAAGAGCCTAAAATCTCCACACTACCTTGGAACATGGTGTATCCAGCATTACTACCGCTGATGCGCACACCTCAGCTGCCAGCAGTCGACTGAACTGACACCCCAGCCAATTTAAATGGACTCATCCATTTCACCGAAAGACGAAATCTGGTTTCTGCGCGTGTGCAATCACATTTCACACAACAGTCTAAAGCCATCAATGCTGGTGCGCATACATCCGTAACCAGGCATAACTGTAGTGTCTAGATACCAAATGTAATATTTGCATATGATATCAACAGTTTACTCCATCTCAGAAGTAGGATCACAGTCCATTTAGTGTGTATTATTGCTTTATACACAACATAATTAGTACCAAAACCCAGTTTTTAAATTATTGCACCCCCATCAGGTTTTTTTTAATGTTAACGTGTATTATAAAACAATAATCAAGCAACAAAATGAACACAATTAGTCATTTACATTTTCATTAACATATTAGAACAGTGAAATGCCTACATGTTTCAAAGCTTATGAGTTCATCATTAGGAAGTACGAGTACATAAACTATTTTGTATACAGCACATCTACAAACTTAATTATTTTTAGGTGATGTATACAAAATTTCCTGAACTGTTATATTCATGTAACAAACCAACATATGGTAATCGATAAAATATGCTGATCATATACCATTATTCCCCAACATGTTTCAGATGCATCAGGGACCATCATCAGGGTGTCATACAAGAATACAAATAATACACAAATATATGATTTATTCCCTGATGATGAACCTGTAGGGTTTAAAGATGTAGGAGTTCCACTGCTTTCATACAATTATGAATGTCTAATGACTAATTGCATGCATTTTTTGGCTGATTATTGTAGATTTTTCATCAGGTTTGTAATTGTGGCACTTTTGATTGAAATGTAGTAATGGGCACAAATTATTCCAATATTCTTGATGAAACTAAAATTCTTACACAAGCTCTTCATAGTGTGATATTGCGCAGAAAAAGATGACATGATTTGACAAATGCAGCAACACCCCCTCAGCAGGGTTACCACAAATCATTTATAACCAAATTTTCATGCAATGAGCACATGTTAACTATTGCAACATGCTCTTAGTTGTCAGTGCCTACAGTACCAGGCTGGTATAGTCACATGAAAACTTGCACTACACTATCCAGGTCAGCACAACTCAGATGTTAGTATTCATCAATGGTTGGAGGATGTGGGTTGTTCAAACTGTATGGACACCAGCCAAGGAAGATCCCATAATTGCAGCTTGGGGTGAGATCTAAGGAACTCATGCAATACTGCATCAGAATTAGCACTATCCCACCCCAGGGTCCTTGAAGTAGTTTATTACAATCAAATGCATCCATACTGCTACTCAGGAGTGGATGTTTCCACACACACACACACACACAAAACTTCTATCAATGCAATCCCGTAAATGATCACATCAATACACTCCATTCAATTTCTGGCAACTGATCAGCCACTTTTCTAAGTGAGGACACCTGACGTTCCAAGCAAAGAAGCAAAAAGCAAGGTACTTCTCAGAAGATTTATATGCCATTTATTGAAATAATTAAACACTATGGCTCATGTATCTTCACATCTCAAAATTGAAGGTAAAATTACACACACAAAGACAAACAAAAAGAAGGAGGCAGTTCAGGTCACAATCTTACCTTTGAGTAAGCATGACATTTGGAATGCAACTGAAATGTGCATATCAAATTCAGAAACACAGTAACACAAACACATGTCTGTCTCACTTCAAAACGCAACTGCAAAAAACTGCAAACTCATGAACTTAGCTTGGAAAAGTGTGGAGGTATGAGACCATATACCTCTAAACATGTTGACATTGTCTTTAAGAGAGATGAAAACAGAAAAAAATCCCTCACACCTATTAAAGCAGATCTGGAACAAAATGTGACATAAGTACATGAGAAAACATGGTATGAAAACAAAGAAAAAGCTACTTGAGTATTACCACTGCGTAGAGTATGAATTTCACAGATAATTAACATAACAAGTTACTTCTGTGGGCTTATTTGGTAAAACAAAGTTTCTTTTCATATCACAGTCATTTTAACTTCTGGTTATGAGAAACACATGCACCAGCTCTCAATAAGCAAAAATGCTACTTCCAGTCTCAATCTCTTCTTGAACTTCTTCAAATTGCATCAGAGTCATGCAACATCACCTACACCATAACAAGGTAACTCAAAGCTTTTGCCACTTTGGCTCGCACCCCTTGGTCGTCATCCTGCAGAAGCTGGATAAGACGAGCACAGACTGTATCCATTGGAACTTTGCTTTCAACATCACTGTCAGGCAGATTTCTATACAAATGACCTGAAAATTCAACAACACTCAAAGATCATCTACAAAAGAAGAATGTCCTGGGGAAAGAGAGTAAGGATTTAACTGGATTCATTGCTACATGTAAATAAATATTTCCTTGTAACAGTCTATGACTTAAAACCTTAAACATGAGGCCATATTATTATACCCTGAATCTTTCTCAACCCATTCACAATAATGTGTTATTGTTAGTGTTATTGCAATTAACACCATTCCAGCCCTATTCAGACTGTACCTCAAGACCTCAGCCTATTATTCACACACTGAAAAAGTTACCAATGTAGGGGAACGGGAATTGAAACACTTGACATGGCACAGGAATTCAGATATATCTGATTATATGCAGTTCTTCTTGAGCCCCATGACAGGAATAGGCTCTTTGTACATGTGTGTGTTGCAATTTTCTTATTTTGCAGACTACCTATATTACTGTAACATAAAAATCACTTATTTTGCCACTGATATCTCTTTAAGAAGATCCATGGTATTTATGATGCACCACTTGGTAGAAACAGTAGTTTCTATACCTGAAGAAAAAGTACTTTGAAAGAGAAGAATATGAACAATTTTTCCAAAGCTGTCCATCTACAAAGTAACATCTTTTTGTAGTCACCACATCTGACTGTACAACACACTTCAGGTAAACAGGGTGGGAGGGAAAGATAGAGGGATATTTGGATATTATATATATATGGGTATATATAAACAGTAACATTAGGTGCTTCCTGATCCTTTCTGGGTCCCTTATTTAGGTTTGTACCTGCTTTCAGAACCTCACCAATAAACATGGCTGCATTTCCTCGTATTGTTGGCCATGAACTTCTGATGTACACAAGTGCATTCATCACAAGATTTGGAGAGATTTCAGGCAATTCTTCAACCTAGATTAAGGAAGAAAGAAGCTTCAGCAGATTTGATTTCATGAAATAACAAAGTAGCAATGTGGAGAATGAGAATTACGAAATCAAAATACAGCAAAATTCCTATAATCTGACATCCCATAATTTGGAATTTCTGATTATCCAGCACTACAGAGTAGTGCCAAGACCAAAGTTTTGCTTTTTTTCCCAGAAAAGAAACCTCATCAACAAAATGGGCAGATCTCAGTGACATGTTCATAATGGCCCCAGAAAGTGTCTGTATGTCAAATATTATAGTATGTCCTGACCCCTTGTCTCCTACTCCATCAACTTCTTTGACTTTGGAGACTCCAGAAAACACAGTAGAGGACTGATGACCCTCAACCAGCAGACGAAGGACATACCCATAGAATACTCATCTGTATCTGCACAGTTGTACTGGTGCAGTAACACAAAATAACCTGTAAGAGCTTAGGTCACTATTTGGTACTGTCTGATAACCTGGAATATATAATAATTCAGCACATGTTGGGTACTGTGTGAGTTGCATTAACATCATTCTGTTGATGTGAAATCTCAAAGCATGTCTTTATTTATAAGGAAAGTACTGAGTCCTGGCAGCAAACATACAAAACATTCATACATGCTATAGCTGCTGCAAGAATTCCCATACAGCAACCTAACCATTTAGGTTCCTAAAACACCAATGTCTTGGAATTTCACTGTTTACTATCTGTGTGACAACTCATCTAAAAAACACGAACAACAGGAATTAAAACAAGCAAACTGCAGAATTTGACATGCAGAGTTCAGACACATTAACAGCATGTGTACTGGAAGACCAAACAATGCATTTTTACTGGTTGTGACCACAAAGATTTGTTGGCTCTTTAAGTAATTCATAAACTTCCAGGTTTAAAACTATAATTCATGTTACAACAGCCTTCTACAGAATTCATAAATATATGGCACCTGCTGTAATATCTATGAAGGAAAAACAGCTCCAGTAAATGGTCCAAACTTAGAATCTTAATTCAGCTAATATATGTAACTGAATTTTTAAATGTTTCTGGCAGTATTAAAATATACTCTGCATAAGACAGGAAATGGGCAGAATTCGAAAGCAAGTATCAGCAGGTTGCTTTATCCCCTGCTGCACACCCAGGATTAAGGTAAGAAATCCCAATAATTTATTCAATAAACATCTGTAGAATACAAGCAAAAATGGAACACCTCAAACTGTTTCTACTTTCTGTGCAGTGAAGGTGCAGACCAAAAATATGATAGCAGTTCACAGTCAACCATATTGCAAATGGTCTTTCATAAAACAGTCATGTCAAATTCTGTGTCACCCACAACCACTTCAGACTGTTCTAAAAATTCTACACAAAAATGAACGAGTTTTTAAAGAGAATTACAATTATCTTCACAAGATCAGCCATGAAGTCCGGGTAATGCAAATTTCCAGCATCTATTAGATGGTCACGTATCATTGTGTTGATCTTCTCTCCCCCTAGCAGAGGACTTGCTTGTCTTAGAGCATACTTACACGCCTGCAACAAATATATATAAGATAGTATATTAAATGAGGTAAAGCCTATGTTTTGATCCACAGGCACAGTCTGACTGGAACAGGCAGTCTGCCCGATCATGTGACAGCTACTTTGAAGGCAATGAAATGATAAGGAAATGATTTAAAGAGTATCACATACGGTACATTACAGAGAAGTTTTGGGATAATTATATCACTGAACCCATTTTATGCAGATATTCTGAGAACTGGTATTCCAGTATATTCTTATTCAAATTATTGATTAATTACCAATTAAATTATAGGTTACTTAACAGTGTTGTTTCAATGAGATAACATAATGAATTATATGGGAATCTAATCATAAACAGTAGGTTCATAATGACGTGGAAGTAGCCACAGCGTATTTCAACAAAGTATTCCAGTAACTTGCAAAACTTATGAAGCTTACACAAAACATCAGTCACTGTGATTAGTGAACAGTCAAGTTTCAAACCCAGTACCTTCCAAATAAAAGTATGGACAGTAACCATTATACTAAACTGACCTTTGTATTTAATCAATCATCAGAAGGAAAGACAAGCTGTTTATTGGAAACAATGACTTTAACAAAGCAACATATTAGTTTTGGCACAACTTAACTCCCACTAAATTTTATGTTAGACAAAAACTGCATCACATATAATACAAAAAGACAGCAAGAAAATGCCTGAAATAACTGATGTTTACCCAGCAAATGCAATAGAACTTCAAAAACTTTCTGTAATGAGCATCAGAGAATATGTCAAAACATGCCACTGTTTTCTACCCATACCTAAGTGACTAACTACATGGTTAACATGGTTACAAAGTTAACAATTACTCAACTATGCACAAGCTTCCCTGCTTTTATAAAAACCTGGGTTTATAATCACATTCACAAAAGCCAACTAGACACTGCTCAGTCAGTCAAATAATCGTCCCTACCTTCACATCACACTTCACAAAGCCAAATTTTACTATTTCTTCCCACCTATACTATTCATGTCTCCAGGGTGGTTTCTTTCCTCTCCGTTTTCTGACCAACATAATCTATGCATTTTTCTCAGCCTGATTACCCTAACATGTGGTGCAGAGTATAAATTATGAAATACCTTACTTAGTACTCCATTCTCACTACCACTCCATTTTCTTCCTACAGAGAGCAACACTAAGTTACAAGCCTGAAAGCTGATTTTCACTCATGTCAGCACAGATGGCTACCTAGACCTAAATATAATTCACATAGGCAAGTAAATAACAAAATCAGGAACAATTGTTTCACTTCAGTTTCACTGCCATTCATAACAGTGGCATACCCAGCAATTTTGTTGGGGGGGGGGGGGGGGGGTTTCAAAAAAATTGTGTGGGGGGGGGGGGAAAGGGGGGGGGGTGTTTGTGGGGGGGCAGCCCCCGCACTGGGTGTCTGGGGGGCGGTT
>Ga0131853_10014401_pt1 | contig 14500 bp, 4 predicted proteins | sample TergutLab28metaG_FD_92764 | JGI IMG/M metagenome (GOLD analysis project Ga0131853, IMG submission 92764) | Labiotermes labralis P1 segment gut microbial communities from Petit-Saut dam, French Guiana - Lab288 P1 (version 2) (version 2) | ecosystem: Host-associated > Arthropoda: Insects >... | reverse complement strand
ATATATATATATAAATGTCACACAAAGCTTTTTTTTTGTATTTCCGATGACGAAAATGGAAAGTAGACACCCATGTGCTATTTAAAACATTTGCTGCAATGACAAATTTTTCTTCTTAATTTCAAACAATGGCTATTTTGTAGTACCTTGCTTCTGCATTGTCTCCTCAGAAAAAATGACCTTGTGTGGGGCCGGAAGGACAGGGAGGGTACCGGTAACTTGCGTTGTTGCAGCAACCGTAAACGTAGGTAATTACTAAATCATGTGCAAACAGAATGTTCTTCCACGTTTTAAAGATGGTTAAGACCTAGAAGAGGTAATCCGACGCCATTTACAGAGGATTCCCTTGTCTTGCTGGCCGCTAAGTCTCAGTTAAATACCAGGCATTTACAGATTAGAAATGGTGGTCCACTTCTACTGCAGTTTCGTCGCTATAACACCGAGCCTTTCTACTGAATCTAATATGTGTAAGTCCATGAAACTACAGCGAAGTCTCCCCTTCTATTAATTGAAGTATGGTTATTTAACCCCTCTCCCCGCCAATGTAATGTCTTATTTCACCAATAAAAGGTTCAGAGCTAATTTGTTTTGGGCTACAAATACGTTTTGGGAAAAAGGCGGTTTTGGGAGATAAATTTCTTAAAATGTCTTAGCCGTCTGTAGGTATAAATCATGAAAAATGCAGTAAAACTGCAAATATTCAAGTATTCATATTAAACGCTCTTTCATACTTCGCTGTTTCAACACAAAACTACTAAGTTACATGCATGACATTTCCACAGATTTCATAAGAATCTTAAGATAATCAGCGATCATTTTACTAATTAGCTTTACAGAACTTTTACAGTGTGTTTACTTGGGGACCGAACAAAATATTTTTATATATTAATGACACAAAGTTCAACTTCACAAGTTTTAAGTGTAACAGACAATTAAAAACTATTAAAAACTACTGTTAAGTAAAAATAGGTGAGAACTGCATTACGAGAAGGTTCGTAATTTGTACTCTTCTTTTATTTTATTTGGAAGATAAGATAAAGGAAAATAGAATGGGTGGTCCATGCAGCTCTGTAATTTTTTTTAATTTTCTAAGTAAAGTGCAAGATTCTAGTCAGATAACCTCAAAGGTACACACCACACCGCACAACGTAATGTAGATATGTAAGGTAAAGCAGTCCAATTACAGGCCTGGACAGCCCCAGAGGGTTCCAGGAAGTTAAGGTTCCCAGATTTCGTGAAAACGACACAGGATGGTGGTAAGGTTGTCAGCCTTACGCAGCGGCCGCCTTTACCCCCCAGGAAATACTCCTGGTACTCATTTATGTTAGAGGCTGGGTCGACCCCAGGACCATAGTACGATCGGAAGGATTTTATGTCAATGAAAAATCCACTGACACCAGCTGGAATCGAACCAGCGACCTTTCGATTTGTAGCACACCACCCTCACCACTGTGCTACCGCGGTCCCCACGTAATGTAGATGGGAGGTAAATATTAAAATAGATGTTATGAGAAAATGGGTTTCTAGGGTAACAGTGTCGAATGATACACGATACAGCCAATGGCTGCCTGCTATAGAAACGGTAAGGAACCTTATAGTTCCATAAACACCTAGAAATATTTTGACTATCTGGGCAACTCTGAGCGCCTCAAGAAGCCGTCTTTCCCGCTAACGCAATCACAGTCTAATCGTGTGGAATCCAGAAATTTAACTGCACTTGCTTACCCCGTGATATTGTTTTCAAAGTCTCGAATCTCGAAAACCAAATTGCAAACTTTGTTGATATAATCTCTTATCATATTGTTTCCAATACGGATTCCAGATTACGACAAACTTGGAGCAAAATATGCGATGGACATATTTTCAGCTGCATCCTTTGTGAGGTTTTAAATATCGTACTACTTCGAATTTCAGACACATGTTTCTTTTACATTTTTCCGAACTGAAAATTGGGATTTGTCTTGGATTCGAGGTATTATTTTTCAATCTACGAAAGTGGAAAACATCATTTCCCTCGAAGAACAAACAGCCTCCCTGAAACCGTAGTAAATGTTCCGGGCAGCGAAATGCATTGCCTTGCCTATAGTTTTTTCTTAAAAATTCCATTTTAAAAGTTGAATTCTTATAAAATTAGAGGGCGTCTTAGATTTAAGTAATACGGTACATCAATACAATTACATTATGAATAACAATAATAATTGAAAATGAACATGATAAGAAATATATTAATCATGGTGCATATAAAACTTTACACCTTACACTTGTCTAAAAATTTAAAGGTTTCCGTTATTCCAAATAGGCGCTAATATAAAAAATATCAAAATGAAGACGATCATTGGAAATGACATTCCGTTCACAGTATTGGAATTCTAAATTAGGCTTGGGTTATGAAATATAAAAGCAATTAATTTGGCCCACAGTAATAAAAGCTGCATAAAAATGAATTCTAAATCATTCAGATTTGAATTAATCAATATTATCAGCCTATCAACTCCAAGTTTTATCCTCATATATAACAGCATGTATTTAAATTCTCGCCCATTTTTATTGGATTGAGGCAGGGAGTGAGTAGTAATATTGCTAATTATTCATAATTCAATTTTATGATGTTAAATTGATGTTAAAAATGAGACGGGACGGTGCGAACTGAATTCACCTGACAAGGAATAGGGACTTAACGAACACAGTAAACATTTTTAGTGACGTTTCATATTCCATAAACAGCTAAACATTTCTTACACTCTCATAGACTTCTTCATCATGGGAAAGAAAATTGGCGGTTTGGAATTGAGGAATTCATACACTTTCATAAGATATATATAGCATAAATCTAGTAAAAAACTGATTTTTTTGTATAAACCTGAATATCAGTTATTTAAAAAATGGTAGGTGAAATGTTTACTGAGCCCAATGATCCAACCAACACTGTCCGAAATTGTGTACCTAAGGCCAATTTTAACATCACAATTTCATCTCCTAAAAGGCATTTTTTATGTTTCGCACAGAATTTCTTACTTTATTCTGAATGGGTGTTGTTTGACCGTGCATCTTCCCCATGAAATAAAGTGAAATGCCAGCTCGATGCAACTAGGTAATTTTATTGATGCATTCTTAGCTCGACGTGTTTCGGGTACATACGCCCATCATCAGGAGCATTAGATGTTGAGTTGCAGCATATGGTTTTCTGCACCGAGTTTTTGGATGGGTGGTGGTCTCGAGAGTCGCTGCGTGCACACGACCTACGCAGCGGCTCTCAAGACCACCACCCATCCAAAAACTCGGTGCAGAAAACCATATGCTGCAACTCAACATCTAATGCTCCTGATGATAGGCGTATGTACCCGAAACACGTCGAGCTAAGAATACATCAATAAAATTACCTAGTTGCATCGAGCTGGCATTTCACGTTATTCTGAATGTTACGATTCATATATGCATCTTCTATCCTTTTTATCTTTTATCAAATTACCAACATTAGCAGAAGAGTTTTGACGGTAACGTTCTTCACTCCATGTTTCCATAATTACGTCACTTCAAACAAGCAAGCGAACTAACCGACCAACCAACTAACAAACAAAACAATTTAACTGAGACGCTGACAGTCACTCAGTAAGTTAAGAAATTCCTTTGTGTAAATCTTATGTATATTGGACCGTGCATCTTTGTGATATTTGAAGAATAAGAGACTAACTTGATGTCACTAGTTATTAAATTTATTTCATTTATTCTATGCTCAACATGTTTCGGATATTAATACATCCATCATCAGGAGCCTGCGACTTTTCTATTGTATTACCACGTTGGTCGTGTGTTTTTGTTTCGATGTGTGTTGGAGTTTCGGTGTGGCTGGATTGGGGTGGTATCCGTGTGGCAGGCTTCAGAACACACGACCAATGTGGTGATACAATAGAAAAGTCGCAGGCTCCTGATGATGGATGTATTAATGTCCGAAACATGTTGAGCATAGAAGTGATATAAAACTTAATAACTAGTGACATCAAGTTGGTCTCTTATTCTTCAACTATCCTTTGTGTAAGTTGAATATTAGTCAATGTCCTCAACACATTCTGCTGTCGTACGCTGTACTAGGTAACCTGAAAGAGAGTAGGTCTATTTTCAAAAATAAATAAGTATTTTTGAAAATACGTGCCCTTATAACCTATTTCTAAAGCATCCTGCCTGAATTCTAGTATAGAGATTCCGGTTATCCAAATAAATTTAGTTAACAATTGCACCTTATTTCCCCCTGGGAACGTAGGTAAAATGCATCAGAACAGGCTACAGTTGCGTCCTTCTTAATTCCTGTTTACTGTTCATTTATGCTTAACCAATTTGTATCCCAGATCACTAAATTCTCCCAATGAGTAACGATCATTAAATAACCCGTAACACAAAAATTCTCAATCTCTCAACCGCAAACGCCCACCCAAAAAAATCGAGATTCGCAAAAATGCGTTTTTTTTAAGTGTGGTGGTGAAACTGTATTGATAAGTTCCATCAGTGTTCTACATGATACGAAACAACATGGGAAACGCATTTAACGAAATATAATTGAGACCCAAGGGTTTGTACTGCAAGCCGTATAAAAATGTCAACTCCACACATTCCATTACCTCATAATATATCACTCTATTTAAATTTTAATGGACAGCATATGTGTCACTCTACAAAACTGTAAAAACAAAATTGTCACAAAAAAAGCACATGACTGTATCAACTGATATTACCTTATATTGCATTAAACCCCTTTGGCTGAATAGAGTTTAGGATCAATAAGTGAAGATTCATGACGCTATTTAAGGCCGTCGCTGCCCATTATAATGGTTTGTCTCTCTACGGAATATTTAAACTTTGTTAAGAGCCGTGGCAAATGTATGCATATACCGAACGTTTAACGCTGAGGAACCTCCAGTTTTACCCTAATACTATATCTGTGCGTTATGCAAGATTTTCAAAACAAACAGATGTCTAATTTTGTAATTAAAACCAACTTAGTGGACAATTTATTCTTAGTATATTTATCGATCTCTACATATTTCGGGCGACTATGGACCCATCATCAGGAGAAACAACTGTGTTTCTGCGACACTTGGTACTTGTTCTGTGTGGATGACTGTCTGGTATGCAGGAGCATATGCTCCTGCATACCAGACAGTCATCCACACAGAACAACAAGTACCAAGTGTCGCAGAAACACAGTTGTTTCTCCTGATGATGGGTCCATAGTCGCCCGAAATATGTATAGATCGATAAATATACTAAGAATAAATTGTTTACTAAGTTGGTTTTATTTACTACATTATACAGAGATGCACGATCAACAAAACATAAAATTTAGCAATATGTCTCTAAATATCTTTAACAAATCAGTAACATGCGATAGAGGCTTTGTGCCTTAAGATAGAAACTAATTTAAAGTATTATTTAGATTAAATTAATACTACGAAGAATTACGATTTATTTTGAACAAATCTAACATTTTGCATAAATTCGCTTAACAGCATACATCTAAAATTAGTGACTTTAATTACAAGAAGTGGATGACAGTTTGTTATGGAAATCGTACGCAGCATCCTCTGGGTAAAGTACAAGTATTTCAGTATTGTAGTAGATAGTGTGTACAGTACAACAGTAGTGTTAGATCCTTAAAATGTTTTGTTCATACTTAATGAATTACGTGGTGTACATTAACTGAATGCATGTAACTACTAATTGAACATTGGTGTATCGTAATGCATGCCTACTGAACGATCAGCTGAACGCATAACATTAGGACGCAAATACAATCCACTCTTAATGTATTCAATCTATACGAATCCCTGACTGAATTGTGAGACAGGACTGTATAATATTTTAGGGCTAAATAAACTCCGTATATGCGAGAAACGCATAGGTTGGTATTAATGTTTAAAGACTTGATTGAACTGAATTGTATTTAAGGAGTCAGTTCATATCGTGTAGTAAACACACACCGTCACGGATACAAAGAACAATACGTTAATGCTATAGAATCCCTCTTCTTTTTCTGCGAAAGATAGAAACATACAATTGGGATCTGTACGCAGAACGTTAAAATTTGGATTGGTAAATAAACATGGGCACACATAAAGCAATTGCTAGGGTTGAAGGGTTCGATATACCTGTATGTGATCACTAAACAAAAAATATACCCCGTCCCTATAACGCTGATATATTAATCCATGAACAACATACAAATCAGTATAAAGAAATATAATAGTCTCTAAACCATAGATTATTTTCAGAATTTGGCAGTAGTGCGAGACGTACAGGTAACACGTCACGGGCCGAATTAAAACCAGAATTAGAGTAGTCTTACAGAGTGGAATGTAGATACGCAGAGCGGTAACAGAGTCAAATGGACCCCTGTAAAACACAGCAAAGCAACGACAACGAAATAGTGCCAATAAAAGTGTGTTCTGTGTTAAAGTTTCGGTATTTTTTTAGGGAAATGAGTTTAGAAGAAAGTGAAGGATGAAAAGTGACTACAGACCGAGAGTCGGGACTTTTCAATATGCGGGGCCTAAGGATTCGCCTGAAAATTTGAGATATTTATAAAAATAATGTAGTTAACAATGATTTGAAATCAGAAATTTTATGGATTATAATAATGTGAAACAAAAGAAGACATTAAGATTTTATTTGAAGACATTAAGATTTTATTTGTTGTGCTGTGACATTTGATGGTTTTTGGCGTATTTTAGGCGTGTTTGTAAAATTGCGTAAAGTGACTATTAGCTTTATCATGTCTGTCTCTCTGTCAATCTGTCTATCTCTCCGTCCGTCCGCATGGAACAGCCCTGTTTCCATTGGAGAGATTTTCCTGAAATTCTTTATTTGATTGTTTTTCGAAGATCACTCGAGAAAATTAAGGTTGGATTAAAATCTGACAAGAATAACGAGCTATTTAAACGGAAGACCTCGTATATTTATGACAACATCTCGCTCAGTTCTTCTTAGGATGATAAATATTTCACGACGAAATCGTAGAGAAAATCAAAACACGCGTTTTGTATGTAAAAATGATTTTTTTTCCCGAATATAGTGTCTTGTTTGATAAAATGTGGAAATATACTGTACAGCCGGATAGGCCACAGATGACGTTATAATAGAGCGCATGAACGTTGAATGTAGGGTAAATAAGCCTACAGAACCACACTCGGAATATGTACACATATTGCTTCACTGCGGCAACAATTGTTACGCGAACGCAATTCAATATTACGTTTATACGTACATTGCCCCTCTTTTTCAAGGTTTGTGTGAACCAGTATGTACACAATAGACCGCTGGCCTCACACTGTGTGTAAATTATTCTGTTGCTTTTTTTAAAGGTTTACCACCTTTAATACGCTGTCCAGAATACCTGAATTTTCAATCACGTATTGCATTCGCTTGGACGTAAGTTAAATCAGAGGTCGATTGATCACCCTCACAGAATCTGCTTAATTATTCGAGTGCTAACGACATGCCTTCATTCAAAACCGTAGGCCTACTGGCTGTTTGATGATTTGTGGTGTCATGTGACGTATTACATATATTATTATTAAAATTTTTCCATAAATGACATTTCCGCGGGTAGAGAGTAATGCAGTAGGGAAGAAATTACGCCGATCCAGGACTGAAAATGACGTCCTTGTCCTTCGCATCAACGCTTAATTGTCTGCCAGGAAATATAGATGCCAAATGTAGAAGTTTTCAACTTCGTTTTTTTCTTGAACCTAATCATACGGCTCGAAACATTCATGAACATTGATCGGTGTTCCCTAAAAATAGGCAGAAATATTGGCATCTTTGCTTGACAGATATGCGGTGTAAATAACTGTAATTGATGTAAAGTAGAGGAAAGCTTACGGTAAAATGCTAGGACAAACGACAGATCGGATTTACGAAGCCAGCTCTGCTCTTAAATAAGTTGTGGTTTGGGACTTGGGACATTTTTGGGACACGATCTTACAACACGCAGGGGGCCACGGCAGTTAAAGTGAGGCATTTCGAATAATATTACAGGTTTTTCAAACGCTTGAGCAGTTGGCGACGGAAGTGTAACGGGCATTTAAACTACTTTAACGTAAATAAGAAAGGCATATTCTCACATTTCTTGTAGATTTGCTCTTCACGATATCGGATCCTTCGTTGACTTTGTTTGTTGTTGTCGTAAATATTATTTTAAATTTCATAAACCTCCGCTGATATAACAGGGATAGAGGCATAGTTTTTAGCTGTTGTATTTCGTTACATATAACCGAGATCGAAAATTTTATGAATATTTGTTTGTTTTTGGCGCTACAGCCCCCATTGGGCCAGGGACTTCTCATTCACGAGGTTTCTAGATCACACACAACGACGCACCACATTCGGTAAGACTCCTCTGAACGAGTGATCAGCTCGTCGCAGAGACCTCTACCTGACAACACACAACAGACAGACATCCATAGCCCCGGTGGGATTCGAACCCACAGTCTCAACAGGGGAGCGACCGTAGACCTACACCTTAGACCGCGCGGCCACTGGGATCGAATAATTAATCATGTGTGGGGTGTATTATTTCGCTCCCATGTCAAAGAATCTGGAAAACCGTTACAGTTTTCCGATGACTATCTTATACGTTACAGCGACTGAGTTAAAGATAATATCTTTCAGATATCATATCATGGTTGTATTTGTAATGGATACTTCACAAGTACGACACGGAAAATGTAATTGCAAACCGAAACGTTCAGTGTCAGACTATCGTATGCAAGACTAAACCTATGTTACTTGGAAGACCAAGATTTTGACGGTGGTGAATATTAGAATAAAACTTACCAATATAATGTGAAGGAAGTCATCGAATTTATTTTCTTAGGATAGGTTCCAGTGTATATTAATCGTAAATAGGGAATTAAACTTCATTTTCCATGGAAGAAGAGAATTTTTGGATCACACGAACGACTAGCAGCTTCGAATGGGCTGCATTTTTTATGGTTGGTTAATTAGTTTGTCACTTAGTCATTTAATTAATGTGGAGAACTTGACTAATAGGAGTCATAATAGCGTAGTCGATATAATGATTATTTCGCAGGCTGGAGGAGCGAAGAACTGTCTTCGACATCCGGCGTGGAGTACAGAGTTGTACACTCCAAAACGTACACACCGGCTCTGAGGCCCAGACAGCTTCCTATGAAATCTCTGCTTATGCTCCTTTCCCGTGGTAAAGCGAATGGGGGATGAATTTGGCCTCTCGCCTCCTGTTTCCAAAGTTACGGTGAGTGGAGCTATACCTCCGCTCTCCCACATGACTTCATCAAAGCCTTTACATTTACCTTTACTTCATCGCCTTGAAAACAAACATTAGATATTTATGCTTTTGTCTGTAAATACAGTTTATTTTATGTGGAAAATTCCGATTGGATTTCTAAAAAAAATTGTACTTTAATATGTTGCTAATCGTGAGACGATTCGGATGGAATCAAGAAAACCAAGAATACCTTCATTTGGGGCGCAGATTGGCGGATGTTTCTGCTAGGTGCCTTAAAAAATGTGAACACAGGGAGTCAGACGTGTAACATCTTTTTCAGAAACACACTGAAATTTTCTGATATGCTTCAGAAGCCTTTCAGTACTTACATATTATCTAGGGATTGCAAACACCAAGCTTTTTTTCTCTAGTATATTAAGAAGACAGTGACGTGCAGTCAGACGTAGTCAATATTTCATTCGTACTTTGCATTATTTATGCAGTACCTAAGCAGATTATAAGTTTATGATGTACTTTGCTTATTAAAACACGTCATTGTTAGACTTTTTTAAGTTACTTCCAGGGTAATACTGGAGAGCAGAATGCGTGCGGTAGCCACAAGGATACTGGAGACAAACAGGTTGAAGAACGTGACATGTTTTTCTCTCCAGTAATCCTGGGTATTTCGTCCACTGTAGCAGTAACAAGTCGTTCTGAATCCCAACGCGAAGGAAAGCAGCTATTCTTTCCTTAGAAAAAAACTATCAAGAACTCGGAAATTGCTCCCATCTAACATCAAATGTACCAAAAGTGGGAAAAGCTACAACACAAACCCTTTATCAGAAAGAGTGAAATGTACAGATATTTTTATAGGGGCAGCTATTAGAGGCCAAATTATTATTTTGAACATTCACATAATATTTATTAGGGTTTTCTTCACTCAAGGTGTTGTTTATTTTAAAAAAATCGAAATTTTGCTGTTCTGGAGCTCGGAAGGCGAAAGTATTAAATGGTTACCTTTTAAAGAGTTCTAATGAGAGTATATTATTATATGTATTTTGAAAGGAAACCCCATTATTCCATATTTAGCGCAGAGGCAAGCTCTTTCTGCCATCTGTTATCGTTTCTTTGTATCCTATAAGAGAAGTGAAGTTTGCGACGTCTGTGTGAGTCATCTGCTTAATGACGGTATAAGTAAGTCAAATGTTTGATTATTAAAGGAAGAAACGATGACATGACAGTCAGAGGCAAGTTTCCTGGGACGAATAACATTTTAATAAAGGATAAACTAATTTACTTAGTGCTAATGGCTATAGTCACACCGAAACGAAAAATAGCTCCAAGTTTAGACCACAGAATACTTGAGATGTGAGAGTAAAAAGCGCTCACGTAATTGTACAAAAACAAAAACGAAATGAAGGGAAAGTGTCTTTCAAAGAACTACAGTTTGGTATGTCAAACAGCTACGTAACTGAATATATGAACCTTTTTTGGAAACCTGAATTTTCCTCTACACTGGAAGTGTAAACCCACACGAAGTTTAGATATAAATATCTAGACAACCTTACTCTGTACTAATGCGAACAAGAAAGGAAGGGTTTAATGTACGTACATATTTTGTACATACTACACGTGCAGCCGCTCTTGTCTTCTATGATTTAATCACTTAAAACTCTTTGGTGAGAGTTTTAATTATTACATTCCTTGTTTATATTGCTTTCATCACCACATGTGTAATGAAGCTGAAGAAGGTAAATATATTTTTGCGCGATTTTATTTAGAAGCATCGCCAAACGTCATAATGGGGGTTCGCGGTGTCGCAGTTGGTTGAGGCACTGCGCAGGTTCGAGTACCGATGGGGTCATTGAGATTTTTCATTGACTTAATCCTTCCGGCCGCACTGTGGCCCTGAGGTCCAATAAGACTCTGACAGAAATGAGTACCAGAAATATTTCCTGGTGTGTGTGTGTGTGTGGGGGGGGGAGGGCAAAAGCTGCGGGCTTGCTACCTTCTTGTGCCGATTACCTGGATGTCTTGGTGGCCTCAACTTTTTGGAACCCTAAGGGCCTATCCATCCTAAGCCCCCCCCTTTTTTTTACCAAACATCAGGGAACCTTAAAGACAGATAACACCCACTTAAACCAACAAGCAAGACTTCGCTACGTATTCCACAGACACTTGCGTAACCATCCTGGCAACAAAAGCTACTATTTCCTTCGACAGCATTAAAAATTTAATCGATGTGATGGAGAGGCTGCATGTTTCCTTTGAGGTGAAAACTGAAGTATTGAAATATTTGCAATTACGAGTGCAGGAATCCCACGCTTAGCCTCGCTATGTTCCCCCGTTCGCAAACAAAAACAGAAAAGACTAGGTGAAACACCTTAAAATCTTATTTTTGTGCTCACTACAATTTGTCAGCTTATTCAAACGTTCGTTAAAAATCAGAAAAAAATAACGGACACTTGGCACGAGTTTCTGCATTATTATCTGCTGACAACAAAAGCGTTTCTCGCTAAGATCGGAATGACGTTTCGGCAAACGTTCTATCGAAATTGAAACTTTTTATTCGTGAAACGTGGTTTTCGTAAATCTAATGGTTTTCCATACAGTTAAATAAACGGGGGGGGGGGGGTTCTTTTCTCCTTTCGTACTTCAAGAACTATAATACGCTTCAATCACCTAACTTTTCAGACATTATTTAGACAAAATGCGTGTTTGAAAAAATTAATAAACATTTCAACACTGAGCATCACAATCTATCTAGAAAATCGTTTTCCATGAAGCATTAAATAATGTATCTGAAGGGCACATTAACCGCTTCAAGTCCAGTGGTTACCCTACACATCACCTGTTGTAACAATACGGAAATCTGCTTTTTGCCACAGAGTTTAATTATATACTTCGCTCGGATTATTAAAACAGCTTTTATTTTCCTCGATAGCATCAAATGATTGATCTTCATAATGGACACGCAATGTGTTTTCTGTGAAGCAGAAACGAAATACTTGTATACACTTTAAACAAAACGTAAACATGCTTTTGTATGGAACTGTGAGCACAAAAGTTTCCTATTGTGGCTTTTTTTTTTTTTAGGAAATATTCGCTGTTCCTAATTCATTCTGCAAAATTGTAAAACTGATACGCTAGAACATCAGCTGACAGGACGAAGCAATGCGTGGCTCAAGGCCAGTCCAGAAAAGGGTTATGGACTCTAGTTATGTTTATTCGCAGCCTCAAGAGGGGTACACGAGATAACATTCAAAGTTCTCAAGGGCCTATAAGTGCCGGTCCCAGTGGCCGCGCGGTCTAAGGCGTAGGTCTACGGCCGCTCGCCTACTGAGATTATGGGTTCGAATTCCACCGGGAGCATGGATGTTTGCCTCTTGTGAATGCTGTGTGTTGTCAGGTAGAGGTCTCTGCGACAGACTGATCACGCGTCCAGAGTCCTACCGACTGTGATGCGTCGTTGTGTGTGATCTAGAAACCTCGTGAATGAGGAGGTCATGGCCTGCGTTGGGCCGCAGCGCCACAGGAAAAAAGGGGCCTATGGGTACGCAGAAACAGAAACATTTTCATTCACTTAAAATTTGAATATCTCCCTGTCCTATCACACTCAAAACCCACAGCAAAGTCTTTTTCTTCCTGTGGCGCAGCGGCCCAGCGTGGGCCATGGTCTCATTGTTGAGGTTTCTAGATCACACACAACGACGCATCACAGTCGGTAGGACTCCTCTGGACGCATGATCAGCCCGTCGCAGAGACCTCTACCTGACAACACACAACAGGCAAACATCCATGCTCCCGGTGGGATTCAAACCCACAATTTCAGCAGGCGAAGGGCTGTAGAACCATGCCCTAGACCGCGCCGCCACTCGGTAATACCTTACTTGTCACAAATAATACTGCACTGTGGAGGGGTACCAAAATTTTCACTCGTAGAAAAGAAGGCACGTCGAGTGAAAAGTTCACCAAACACTGACATAGGACATATTTGTTTGTATGCATTTCTCATCATCGTCACGGACACATCCCCTTAAGTTACGTGTTTCTACTACAGGTTAGCCCACCGAATTGTATATAAAATAAAAACTAAGCCCTTAACAGTTTCTGGGAACTGATTTGCAGGTTACCGCTAACACAATATAAGATACGATAACAGCCCTAAGGAAAGTAAAGGACCACAGTACAAACTCTTAAATGTGTTTCAAAATACTCCTTGTAATAAAAATGGGACAGAATAATATTTTAAAGTTTTTTTTTTGCCTGGGCTTCAACGGCAGTCATTTCACTTTATTCCTTATTTACATCATGGAAAAATATTGATAACACAAAAATATACCGAAACTTGTGCGTCAGAAAATGTTGGACACGTTTAAACGTTTGTTTTATTTCCATAACCATTTTGTACATTACGTAAGTCCGTAGTAAATGTCCTGGGGGAATTAATGATTTACGCGAGCTACCTAACTTTACAATAAAGAGGTCAAGGAGGTTATCAGGCGGTATGCTTGCAACTTGACTAGGGATATGCATAATAGTTTTGGTAGGGTAATATCTTGAAATGTTACAGTGGAGGACTTAGAAGATAGGTCGATGGCCACAGAGAGAAAAGATGTTTTCAAAATAGTAGATGGATGGAATTTGCCCAGGTTTTTGTCGTATCGTTTGCGATGAGGAGTCTTCTGATTTTACTACAGGAATGTCAGTTATGTTATTCTAACGATACTATGAATTAAATCGTAAGAATAATATCGAGATAAAGCGTATATTTTCACACTCACGAATACAACTATGGCACTAACGTCAGCTCCTAAATTATATATATATTTTCTTACAATGTTTGCTCAGGTAGTGTCAGATTTATTGATACCCGCATACTACATACACAACTGACAGAACTGTAATATTATTCTGTTAAACGTAAAAAAAAAATCAGTCTTTTCAAAAGAGGGAATTCAAAATGCGTTTTCTCTGGGCGAAGAACATGTAGTAAATCACGGATAATAGTATTTTTTTTCCTTCCATTTCGAAATAGCCTTTGCAAATGGCAACTAACAGTGGAAAGCCTGCTGTGGTTAAAACGAGATATCACTCAGTCGTAGAGATGCGTCACAGATAACACTGGTGTCTTGACTCTTATGTTTATTGGACCGTGCATCATCTTGACAGTTGAATAAAGAGAGACCAACTTGATGTCACTTGCTTTATTATTTCATTATTTAATGCTCAACATGTTTCGGATGTTAATACATCCATCCT
>Ga0131853_10014399_pt1 | contig 14500 bp, 5 predicted proteins | sample TergutLab28metaG_FD_92764 | JGI IMG/M metagenome (GOLD analysis project Ga0131853, IMG submission 92764) | Labiotermes labralis P1 segment gut microbial communities from Petit-Saut dam, French Guiana - Lab288 P1 (version 2) (version 2) | ecosystem: Host-associated > Arthropoda: Insects >... | reverse complement strand
CTGGTTCTTCGCCTCCGTACTGGGTGCGGCGAACGACCACTACTTGTCCAGAGATGGGGAAGGGGATATTAGCTGGAAGTATATTCGTATCCAGCCGGAATAATCCCAGACTTAGTGTAACACCACCCCGGCCCGGTGCTTTCGTACTGGGCCGGGGTAATGTATAACACACCACTTGTATTTAGTGCATCTCTGCAGAAGGGCGGACTTGTCGTTATGAAACACCCAAAAACACAGATGCAATTCAGATACTATGAAACGTCGCCGGACTGTCATGTACTAGCGCTTTTGGGGTCGAGCTGGAATCGTGAGTACGGCAACGATCTTGAGACACTGCATTTCCACAATCACCTTGAAATAGGGTATTGCAGAGATGGCGGTGGCACAATGGACTATGGCGACAGGAAACTACCCTATACGAAAGGGAGCATCACGGTTGTGCCGCCAAACCACATCCATCACACAAACAGCCATCTCGGCAAAAAGTGTCATTGGGAATACCTCTTTGTGGATGTGGAGAGCATTTTGCACAACCAATTCTCAGAACGTGCTTACCGCCAGGCCCAGTTCATCCAGCAGATATACAAAGAGGCACTGGTGTTGCAACACGCAGAGCATCCCCAAATTGCAAATCTAATCCTTGCCATCATGGAAGAACATCGCGGGAAAGCGAAACATTACATAGACAGCGTGAAAGGGATGTTGCAATCGCTCATGATCTGTCTTGTGCGGCTGGGTGACGAGGCGGCGGATGATATCAGTACCGACAAGCGTGTCGGCGCAATTACTGCCGCAATTGACTATGTCGCCAAGCATTATAGAGACAAGATAACCATCTCTACGCTTGCGGAGGCTTGTCATTTGAGTGAAACACATTTTAGAAGGTTGTTTTCGCAAGCAATCAACATGTCGCCGCAAACATATATAAACCGCATCAGGATAGATGCCGCCTGCAAACTGTTGCGTACCACGAACGAGGCAATTGGCGAAATTGCGGTCAAGTGTGGCTTTGTGACGATATCGTCTCTCAATCGTAATTTTAAAGAGACGATGGGGATGTCGCCCACACAATTCCGCAAGGATACGCAATACTATGTGCGTAAGCTCAACGACAGCCGCATTCTTCCATACGAAGGTTGGCGGTAGTATGAACGCTCCTATGCGCGGCGGGTTCTATCCATGATCCAAATGGTCGATTTTGCATAACGTTTGAGCAATTGAGCAAACAAAACTTAGCCAGAATCTGATATATTATTTTTGTACAGGTATGTGAAAAACGGAGAAAGACACAACGAATTGTCGTGTCTTCACCGTAATTTAATTAATTAGTTCAGGAGGAGTAAAAAAATGAAAAAGTTTCTAGCAATTGTCCTATCCGTTCTCATGCTCGTCGCACTGGTCGCCTGTGGTGCGACCACCACAACAGAGACACCGCCTGTTGAGGCGGAAACCCCTGCGCCGACCCCTGCACAGACACCCGATGAAGACGAAGAAGATGACGAACCCGCCGGTGGCACACTGACTGTGTGGTGCTGGGACCCGACATTCAACATCTTCGCAATGGAAGAAGCTGCAAGAATCTATGCGGAAATGAATCCCGGCTTTGAGCTGAACATAGTCGATATGGCTTGGGATGACATCCAAATTGCGTTGACCACTGCCGCAACTGCTGGCAACCTTGATGTTCTTCCGGACATCGTTCTGATGCAAGACAACGCATTCCAAATGAATGTCATAAACTTCCCAGAGCTGTTCCTCGACCTCACTAACTCTGGTATTCCGTTCAATGAGTTTGCCGCTGCAAAGGCCGGGATGTCAATGGTAAACGGCAACAACTTCGGTGTGCCTTTCGATAACGGCACCACGATTACCGCTCTGCGTACCGATGTGTTGGAAGAAGCCGGCTACACCATGGAAGATTTTGAAAACGTCACTTGGAACGAGTTCATTGAGCTCGGCAGAAGTGTTCTTGCACAAACCGGTATGCCCTTGCTTGCCACAGAAGCAGGCGGCGGTGACTACATTGCGTTTATGCTCCAATCTGCCGGTGTGAGCCTGTTCAATGCTGACGGTTCCCCGAACATCGCAGACAATGCTGCGCTTATCGAAGCCATCAATGTATACCTTGAGCTTGTTGAATCCGGTGTTGTGCTAGAAGTTAACAACTGGGATGAGTACATTGGCTCATTTGTAAACGGTACTGTTGCTGGTACCATCGCTGGTTGCTGGATCCTCGGTTCCGTACAGAGTGCTGACGACCAAGCGGGCAATTGGGGTGTAATGAGCATTCCAAGACTGGATATCCCGGGCGGCACCAACTATTCCAATTGGGGTGGCTCAAGCTGGGCGGTCACATCTAACGCCAACGCTGAACTGGCCATCGACTTCCTACGCCACACGTTCGCAGGAAGCACGGAACTCTATGAAGTCATTCTACCGGCTGCCGGTGCGCTGTCTACTTGGGCCCCTGCCGCTAACAGCACCGTTTATGCAGAGCCGCAACCGTTCTTTGGCGGCCAAGCAGTGTTTGCTGACATCGTGAGATTCTCAGGCAATGTTCCAGCCATCACCACAGGCGTATTCTTCTACGAAGCCCGTGATGCTGTTGGATTTGCTGTAGTTGATATCCTCGGCGGCGCAGACATAGAGCAAGCCCTGCAAGAAGCACAAGACCTCCTTGTGTTCCAAATAGGCTAAAAGTGCTCTCAGGCAGTTTGATCTGAATCCGTTGTTCGGAAGAACTGCGTTCGCTCGCGGTCCAAAAAGCGGGCGAGCGCAGTTCATTCTTTTCTCGCACTCTTGCGTGGGATTCCGGATAGTCAGTACCCTAGGGGGAGGGAATTATATATGCAAATGTCCGAGCGTGCTATCACACGAAAACCCAAGCTGAGTCTGGCACAAAAACGGGGATTAACCGGATGGGCGTTTTTGGCTGTTGCAGCAGGTCTTATCATATGGATGAATTTTTACCCGATGGTGAGAGGGTTTTATATCGCACTACAGTCAGGAGTCGGAGCAAATATGCAATTTGCCGGAGACTTAAATTTCCGAAGGCTTTTTGCTGACCCGCAATTCCGTCAAACGATTTCTACTACATTCCTGTACCTTGTGGTTCAGGTACCCATTATGCTCTTAACCGCACTGGCTCTCGCTTCCATGCTCAATAATCGGAACTTAAAAGGGAGAGGTATTTTCCGCACAGCGATTTTCCTTCCCTGTACGGTGGGTCTTGTCGCTTATGCGCTTGTTTTCCGTCAAATGTTTGCCTTTGACGGTCTAATCAATACCATCCTAATCAATGTTGGAATTTTAGAAACCGGGCACAATTGGCTCGGCACGGCATGGTCGGCGCGGTTGGTTATCATCCTCGGCCTGCTATGGCGGTGGACGGGCTTTAACATGATATTCTACTTAGCGGGCTTGCAAAACATTGACCGCTCTATCTATGAGGCGGCGCGGATTGACGGTGCCAACCCCTTCCAGCAGTTTTGGAAAATCACCATCCCGCTACTCAGGCCGGTGATTTTGCTCACGGCAATCATGTCCACCAATGGTACGCTCCAGCTCCTTGACGAGTCATTGAATCTGACAATGGGCGGGCCCGGCATTACATCGCGGACGATGGCACACCAAATCTTTGCGACGGCGTTCCAGGGCAACCCGAATATTGGATACGCCTCGGCCATGGCGTTCGTTATCTTTGTCATGGTGGCGGTGCTTGCTTTGCTCCAAATGAAAGTGGGTGATAAGCGATGAAGATAAGAATTTCGAGTATTTTTATGTATGTGTTCCTCGCCATTGCGGCGTTCTTATCTATTTTCCCCTTGCTCTGGACGGCGATTTCCGCCACAAACAGCAGTGTTGACATCATACGCGGCACCATGTTACCGGGGACGTATTTGCTCCAAAATCTGAATCAGTTACTTGAAATGGCAGATGTGAGAACGGCGTTTATCAATTCAGCGCGCAATGCTGTGTTGCTTACGTTCTGTTCTGTCCTCATCTGCTCTCTGGCTGGGTATGGCTTTGAGATTTATCACAGCAAGGCGAAAGACAGAGTGATGAGCATGTTGTTGCTCTCAATGATGGTACCGTTTGTTGCGGTCATGATTCCTTTATTCCAGCTTGTTTCGAATATGGGATTGTTAGATTCGACAATCGGATTCATGCTGCCAACCCTAGCAACCGCATTTTTGGTCATGTTCTTTCGCCAAAACATTCGCTCGTTCCCTCATGAGATGATTGAAGCGGCACGGATCGACGGTTTGAATGAAATTAGCATCTTTTTCCGCATCTTCATGCCGACCATGAAGTCTACCTATGCGGCTGCCATCACCATTACGTTCATGGCCGCATGGAACGTGTTCCTCTGGCCCAGAATCATCATGATGGATCCGGCCAGTATTACGATGCCGATGCTGATCTCGAACTTGACTGCCGGCTATGTGACGGATTTCGGTGTGATCATGCTTGCTGTGATGATTGCTACGCTCCCGACCATACTCATCTTTTTCTTCTTGCAAAAGTATTTTGCAGAGGGTATTGCGGGAACGATAAAGTAACAGAAGCAGGTTTCAGCAAAAATCCAACCTAACTATATCGAAAGGCAAACAATCATTATGAAGTTTAATTACGCCAACATAACAGACCCTCGTTTCTTTCGTGAAAATCGGCTTGCGGCGCGCTCTGACCATAAGTATTACCGCACGGAAGCGGAAGCGCAGGCGCAAGAGAGCAGTTTTTTACATAGCCTCAATGATTTGTGGAAATTCAGCTACGCCAAAAACTATGCGTTGGCCCCGAAGGGCTTTGAACAGCTTGACTACGACTGTAAATGCTGGGATGACATTGTCGTGCCGGGGCATATACAGCTACAGGGCTATGATATACCGCAGTATGTGAATGTACAGTACCCATGGGACGGCCACGAAGAGATTGAACCGGGCGAAATCCCCATAGACTTCAACCCCGTGGCAAGCTATGTGAAATATTTTGAGATACCGGAAACATGGCAGGGAGAGGATATCCATATCTCTTTCCAAGGCGTGGAGAGTGGGTTTGCGCTGTGGCTCAACGGCCATTATGTCGGCTATGGGTCAGACGGTTTTACTCCGTCAGAGTTTGCGCTTACTCCATATCTCAAAGACGGGGAAAACAAGCTGGCTGTCCAAGTGTTCAAATTCACGGCGGGTAGCTGGATTGAAGACCAAGATTTCTTCCGCTTTTCTGGAATTTTCCGGGATGTGTTTCTCTTTACTGTGCCCAAGGTGCATGTGTGGGACTTGAAGGTAGAGACGCAGTTGAGCGAAGACTATACAGATGCAACATTATGCGTGTCCACGCAACTCTCCGCAGATGCTGCGGGCACTCTGGAAGTACGCCTGCTTTATGGCGGAGAACAAGTTGCCACCACGATGATCACAATTGCGGGTGACACACAGATTAACATGTCCGTGGCATCCCCACGCTTATGGAGTGCGGAATGTCCCAACCTCTATCAGCTTGAGCTGTTCGTCCGGGGCAGTCAGGGCACTTTGCAGGAGATGATTGTACAGGACGTGGGGTTCCGCCGGTTCGAGATGATTGACCGCATGATGCACCTAAACGGTAAGCGCATTGAGTTTTATGGTGTGAACCGTCATGAGTTTTCTTGCTATTCCGGACGGGTACTCACGAAGGCGCAGATGGAACACGATGTTCGTACCATGAAACAAAATAACATCAACGCTGTCCGTGCCTCACACTACCCCAACGATTCTTATTTTTACGAGCTTTGCAGCAGATACGGCCTGTATGTGATTGATGAGGTCAACATGGAATCCCACGGTAGATGGGATGTCATCCAGATTGGGCGCGGCCTAGATGCTTCCTTACCGGGGGATAACCCGGCGTGGCGAGATATGGTCATGGATCGGGTGGACAATCTGTTCTATTGGCATAAAAACCACCCCAGTATCCTCATCTGGTCCTGCGGCAATGAGTCCCTCGGCGGTAGTATCATCTTCGAGATGGCACAGCGGTTCCGGGCCTTAGATGCAACGCGGCTTGTCCACTACGAGGGGGTACACTGGGATCCGCGCTACCCCGACTCTACGGATATGTATTCTCAAATGTATACACCTGCCGCAGATGTGGAGAAGTTTCTGCGTGAAAACCGGGAAAAACCCATGATTATGTGTGAATATGTCCACACAATGGGCAACTCTGGCGGTGCGATGCATAAGTATATCGACCTTATGACCAGTGAGCCTCTTTATCAAGGCGGATTTATCTGGGACTTCATTGACCAGAGTCTGTTTAAAAAAGACCGCTACGGCAAGGGGTTCCAAGCATACGGCGGCGACTTTGGCGACCGGCCATGTGATTATAACTTCTGCGGCAACGGCATTCTATACGGCGACAGAACGCCTTCGCCGAAGCTGCAAACGGTCAAATACAATTATCAAGGAATCACGGCGGACGTTTCGGCAGATCAAGTTGTCGTACGCAACAAGAACCTGTTTACATCCACCGCCGCATATGACTGTGTGGTTCTGTTAGAAAAAGACGGCAAGGAGATTGCACGGTGCATCTTGGAGACGGATGTTGCGCCGCTGTCGAGTGAGACGTACACATTGCCTGTCAACGTGCCACAACAACCGGGCGTCTATGGGATTACTGTTTCGTTCCGGCTGAAGACAGACACATTGTGGGAAAAGTGTGGCTTTGAGGTGGCCTTCGGACAGCATGTCATTGACAAGTCTGCCCCAAAAGTGCCATGTACCGCACCGCTCCAAGTAATTCACGGCGGGCAGACGTTTGGTGTGAAAGGGGAGCATTTCAGTGCCATATTCGCCAGAAACCGAGGCGGGCTCATGTCGTACAAATACGGCGGCCGTGAGATGATTCAAAAGATACCCATGCCCAATTTCTGGCGTGCGCCCACGGACAACGATGTGGGTAGCTGTATGCCCACCCGTTACGCACAGTGGAAGGGTGCAAGCCTGTATGCAACACATTTACCCCCTGAAGACGTGTTCGCATGGGATAAGAACCAAAACCCCAAGCTTGCGGTGTTGTCTGACCGTGCTGAGGTCACTTACATATACAACTTACCCACCACACCGGCCACGACGTGCGAGGTCAAGTACACGGTAACCGGTGATGGCACCATACAGGTGGATATGGCCTGTGACACCAAAGACCTTCCGCCCATGCCGGAGTTTGGGATGCTATTCAAAGTGGATGCCGACTACGAGAACTTAGAATGGTTCGGCATCGGCCCAGAAGAGAGTTATATTGACCGGGAAACCGGCGGCAGATTGGGCATTTTCCGCAACAAAGTGGCGGATAACATGGCAAAATACCTAGTACCGCAGGAATGCGGTAACAAGGTTGGCGTCAGATACGCCAAGCTAACCGATAACACCGGCAGAGGGTTGGTCTTTACGGGCGACAGTATGGAATTCTCTGCACTACCCTATACGCCGCATGAGATTGAAAACGCCATGCATCACTACGAACTACCACTGTCACACTACACCGTTGTGCGTGCCAACTTGCGCCAAATGGGTATCGCTGGTGATAACAGCTGGGGTGCACGAACTCATGACGAGTATCTATTGCCGACAGATGAAACGCTCCGCTTCTCGTTTTGTTTCAAGGGGGTGTGATTGCATACATCGGTTGCAACAAGAAAATTGCCCTTGGTATTGAAATAATTTTGCACTATAATAAAACTATGTATATTTTTTCAGAAAGGTGAGTTATTATGAAAAAGCACAGAAGAGTTCTAGCCATTATCCTTGCGTTGGTAATGGTGCTCGGCGCAGTCCCCCCCGCACTGGCGCAGGAGGAGCTGGGTTACGAGGACATCACTGTCATCGCAGCACCTGCGCCTACGTTGGAAGACGTGGCACAGCTTGCGGCAACCATTGCTCCGAGCGTTCAGGTTGACCCGACTGTCCAGTTCCAGACCATGGACGGCTGGGGCACCACCATCGCATGGTGGGGCAACTTGGTTGGTTCATGGGTCGGTGTCACGTCACCTGAAAGTATCGCCTTCGGCCAAGCAATTGGCTGGGATGGTGATATGGAAATACGTGAAATGATTGTCTATCAACTGTTCCACCCTGACCACATGAACATGAATGTGGCCCGTTTCCAAATCGGCGGCGGCGACGGGCATGACGGGTTTTTCGGCGGCACACAAATCAGAAGACCCGATGCCCGCATGATCGGTTGGACCTTTGACATGCTGGGTCAAACCTACTGGGATCCCAACTGTCCGGATAGCTGGATGGAAGCCACAGAGTATCTCAGAGACCCAGAGCACCCCTTCTGGAGCCGACCCATCTATGCCATGCACGACTGGGCCCAGCTTTGGGTATTGGAAACAGCAACCGCAATCCGTGAGCAGGCTTTGTATGAGCGCGGTCTACCCAATGATATGATCATTGAGACTTTCGCAAAATCCCCGCCCTATTACATGACCTTTGACCTGCAAACCAACGGTTCTATGCGGAACCCGAACGACTGGGGTGAAAGTAGAAACATTGGCGGCGCTCCCGTTGCGGGCGACAACCGCTCTTGGCCGGGCGCATTAGACGTGCCGGGTCCGGGGCCGATAGGCGGTGCATTTACAACACAGTGGAACCTGCATCTGCAAACGGTTGTGGACGCAGGCCTTGACCCCGCCGATGTTACCGCATGGAATGTGCCCCGCGGTGAGAATCACAACCCCCGCTGGTGGCAGGCCCATGCCCGTTACATGGTTATTGCCACCCAGTACATTGAAAACTTTGCCTATGAGCTGGGTGTCCCTGTAAAAGCCCTGAACCCCTTTAACGAGCCCACCATCAACTGGGGCGGCAACTGGGGTGCCATGGCGGCGAGAAACGATGGGTTTTTCCCCGCTGGCTTCCCCGTGCCCGGCTATCAGGTGAATCGGCAAACGGCCCCCGAAGATCGTATGGGCCCGCCCTATTGGTCGAACATGCATGGCCACATTGTAAAGCAAGAAGGCAATATGCTTCGGATATCTTCTCAAAATGATATCGTTCGCATGTTTGTGGAAGAGTTAGACGACTGGGGTCTTGGCCATGTCAAGCTCGCCGCCCCCGGTGACTCGAACCATGGGGCGATGGTTCGGACTTGGGATATGATGACAGAGCAAGGCCGTGCCGACGTACCGTTTTTGAGTACACATAGTTACGGCACCAGTGACGGATACAGACGTGTCATGCGCGACATGGCCCTGACCCGTGGTGGTGATGTGTGGCAGACAGAAGTTGGGTTTGGCGGCGGCGCAAACCAAGCCGCCGGTTGGAATCCGTACAGCATGTACCGTATCGGTACCCGTGGTCAAGCGGCGACCATGATTCGTGACCTGAGAATCATGCAGACCCCTGTTTGGGTCAACTGGATTGCCCTTGAAAACTCTTACAACATGATGCAAGAGAACACCATGTGGGGTATCGTTCACGCCAACTTGGCAAGCCCCGTTGGGATTCGCTGGTTTGGCGAATTCACCTGTGAGCTCTACGGCTGCGAAAAAGACGGCGCCGTTTGGGAGCGTTTTGTTGCCCTAGATACTGCAACCGGGCAACCCGGCACAACGCCTGTTGTCTTTGATTGTACAGACGCAGACTATGGTCAACTCATCGGGTTTGACCGGCACTTTGACATGTTTGACCAAAAGCTATTATGTCCGCGGTATCACAACCGCTTCTTGCACACCGACCTGCACAACAGCCCACCCAACAACTGGCAAGACGGGCAAGGCCCCCTTCAGCCTGTTGGCCCCAATGGCGACAGAGAGTGGTCACGCTATCATGTCAGGAACATTACAGACGCCCGTGAAGCCATGTTAGACCCAGACAACCTGTTCGGTCAATTCAAAGACCAGCGTTTCTGGTTTGGAGTTACTCCCCATGGTAGCGGTGCTGGTTGGGAAGGCAGTGCGACCGGTCGACCCGCTACGAGCAACGAGCACATGGCCGCTGACGCCACCGTCAGCCCAGAAAGATGGAACAACAGGCATCTAAACCGGGAGCAACTGCCTTATGAGCTCCACAACACCAAGCAGTTCTACGTACATCAGCAAATCGGTCAATTCCACAGACAAGGCAACACCATCATTGATATGGATCACTTTGGAGACGATTCTCTTGCCTCTATTTCATCTTGTGGTACCGAGCTGTTTATCACAGTAAGGAATGCAGGTACTGGCACCTTAGGCACCGGCGGCACCATTGACATTGGCGTTGACCTCTCTCGCTTCCCCCACGCTAGAGTCGCCGAAATGTGGGTTACTGCAGAAGACATCCGTGCAGACGCGACGAACTTCCCAGGCGGTCCGCTACTTACCCGTGAAGAAGGCATGTTCGACCCTGCATACCCCCTTCATGACCGTGGCTTTGAGCAGCGTGACCAGTGGAACATGCGCCAAATGGAGGACATTGATGTCTCCAATGGTGTGCTCCATGTACAAACGCCGCGGCCAGGCATCCAAGTCATTACCTATCGGATCACCAGCGGTGGGCACCCCGGCCCCGGCGGCAGAACCGGCTACAACCCGTTAAACGAAAGATTGTTTGACGACTTTATGACCTACCGCGTATTCAGCAGTGAAGTCATGTTCGCCCCCAACACGGGCCACAGCGCACAGCATGTTGAAGACATCTATGAATTTGTTGCGACCGGTCGTTACAGCGACCTGAATCGCTTCAACTTCAGAAGACCGAACGGCGATGCCAACATGAGTAATGTTCACAACCGTACCATCAATACTGCGCTGAACGAGACCCTGCCCATCCACGAGCGGCCCACCAATATATATGGGCTACCCAACTGGGCCGGTGCCCCCGCAGGCACCGCTTGGACATGGCAGAACAATGTTGGCGGATTTGGCGGTAGCTCGCCTCACGACCAAGGGGCGCGCCGCACAACACAAGATGGCGCGTACTTTACCTACAGATTCGACACCGACCGTTTGATTATCCGTGGTGAGCGCACCAACGTCACGGCAAACATTGCGACGTTCCGTGCTTACTTAAACGATGATTTGCTTGGTACCTTCACTACAGAAGGCCCCAATGTGAACCCAGAAGCAATCCTGTTCGATACCGGCATTGTCGAGCGTAATGAAACGCCTCATGCACTAGACGGGTTGCCCACCGGCAATACCTTGCGTATTGTCAAAGTCGGTGCAGCGGGCAGAATCCAAGTCAGTGCGGCTTGGCTTGGCACTGGTGACCCCGACCAAAGAGTAAACGCCATTGAAGAAGTGGCCGATATTCCACTTAGTGTGGCCGTTGTCGGCGATGACTTAAATGATGCGCTTCCGACCACGGTTCTGGTTTCTGGATTCTATGACGGAACAGAATTTTCGAACGCATTGGCCTCCATTGAATGGACTCCCATCAATCTGGAAGGCAGAGAGTGGGAAGCTATACTGGCCACTGGTTGGGCTACATACAACGGCATGACCAGGCTTGTGCGGACCACCATCGAAGTTATTCCGCCGAACACGGTGTACTTCGTCGGTGTCGGTTCAGGTACCCCGAACCAGTACACCCATGGTGACGCCCATCATGCGACATCAGGCCACCCGGTTCACACCGCAATTGTAGAACGGATAGATACAGACTTGCTCAACCACCAATACTCTGACCGCGCCAGTGGCACGGGTGCAAACCGTGATGTACCAAATGCGGGTGTGTTTGGTTTTACGCAGACAGCGATGACCGGCGGTGGCTTCTTAGGGCCATTTCCAAATCCTGCTCATGCGGGTACGAAGTGGCATACCCTTGTCCACAGTGGTAACAATGCACGGATTCCCGGTGTGAACGACCAAAACCAAGACGGTGGCTTTAACTATAGGCTGCCCGTTACTGAGCCGGGCCGCTATTTCGTGACTGTGGGGCTGGGTAGCCATACTTGGACGAACCGTACCGTGAACTTAGCTGCCGAGATAAGATGTTCGGATGACAATACGCAACTGCGGCCGGTACAAGACCTGTTCCGCAGCTGGTGGTCCAACGTGACCCCCAGCACCGAGCGCGCTCGTGAGATGTTTGTAGACGTTCCGGCCAGCCTCTTGGAAGGACGCGACTCAGTCGATATCATGTTACACTTCAGTCGTGGCGGCAGCCCTGCTGGCCAAGGTGTCATCGTATCTTGGTTTGGCGTGAACCACTCTGATATCACATCATGGGATGCGCTGATAGCGGCCATCGCACAAGCAGGAACGCGTGTACAGGCCACCTACACAGCAACAAGCTGGACTGTGTTAGCAAACACGGTCACAGAAGGAAATCGAATCCTAGACAGCATCAGCGTGTCGCAGCAGGATGTGGATGATGCGACCCAAGACATACTAGATGCGATAGCGGCGTTGGTTGTCCGTGGGGAAGTGCCATGCACAGACGCGCTAGAAGCAGCGATTGCCGTTGCCGAAGCCTTTAATGACCCACGGCGTTACACAACCACAAGCTGGACAGACATGCAAGACGCATTAGTACATGCCCGCGCCACTTTGGTAATCTATCAGGATGTAACACAAGACGATGTAGACGATGCGACACGAGACCTAGTTGGTGCGATTGCCGCACTACAGCGTGCCTTCCTGTTGCGCGTCGTAATATACGACTTGGGACACCTTTCCGATGGATTTGTAGCGATGGATGGTGTAGTATTTAACGAAACCGCTCATGGTGTCTTTGAGGCGTTGAGCGACACTCCGTTTGAAGGTGTTGTGGGGGCATGGATCGGAGAAGGGGGAGCGACCACTCCGACCCGCAGAATGGTACCTGATCCTGTAGACTATGTACAAGAGTTGGTCATAGAACCAATTGCGGGCCGCACCTATGCTCTGCGGGTAACCGTAGAAGGCGGTGCCGAGCTTGTAAATGATGTTGCTGTAACAATGCCAGAAGTTACCTTTACACGCATAGGCAACACTTGGATTGCGCTCCGCGATAACGTACCGTTTGCCGGAGATGTAACAGTAACAGCCACAAGATTTGAGACCACAGTTACCTCAGCCCCTACACTAGGGGAAAGTGGCATACAGGCTATGGCGGTGACACCGGAATCAGCAGTCGGCGACGGGATGGCGTTTGTTGTAGAGCGTGTATATGCAGAGCCGGGTGCGGAAAGAGTCGAAGTAAACATATTTGTAGAGGATAATAGTGGCGGTTTCAGTTCAGCCGACGTGACGATTGCATTTGACAATACAAGAGTCAGCCTTGTGGGCCACGCAAGAGGCGATCTGCTCCCAGCGCATAGGGGTATTATAAACCAGAACCGTTTTACCTTGATAGACCTAACCCCACCGGCGGCGGGTAGCACTTGGGAAGATTGGAACGTAATGGACGATGGTCTATTGCTCACTCTGTTCTTTGATGTATTGACGAATGAGGAAGATTTTGAATTTATACCGATCACCCTCACCAATGTAAGAGTAGACCGCTGGTATGACGAAATGTCAGAGGAAGTGGAAGACCTCACTTTGATTGGCGGCGGGATTGGTGCTGGAATGCCTCCAGCGCCGGTGGTAGAGAGCATAGCGGTGACGACCCAGCCGACGATGTTGGTGTACACAGAAGGCGAAACGCTAGACTTAGATGGTCTAGTGGTGACGCTGACGTACGATGATGGAAGCAACAGAGAAGTAGCGTTTGCAGACTTCGCAGCAAACGGGATGACCGTGAACCCGGCGGCAGGCACAGTGTTGGCGTTGACGCATGACGGCACGGTTGTCACCATCACGCATACCGAAAGCGAAGAGACAGCGACAACCGACAGCTTGACAGTGAATGCGCCGGTGGTAGCGAGCATCGCGGTGACGACCCAGCCGACGGCCTTGGTGTACACAGAGCATGAAACCTTGGACCTAGACGGTCTGGTGGTGACACTGACGTATAGCAACGGAACCACTCGGACAGTGGCGTTTGCGGACTTTGCGGCGAACGGATTGACAACAAGCCCGGCGGCAGGTACATTGTTGCTATGGGCGGATAACGACACCCCAATTACCATCACGCATACGGAAAGCGGCGCGACGGCGACGACGGATAACCTGACAGTAAACATCCTTTGGGGCGACGTGAACAATGACGGCGATGTGACCTTAGGCGATGTGTCATTGCTGAACCTGTACGTACTCGGGTTCCCGGTGCTCGACACATGGATGTACCGTGGTGACGTAAACCATGATGGTGATGTGACCTTGGGCGATGTATCGCTACTGAACCTGTACGTGCTCGGGTTCCCGGTTCGCATCACGCCACCGGAGGCAACAGCGGCAGCTGCGCTGGCACCTTTGGCGGCGGATGCCCGTGAGGTTGTGGTAACAGCGACGGTGCGGGACGAGACGCCAGTGGTTCCGGGAGCAGAGATTTTGGTAGACTTTGCGTTGACGGAAACTCCGGAATATGGCATCGGCCTCCTTCAAATGGAGCTGACCACGGAAGACTTGACGATTCTGGGGACAGATTGGGCGACAGATTCCCTGATT
>Ga0131853_10014398_pt1 | contig 14501 bp, 9 predicted proteins | sample TergutLab28metaG_FD_92764 | JGI IMG/M metagenome (GOLD analysis project Ga0131853, IMG submission 92764) | Labiotermes labralis P1 segment gut microbial communities from Petit-Saut dam, French Guiana - Lab288 P1 (version 2) (version 2) | ecosystem: Host-associated > Arthropoda: Insects >... | reverse complement strand
GAGCCTGTTTGGAGGAATCCATGGCACGATCGTTAACTGTTATCTCGCTTCTGTTTCAGTCAACAACACACTGCCGCTATCGAGTGTATGCCAAATTTCTCCTGACATACACTGCCATCTACCAAAGAAATCGCAAAGTTCTACCGCTGGGAATAACGGCGCTCCAACCTCAGTCCCACTTTCACTTGGGCACACCTTATACTTAAAATTATAATTGTGAGAAAATTAAGAACAGATTAAATTGGGGAACATTTGATACATTCAGGTAGAACTTTCATCTTCCCATCTTCTCTATAAAGCCAAAAATGTACATACAAATTTTACCCACTCTTTTGTATGAATGTAAACCTTAATTTTTCACTTTAAGGGTTATAAATTTAGGGTGTTTAAGAACAATGTGATGGTTAAGAATAATATAACCTAAGATACAGGAAGTAACAGGAGGATAGATGACATTTTGTAATGAAGATGTCTGTAATTGGTGCTCCTAAGCAGACATTACTGATGTGATAACTTAAAAAAGTGTTACATCACAATGACATGTAGCATGCATAGAGGAAATGAGAAATGCATACACATTTTTTGGAGAACCTGAAGGATAGAGACCATGTGGGTGAGCTATATGTAGTTGGGATGATAAAAGTGAAATTAACCGTAGTGTAATAACTTTATTGCCTCATAAACACAGGAACTTTCTTATTCTTCAGGCTGTTGAAGAACTGAAGCAGGTGTTTACAACAGAGCTGGCACACATGACCTATGTTCCATTCTTCAGATTTCTTGGTGAAAGTGTTATGGATACTGCACTCAAGAATCATGATTTTATAAGAGACTTGTGCTATGAATATGAGCAAGAGATGCATTCAGTACATTCCAATGGGGGCCCTGTTGATGTGTTGTACCTCTCTGACTGTCTTCACCCTGTAGGGCAGGGAGACCCAGACAAAGCTACGTGCTTTGGTAGTTTTGGTAGTAATGTTGCAGTTGTTGGCAACAGAATTGACTTGCAGCAGACAGAGTTATCTTCTATCCAACTTCTCCCTTCTGGCAGTCCCAGTGTGCAAGCACCAAGTGGAGATGCAATGGCTCTCATCAGGAGGAAAATGGAGAATACAAATAGGTAAAGCCTACAGATTATCCACACAAGTAGTTGGTAGTACTCCTGCTTCATTGGGAGGTCTTGGTTTCAGATCTGAACCCACAGACCAGCTATCCTGACTTTTAATTTTGGTCTTTTCCTCAGGCACTCCACACAAATCCTAAGATTGTATCTTACACTCAACCATGGCCTCTTTCTTCCACGTTCTTTTCAATTCATTACACACTAATCATTTTATCATTTGACTGTAATCACCACTGTTGAATAGCATTAAATAAACCAGTAAGTAAAAATAAACATGTGGTCCAAGTAACACACATACAGAGCATGTTCTACATTTTGAACTGTTTAAAACAATAGTGTCTTAAATGCTAGCTCTGGTTTCATCCTCAGGTAAGAGTATGAAACCTACTCTGTTGAGTCTGTGAGATGGAGCTGATCTCTGTCCCTACCTTTTGGTCTGGGGACAGAAATTAACTGTTGCATGACGTTGCTATTAGGGAACAATGAACATTGATCTTGTTGTTCTCACTTATATTGATGTGTGTATATAATGTTTGTGATGTTACCAGGCATCTTCGTGGGAACTGGCTGGCTTACTGGGAACATGAGATTGGACGGTCTGAGAAGGACACACGTTTCAACTTCAAACAGATTAAACTGCAGACATTCTCAGGTCATACCAACAGTGTGCGGGCTGTTCTTGCTCTTGACAATGAGAACAGCTTCCTAAGTGGAAGTCGTGATAAGACAGTCAAAGTCTGGTCGTTACGTAGTCAGGTAATTACTGCAGCTGAATGTCAAGAGAAACTTAATAATAGCAAAGACCTAAAAATGAACACAGTGGAAGACGTTACAAGTCACATTTCAATATTGGCTCCTTACAGAGAATTATGTGCACCTCATTTAAATAAATAAGTTTCTAATCCACTGTGACTAGAATACTGTTAAGTCTAACAACACTGGACCATAACACAGTTTTGCCAAATATCACAGTGAGCCTGGTAGAGAAAGGAAGTGAATGAATTGTGTAATGAATTTTCATGACAACAAAATGTGGCAAGTGATGCATATTCTTCCAGCCCTTTCCCTCTCCTTCCATCCCTCACAGACAAGTGCAGTTTGTGTACCATGTTCTGCACTTCATAACATAATTACAGAACTAGCCATTTTTGTAAGTTGCACCTCAAAATATTTTTCTCCCCATCATTTAGTCAGTTTTACATACCACCATTTCATTTTCATTCATTTTGCATGTTTGCTTTAAGCTAAGTGTTCATTTCAATTTAATTGTTGCTTATTGGATCCAGTAAATATATATGTATGTTTGAATGGAAGCATTACGTTGTGCTTATAAACATAATATAATATTAAACAGTGTACGTCAGCACAACCACTTTATTACTCAAGGCATTTATATAGGCTACATGTTTCGACTATAAATAGTCATCTTCAGGCCTATTTTTGTCATTTAAGTCACAAGATGCTATGCAAACTTTGGGATCCCATCGTGTTTACATCCATGGAATACATAAAATTTAATAATTTGTCTCAAAGGGTATGACGTGGAAATTGTGTTTACAAAAGTGGTATACATAAAATTGGATCATTTGGACGGCTTCTCCAGCGTATGTTGGAGAAGCCGTCTAAGTCTGGACAGTGAATGTAATACCTAGAACAACATAGCTATAGAACGATACACTACACAGTGGTTAATATTTGGTGTGAACGTATAGACACCTACGCTGAAAACTACATCTGGTTGTAAGGACTTCATAAACAACAGATCCAAAACTCAATGCTTATGTCAGGAGAAAATCTTAACGGGAAGCTTATTTGTCCCTTACAACAAAACAATAGAAACAAGCATCAAACCTTACCAGACAATACTATCCACTATTCTACAAGACAATTTCATCGTGTGAGATCATACGATAACGCGCCCACTCCTATGGAGCAACAACAAAAACGTACTCTGACGTCACCAGTAAATATATGGTATCCCATAGCGCCAAAAATAACCAGATGGTAACGGGACTTACATTTGTAAAATGGTGAACACCAATATAACGTTTTAAGAATTTTATGTATTTTAACTTTTTATTACACAATTTGTATAACACATTTTACAAGACAAATGATCCAATTTTATGTATCCCACTGTTGTAAACACAATTTACACGTCACACCCTTTGAGACAAATTATTAAATTTTATGTATTCCATGGATGTAAACACGATGAGATCCCAAAGTTTGCATAGCATCTTGTGACTTAAATGACAAAAACAGGCCTGAAGATGACTATTTGTAGTTGAAACATGTAACCTATATAAATGTCTTGAGTAAAAAAGTGGTTGTGCTGACATACACTGTTTAATATTATATTACATATATGTATGTGTGTTGTACCATATTTTCTGGACCTTAAGACACACTCTTAAGTCAGAGAAGTCAGAGAAGAATAAACACCCTTTTAGGCAAGAATATTGCAAAGTAGCCTGACCTAGAAGCAGATGTGAAGAACTGGATAACAGAACAGAAACAAGGTAATTTATGTGTGTACAAAACTGGTCACTTTTGAAGCAAGAAAGTGGGTGATCATGTACAGCACCACTGACTGCTGGGACAAGTTCTTTGTGTTACGTATTTATGAAGACACATGGACTGTGAAACATGAACAAATTTTGAAGCCTTTTATGAGCTCAGTAATGGTACAGAAGATAGTGTAATGCTTGATAAGAGTACAAGTTAAGGTAATGACAGTGGTAAGAATAAGTATAATAGTAATGAAGAAGATACTGGGGGATTCTGTGACCAGTACAAACTGCATAATGCCCTGCTATATTGTTGAGTAAGTATTTGAAAATTTCAGTTTTAAATGATGCAATAAAATGTTTTTTACCTATTCTGCCTACTAAAATATTGTCATGTTTTATGGTCAAGAAAATACTGTATATATTTCTCTGCATATAATGTTGTTATGCACTGTCTGCTATGCTGCACAGCTTGCATCTTTCCAGTCTTGTATAGTATAAGTATTTATTCCTCAGAGTGCTGAAATCAGTTTGTCCTTGGAGAGTATCCTGCAAGGCAGATGGACATGATGGAATTGAAATATGCTTCAGTGTAATTTTACTGTGTGGTTTGTACAGGGTGATGGAACTGCTATATCACAATGTCAGTGGACATACTCAGGTCATCGTAAAACAGTCCTTGCTATCACATTCCTGGACTCACTACGCCTGGCTGCATCCTGCGATTCAGTGGTGCACCTATGGGATCCATTTATGGGATGTGTTGTGGCACAGTTGGACTCGGCTCGCAACCCACCTATCACTGTCTTGCGGTCCATGCCACCACCCAGCACCTCAATCATGGCTGCAACCAATGATGCTACCCTCCGCCTCTTGGATGCCCGCACATGCTCATATGTCAATGAGCTCAAGGTGATTAATGTTTGTAATGTTTGTAGAACACATGCAGGAAACTCAGTAAGACATGCCCAAACACCTCAATCACCAAAGGCTTTCCAAAACTGTAACTCTTTTACTACAGAATTCTAGTAGAAATGAGACATGTTGGGAGACAACAAATTAGAATTCAGTATCACTCTTGTTAAATAAAATGTTCAGAAAGTATGATTACTGAGCACCACGAACTGAAGCAATTCAAACTTCTATTTTTTAAATTGCTTAAAGGTTTCACTGAGCCCAGCTGGGCTGATACGCTGCATAGCGGTGGGTCCGAGTGGGCACTGGGTGGCTGTAGGACAGTCATCAGGCTATCTGACAATCCTTGACATACGCACAGGGATGGTACTAGCTTCTTGGAAAGGACATGAGGGAGAAGTGTTGCAGTTGGTGGCAGCTAGTGACAATACACTGGTGAGCTCTTCTCTGGACCAGACTGTGTCTGCATGGACAGCTACAGATGGCATACTCAGTTTCCATATGAAGTAAGTGTACAGCTTCATAGCTACATTCTATATCTTTGTACTACACATTCTTTGCACTAATTAATACCATGTCCATTTTCCAGTGTTTAAGCTGTTTGGCCCTTCTGTCACCTAGATATGATACACTGCCACTACTGATGGCATAATAGAATTCTAGCATTGTTTTGGACCCCACCATAACACGTCTTTACACTTATGCTAAAGATTTCTCATATTTTGTCTCAGTCACTCCAGAAAATAATCTGTCACTTAAAATTATCTTGCGATATCTTATATTCATGCAGCTGAAAAAGCAGAGATGGCTCAACCAGCTACAATTTTGTGTTCTTCTTAGGGATTAATTTTATCTAAATCCATGTCAAAATGTTTAACCATCCTCCTAATGGGAGTACACTTAAAAGTTGTGCTATATTGTATATTGAAGGTTGAAGCCCATGTAACAATGATTCAAGTGTCTTTCATGGGAATGGATTTCTTGCATAGATTACTTGCTAACTGAATGTGGTATTGCATTATTATTATTATTATTATTATTATTATAAACAAGTGATCCCGATAGTAATATCATCTATGGGAGTAATTCCAAAGTCACTGTCACAACGTCTAACAACACTTAACTTGCACCCCAATACATACACAACTGCAAAAGTCTGTAATTCTTGGCACATGTTCAATTGTAAGAAACCTTTTAAACTACAGGTAAGATCACCGAGTCTAATCCTGTTGATTATAGGTTGATAGGTGAATATTTCCCAGCCAAAGCTGAGAAGTGAAAAATTCGATAATAATAGTGTTATTCCCATATTCCTGTGAAAGTCATTAAAGAGCAGCTAGAAGACTTACTATAGCACATTTTTAATTTACGAATAAAATGCATTCATATAAAGTAATGAACACATTGGTTGAAGCAGTAACGATTTTGGTTTTTATTCTGGAAGTGCCAGATTTGAATCTCAGCAGGAACTTCATCATATCCAAGCTTTCTGTGGCTTTTCTGGCCCCTCCAAGTAAATATCACAGTATTTTGATTAAGCAATGACTGCTTGCTTTTATATCCTTTCCAATTCATTATTCACTGATTATCCTACCATTCAGAGGAGCCAGGATAGCATATCCAATATATCAAATATAGGCTGGGGAAAACCCAGCAGGGGTGAGAAATGTCTGTCTTCTCCAAAATATTCAGACCAGCCCTGGGACCCAACCAGCCTCCTGTTCAGAAGGTACTAGGGGTTCTCTTCCAGAGGTGAAGTGGCCAAGGTGTGACACTAACTGCTTACCTCAATCTAGCACCAAGGTTAAGAATGAGTGGAGCTGTACCTCCACTCCCCTTATATACCTTCAACCTGTTTACTTCTACCTTCTGTGCTACCATTCAACACTATACAGTCTGTGGTACTGACAGTGTTATTAAGTAAGCCATAAATAAGTACATAACACAAATTAATATTGTTTTAATATATACTGTGCAGTCCACTGAACAACAGGGATCAGAGAACTACATGTTTACTGACTTTGTGCCTCTGTAACAGTTACTCTAAAAGAATAATACTTCATGAATGCAGCATGTATTTTTGTGTTTAGGGGCCCAACTGAACCTGTGCACTGCCTGTCTGGCTATGGCTCAGAGCTGATATCAGGGACAACTGCCAACCGGATAGGTGTCCACACAGCCGTGGATATTAATGCTTCTTTTTCGTCTACACGTCTACGTTCAGATACCTTCAAGGGGGTACTGACAGCAATGGCTGTTCTTCCCCTGAACCGACTGCTACTTCTGGGAGCTGACACTGGAAACATAAGCTTACTCTGTTGATGCTTTCTTCCCATTCTGATAACATTCTGTTGATAGGATACCAACTGAAAAAATGCATGCTTTGTTTTCCCATGTAAAATTTTTGGATGTTCCAAATTTAAGTTCATGAAAACAGAGCACAGAACAGAGGAGGACTACCATGAAGTAATCTAAAATATCATGGATAAAATTATGGTGTATACTCAGATGTAAGATGACCTTAAGCCTGTAAGGTCATATGATTGTAAAAGAAAACAATGAGAGAATTATTTTGTACAAAATGAACTTGTAATGTCATATATGCACTTGCCTTTGCACTATCATATTTTGATACAGTGTACAATTACTGATGTGTTAGATATAACTCATAACCTTTCTGTCTGTTATTCTTATATGCATTATTTTTTCTGTGTTACTTGTTGTTTCACAACCACCTCAAATGATCACGTTACAGTATACGTTCTACTATGAATTCTGATGCTGCTACATCATCATGTAACACATTCTACGTTGTTGGCTTATAAGCTTGGTTGTATGAAGGATCTCCAGCAAGTAAATAATGTCTACTTCTAACTCTAATTCTTGGCAGATAGGGTCACCATCAGATTGGTGACTGAGGTACATTACATATTTTTACAATCTTTCTGCAACAAGTGGGTATGCACCTTCTTTCATGCACATGGAAAGATGTTTCAGTAATGTTGCCTAAGTGAAAAGACACTTTACCCTTCCAACTGTGCAGGTTAGACAGGTATTGATCTACCATTAGACTGGTTTCTCCAAGATACAATTAGCAATATTTCAAACAATGTAATAAAGTAGGTATGTCAGAAAAGGGAGTGCATGAGTGCCTCGCAGTACAGATACGTAACATTTTGCAAAACATATAAATAATGTTTAAGAAATATGACATTAAAATCTCAGATTTTATTCATACTGCATTCAATCATTCAGTTTCAGGCCTTGCATCAGTTACGCAATGCTTGGTAAAGTCCAAAAAACAAGAGAAGTCCTCCAAAAATCTAGACTCAAACTAAGAACCTTTATTCATGTATTTACAAAAGAACATTATGTATAATCTTGTAGGTAGCCTTTCCATGTCATGTTATCCCTGAAATAATGGCCCTTCTTGTTTGGCTTTGTTTAGTAACTGATATCAACAACAAAGTGTCCTGCCACTTATCATCACCACAAGTCTATACATGGCTTTTTTCAATACCAATTGTAGCAAGTTTGCTGTTCTAACAGCAGAGAATATGAAGACTTTAGTCTTTTTGGGCCATGATGCCATGTGCAGTACTATGATAGAGACTTATAAACATTACAGAAGATCCTGCTTTAACCAACTTCAGGTCCAAATACATACCCCAGAAGATAGCAATTGCACTAGAAATTACACTGCATGTGGCACAGAAAGATGCTAACAAATAAAGATTTTTTAAAATAAAAACTTCAATTGGAAAGGATTAATATCTTAATACTTGAGTACGTATGAGAATTGAACAATGGATTAGAAACACTAGGCTTTATTTTTATTATGATAAATATAACTTATTACACAAATCATTTTATTAGGCACAATACCGAACCTGGATAAAGAGGTTCTTATGTTGATATTGATCTCTTTAAATGTATGATAATATGGGAAGTTTTTCCAACAGGTTTCTCATTGGAAAACTGAATTGTATTGCAAAACTGTCTTACATTATTTTCTCTGTGTGGGTTGGCTGTCTTCTGCAAGGAATTTAAAAATGCACTGGAAAACAATTTTTTTGGGTTTAAGATTACCTTTCTCCATATGTGTATGTCATAAACTTAGAGACATTACTTGTCAATCATGTGTAACGGCATTGTGCCAACATCTGTTTATAATAGCAAGGTATTCTCTTAGGATAGATGTATAGTGTTGTACATATGAGAAAAGAGTGAATATATGAATGGGTAATGTAAGAGGTACGTCTTACTGTATTTGTATTTGTAAAATATACATACACAGATTGCTCTGTATGTGGAGTGTGATATAAAATGATAGTATTGTAATTTTGATATGTATTTTTTAAAATATACTTTATTTAGAAAAGAAAATTTTTGGTGAAATGTGATATGGTACCATTTTTCTTTATGATGTTATCAGATGCAATATTTGAGAACTCTAAATGCTATCATTCCATTTACTCTCCCTATAGGATTCACACAGTATCAAATATAGCAGCATTGCCAGAACATTAACCTACATAAAGGACAGCTAACTATATCAGCAAAGCGCCCCCTCATGACAAGGAGAATATTTCAATTGAAATTGCCATTTTTTAACTGAGTGTGCTGAATTTTTATAAGATACCAAAAGCATGCAGTCTGCTACTACAACTAAGCTTTGGATGTGGCAGCTTGATGCTCTTCTACTTTAGAAATAAAATTAACTTGCAGAGGGTTTAAATATAATACAGCTACATGAAGTGTAGATTTACACGTGATTTTAACTCTTACTTAAAAATACTTTGTAAGTCTGTGCACTGATAACATGTGTCTGGAAGGCACAAGTAGTTCTAGTCTGTGGTAATATTGTCTGAATGCCATGTTTTATGTTCCAAGCCTAACATATCTCCAAAAAATAAAATAAACCTGGCATCTGCTTAGAAAAAAATAACTGCCATCCCCAGTGATAGTCAATCCTTCATACTGAAATCTGAGTTTTGCTTTAATTATGCCAGTAATTTGTATATACACAGACTGTGAAAATGAGTCACCTTCCTAAAGATGAGACAGATGCTATAAGAAGAATCTGCAGTTCAAATATTCTTTCAAAAATTTTACTGTTCCCTCACATGAGTAAGAAATAAAAGGCTGTGTGATGGCCTGGGTAGTTAGTTGCTGTCTTGTCACTGCAGAGCCCAGTTTCAGTTTCAGGTTAGTCTGTGTGGGATTTATGGTAGATGAAGTGGCACTGGGAGAGGTTTTTCTCCAAGGCCATCAATCATCTCTTTCAGTGTCATTCAAAAACATGCTTAAGAAAGAAAGAAAAGTTACTGTTATGGCGTCAGTCTTAGAATTAAAACAGTTTTGAAGTTGAAAATTTTTAATTTAGTGCCAGAGTTTTTGAAGTGAAGTTTGCAAATATTTTAGTAATGGATATTTGTTTCAGAGTTTGTTATATGATGTAAGTTTCAATTCATAACTATAACTGCCCCACGTATTATTATGGATGTATTTTAAAAAATGTAGAAGTTTCCTGTTCACACATCTACTACTTTTTCCCTTGCAAATTTAAGTTTTAAGTCTACCAAGTACAAAAGTTGCAGGATACTCATTAAATCAGTCATAATTAAACTGCTGACACTATACTAAAATTACCTGTCTGTACACTGTGTGCGACTAAAATGGTGCACCCAGAATTTCACAAATTTCAAGATACAAATATCCTGCTGGCATTGTAATTTCAGTAATTTATAATTTTCTTGTATGTGTTTGTGTGGCATTTCTGTCTGTTCCATTCATTACAGTTACTTATACCAAATATCTATCAACTGAAGACACCAATGTTCCCTGATTTTGAGATAAATATGGATTAAATTTCATTAACATTTTGGGACATGTGACTAGATTCCACAGCAGAGTGTAGATGAAGGTTTCAACATCTATGTTCACTTGTAATTAAGCAGACAGACAGGAGACCAGTGTTATTTGCAGACCAAATGTGCTAGTTCGAGTTTTTTTTCATAAATGTTTGTTCTTAAATTAACAAACAAATGCTGGTAAAGAATGTATATTTTGGAGATGAAGTTGTTTGTCCATAGTTATATTCAAACATGGACACTAAATCAACATGCAAAGAAACAATAAATCACAGAAACACAACAAAGATTTCTGCATAACTTGCATATGTAGCCTTAACCATGCAGCACAGATAACTCCTGAACCAGTTTCATTTATTATTTGTGTGAATAACAGATGTACAAAAAAACTTATCCCAGTCCCAGTACTGCAACTAACAACTTGATCTCTAAAATATGTTAGTATTCTGCCTTATCCATTCAGGTGTGCATGAATACGGATGTTGCACACTGCATCCACATTTTGCCACAATCTAGTCACACACCTTGCAGAATTGATGACATTTAATCCATATTTATCTTCAAATTAGACAGACATACTGGTAGCTTAGGTTAAGAGCTATCTGGCATAAATCACAGTAATGAATGGAAGGCAAAGAAAGAAAAACACAGGAAAATTATGAGAGTGAAATTATGATGACAGCCGTACACTTACATCACTTTTTCGGTTTGGGACTTAGAAAATTTTTGGTACTTGAATTTTGTTGCACAGAGTGTACAAATACTTTGTAGTTAAAGCACCATTAATATGAACTTTAGTTTATATTGGTTTAGTGATCAGCACTGTCCTACATGCAGAAAATGTCAGTTTTTTTGTGAACCATCGGAGAAAAAATGTGAAAAACTTTTGATAGTTATAGATGTGATTCTTTCTGTAATAATTATTTATTAATGTTAATAGATATGTAGTTTTGAAACTCAGTTTGAAAAGGAGAGCAGAAATGTATTTACTTGATATTGTATATATCAGCCTCAAAATGATGTACCAAAGAACTGCCGGATAAATGAAACAATTGGAAACAAAATATGTTTTCGTTCAGTCTCTTTGAGTACTTTTACCCTATTCCCATCAGTGTATACTTCATTGCCAAGTCTTTTGAAAAAATAAATTATTTTTAAAACTGTTACTCCATTCCCATAACAGAATTTTCCCTTAAAAAATACATAGTACAAATAATATTTTTGTGCACCACATGTTGATTTATAAGTGCAAGAGAGGCACAAGTTGTTCATTGGTTGTAGAAAAGTGCAACAAAGATATAAGTTGCATTCCATACTTCTGCCATGGCACTTCTGCTAGGAATTTAGGACCCCCAAGTTTTCTGAAGTCACTCCCATATCATAAACTCCTTCATGTAATTATGCAATAGTAGCATAAGCACTACTCCAACTTTGTTTCCCCTGAATTTTATCCACACCCTGTGTGCCCACCTTACTTCACTGTCATAAGAAGCAAATTCATAGACTGTGCTATACCCCCACTTTTTAGTGGAAATGTTCTGAGCAAATCCAATACAGGACATAGCTAATGCATATCTTGGTTATGCATTGTAAAATAGCAGCAGTGGTGGTGGCGGTCATAAGCAAAAATAAAAACAGCAACAACTTCAAAGTAAACTGTAGTCATGAGATAAGGAAGCTGAGATGAGACAATCCTGCACTGCAGTACCAGGACAACACATGACAATGGTGGAGTAATATCCCAACACTGCATAATTCTTCAAATTCTTTCTAATATTCTTGTTGTGCAATGCAGAAGGCATAAAGACATTAAGCTGGAAATTTCAGCAGATTGCTTGCCAAATATAACATTAAGAAAGTGCAATGGTCAGCCAAGGAAAGGACACGTGTTGTACTTTATTATGTCAAGATCTTCCTCTTGTGGTATTTTGTGTCACGTAACTTTCTTTACATATTGTACAGTATGGTAACACATATGTAGTGTAAAATTTTCAGTTCTTGCCATGTATGTACATTAAAATGCTTGTAGCTGCATAATGATTGGTAATCTGGCTTGTGTTAATACAATATTTTTTGTTCAAAATGACTCTATATAACATCCTATAGTTTGGCACACACTATGTGGAACACCCTGTGCATTTCAATAGATAGTTTAAGCTCATGTACTTAAAATATGGCATAATGCACCATATTATTATGTAATATAAACCACATGCATCAGGTCCTATTGACTACAGTCAATAGTACCTAAGCTGCTTAAATAAGAAAAGTTTAGGTTACCAATACGTGCCAGCCCATGGCTCTAGTGAGTTTTTATTAGACTTTCTAAAGGTTATTATTACAGCAATAATTTGCCTAACTGCTGCCATTAACTGTTAAACCTCCCTTAGAAGCAGCATATGAAGCAACACTGGCAGAGTGTGGGGCGGAGCATTGGGCCTATGCTTATTGGTCGAGCAGGAAAACAAACACTGTATACTGGTATATTTTTGTATCTGTGGATCCATGTAATCTGAACCTATGTATGTCAGGGATGTACAGTATATTATTGTATTTAACCGAAATGAATTTGCTGTATTGCTGTGTTGCAGGCTGTATTAACACATGGTGTGTACCTTAGCGATGAAGAGCTTCATGTACTTGCTGCTCGCAGTTCATCAGTTTCACATTGTCCCAACTCAAATACTTCCCTTAGAAGTGGATTTTGTGATGTTCATAGATTGCTGGATGCTGGCATTAAATTTGGACTGGGTACAGGTATGATACATTATACAGATATGTGTTGCTTAATGATGGGGATACATACTGAGAAATGCATTGTTAGGCAATTTCGTCATTGTGCGAATGTGTACTTACACAAAACTAGACACTATAGCCTACTACACACCCAGACTATACGGTACAGCCTATTGTTCCTGCACTACAATCCTGTACAGTATGTTACTGTACTGAATACTGTAGGCAATTGTAACACAGTAGTAAGTATTATACTTTAATATTATATTATAATGTTATAATCTTATGGGACCACCTTCAACACGCGGTCCATCGTTAACCAAAACGTTGTTATACGGCGTATACCTGTATAGAGTCATTGTTTTATGTAAATGCTAGCTGCCACTTCCTTGTGGCTTATTAAACATTTGGGAGGTGGATTTAAATGCCAGTGTATCTTGTGATGGTTTGGGTTTTTATGGCATAGCATGGACATTTAAATTGCTAGCAGACCAGCATATGGCACGCTAGGCCCCAGTCAGCCAAATGCCCTCACATGCTGTGGCATAACAGCAGGGAGTGAGAAATGATAATTTGCCGTTAAAATAATGACTGCACTTCAGCTAGGGGGCGGTCAGAACACCATAGAATAACGACGGGTTGTGGGCTGGATGGTTTGGGGATTGAATCTTGGCAGGGTGGGATTTTCATTTCCATGCTGTCCAGGCCTACCTTGGTGCCAACCCAGCCACCTGTACAACGGGTACCATGTATGTGCTGGGGCTAAAGTGTCCAGAGTGTGGTGCTGACCATCCTTGTCATAGTCGTAGGTTGCAGCTGTACCTTGGCCTCCCCTCTTTGCCTGCATAGGCATATCATGTGGTGACACCTTTACTGCAGCTGAGGAGCTGAATTGACTCTGGTCTCATACAGCCCAACTGATCTTATGACAAAATATATTTTACTTTTCGTTACAAAATTTCATAATAAATATTTTTGCATGTTCATATATGTACATCACCTTGTACATTTTGACGTTTAGTGTTGTTTTTTACGGGCTCTACTGTAGTAATAAGCAAGCTATTGTATGCTTTACAATGTTCAGATACAGTTATATATTCATTTCTTGTTCTATTATTATAGTTTATTACAAGAAAATGGGTCTGTTGCATGACAGGCTGACATGTACATGTAAGCCCAAGCACATGCCTTGAAAAGTTGTGCACACACTATGATACACACTATGTTGAACTAACACGTCAATCACAACTAAAAGTTTATTGTTAGGTTAGGTTAGGTTAGGTTAGGTTAGGTTGGGTTGGGTTGGGTTGGGTTGGGTTGGGTTGGGTTGGGGTGGGGTGGGTT
>Ga0131853_10014397_pt1 | contig 14502 bp, 5 predicted proteins | sample TergutLab28metaG_FD_92764 | JGI IMG/M metagenome (GOLD analysis project Ga0131853, IMG submission 92764) | Labiotermes labralis P1 segment gut microbial communities from Petit-Saut dam, French Guiana - Lab288 P1 (version 2) (version 2) | ecosystem: Host-associated > Arthropoda: Insects >... | reverse complement strand
TTAAATAAAATTTCACATTAAAACACTTAAAATCGCTCCGACATGTTTCGATCCTAAGATCATCCTCAGGGAGCTACGTTGTTCCTTGCTAAAGTCATTTTAAAAACATTCACAAAATAATTCTGTTATATTAACAGTGTGTTGTGGCAGTATATCGTGTTGTGTAAGAGTACGTTGTTAGGAATGCGTCTGGCTATGGTGTGCACACCATAGCCAGACACAGCACAGCAAAGAACAACGTAGCTCCCTGAGGATGATCTTAGGATCGAAACATGTCGGAGAGATTTTAAGTGTTTTAATGTGAAATTTTATATAGTGCCTTTGTTTATTAATAATTAAAGTGATTATGTACGGAGATTTTGGATTATTACGTTTTGAATGCCTTTCCAAAAGAAAAATTTGAAATGTGCAGTATTTAATGATTTCTGAGCATGCGAAACAAACTCGCAATTTGAAGTAAAATAGGGGGGTGAATGTGCAGAACTTTAGAGCAGAAATTTCCGATAGGTTTTGCAGATTTCCGCGAATAAATTTTACTTATGCGAGAATTAAAGCAAAGAGGAATCCTAATTTATATTAAAAATATAAATTTGTAAACCGCTTCTGTGTTGCAGTAAATCACCTGATATTGTATTCCAGAGGGCACATAACAGGAGCCTTGGATGATGTTTTATTTCCCTTATCAAAATCGAAATGTGCTGTAAGGTAAGGCAGGTTTTTTGGCCTTTTGCACCGTTTTAGCAAAACGTGTTTTATATTTACTTTATTTTTCATCCCTTGAAGAAGGCACTTTCGCTGCGAAATGATTTATTCGTCGATAGCGAATGAGGAAGAACACAGTGATGTTGAGAACCTCAGTAATTTTACTGACGTCACTTGTAATTGTGCGTTCAGTCAATGGCTCATTTATTTCACATGATCAATAGTTGGGGCAGTCTGATTGAAGAGTATTCAGGAGTTCAAGTGCAAAGGCGCAAGTCTGTTTCCTTCGTCAAAAAGTGCTCCAGTGTCGAATGGAAGGATGATTAGTAGATTATTATTTGGGATGATTGTAAAAGGAAGCCTCGTGCCCTGATACGAGACAGTGTCTTGACACCTGCTTAGTGCAGTTCAGTAACACCACAAAAAATCCTCGGTCAAGATAGCTAAAGCGTGGATCAGTATTTGAACCTGGGATCTTTCGAATACGAAGCCCAAGTGCTAAACAACCAAAGATAATGTCAAGTTAAATTAATGAAAATTGGCCACGACACCATGCTACTAAATCCTCACCTATTCACCTTTCATAATTATTTTATACTTTTCTTGGTGGATGACAAATTTGTCTTCTGAAGTGTTGGATTTCTGAATAAATTAAGGTAAGTCAGCACCACATGTCAATACTTTGAAGGTTATAACAACTACCATTGCTCCCGTCACCAAAACGTGTGACGTAAACGGTACCGTAGAAGCAAGCAAATGAAATATGCAACGCTGGCGCAAAGCTCCCGCCGCTGTGCGTCGAGCAGGCGCACACGTCTGATGAGTTATTGCGTCGATGTTAACGGGGAGTATGAGACACGAAGACATGGTTGGTGGGTGTGCGCCATTAAAAACTCTTCTCTGATTGGTTATGTTCCCCAGAGGATACCAGTTTTTTCAACCTGTGTGGGAAAGGCATAAAATAATACATCTCCGTTTAAAACTGTAGCTCAACACACATCATCACTCTTTTATATGAGGTATTCGCTGGTGCAAGTGACAGACAGGTGTGCGTATATTGTCTTCTGCTCCATGTAATTTCCAGGTCAATAAGAACTTAAAATTTTGGCGTAAAATAAGAGGAAAAGGAGAAATGTAGACACCAGTAATGTTTGAAAACAAAGTTCTCATTTAGTTATGTTACTTTGGAAAAAATGTGTAGTGTAAACTTCATTTTTTGGCCTTTACCATTCTCTGATTTTCGTACTTTTCTTTTTTATTTTCGTGTTGCCTAATTTCCGAACTCTAGATGTACTGCGTATATCGGACTTTGGGTGGGAATAGGTTCGGAAAATGTGATACTAATGGTATTATCCGTCAGAAATACTGATGACCATTTGTTTAAGGAAAAGCAAGGATGGCAATTTTGTTAACAGTGTGGTTAGTTGTATTGAGACTCGCCTCGATCATTTACTGATAATCCCTTACGTCCCACACTTTGTACTGAAATACAATGCTCAGACCAACGTGAGAAGATCGTTGGCAGTTTCAAGCCGTTTATTATTTACACAAATACGTGTACAAGAGTTAGGTCTGCGCGAGACTCAGGTTCGAGCACCGGATTCGGTTGGTACAGCACATACTAAATGGAATGAAACGCAGAACATGCTAGATTCGAAATTTGTTAGCGGCTCTGTGGCAGGATGACAGTTTTGTATATGCGAAATTTATGGTCAATCCCATATCTTAATTCGCCTTGCGATTCATCTGCCATAGCGGTGAAGAAATCTTCCCTGTTGACGGAGAAGTTTGTGCAACAGAAGAACCTGCGAAATCTGCTTGGTTCAAACTACGCACATTCAAATTATTCGGTAACAGTCATCTGCATATATTAGAATACGTCCTAATAGTAAGTTCAGAACAGATACTCCAAGTCTTGGCAGCCTATTCGAAATGGCGATAAAGAACCCGCGGGCCGCCTTTTCTTCTGTGATGTATTCGGAACAAGAAATGCACTTTTTAGAATTTTTCTTCAGGTGAAAAGGTCAAATTCTATGCATAACATAGAGCCAGGTTGCAAAGGAAAGTTAAATTTACTGTCAGACGAGAATTAATTGGAGAAATATCTTTCAAAACATTTCAAATAAACGGCGTTTTATTTACAATTTTCCAGAACGATGATTTCCTTCCGCATACAAAACTTACTCACTTCGGTCTTCACGGCTATTATAAATTAACGGCCGTCCTCCCGGTCCCTGCCCTCCCAACCCTTCCATCATGGAACTGGAACTGTTGTGGGTTTTCGCCGAGCATTTTCCAAGTATTTTCTTGTCGACATCCGGTGCCAAATGTTTCAACAGAAATAAATCAGCAATTTTCACAGTTTTGCTACCCCCAAGAGGAATATTATTGTACATTATCTTTTTCTACGTGGTTCCTTCTCGGAGGAAATGGGTGGGACAAACAGATGGACTGATGGCCAGACGTACATTTTGACTTCACATATAGATAGATTTAAAAAAATAAGATAACTCTGTTACCAGCATATGAATTGTAAGTTTGAGCAATTTCAGCACGCATCACGAGAACAATCCGCAAAATCTCGGTAACCTAGTTTCTAAACCTGTTATACACGAAATAAAGTTGACGCAATAGAACAATAGACTATATTCTTCTACATTGTATTTAAAGATTCAGTGCCTCCGTCACAGAGAACACCGTCCTTGTTCAATACACACGCTGATCTGTTAATTCTGTACACGGAAATCGTTGTGTATTCAAGAGTCATGTGCAATACCAAACCCAAAATGTGTAGGCAAAATGCAGGCTTTCTTAGTGAAGCAGCAGGCGGCTGGCTATTACATAACTCGCACTTGCCCTTTGCCTCTTAAATATTTGGCTTACTCCTTTCTACCATGCTGGAAATATTCGTAAGTGTAAAATTAGCATTATACATTATACATTATGTGCCCTTCTTGACTGAATCGCTTGTGACATCATTCCGAACACACTTCGGTTTTAATACGTGTAACTTTACTATAGATAATTTTCACATTCTTACCGCGCATCTTGATATTATCGAAGTTTTATTTATTCACCAACTGATGCACTAGTGAGTTGTCTTAAAAAGCAATATTAAAATTTACATTAAAACAGCTCCGACATGTTTCGGTGTTACATTTACACCATCATCAAGGACAGCATTAATTTGTGCTTACTATAGTTAAAGTTGCTAAAATGATACATTTAAATACATCATTATGGTGGTGGTGTGGCTGATGTATTTTAATGTACTATTTTAGTAACTTTAACTATAGTAAGCACAAATTAATACTCTCCTTAATGTTGGTGTAACTGTAACACCGAAACATGTTGGAGCTCTTTTAATGTAAATTTTAATATTGCTTTTTAAGACAACTCACTATTGCATCAGTTGGTGAATAAATAAAACTTTTATTTACTATAGATCTTTTAGGAGTTTTATCACCATATAGATCTATGAAATCATGGGTTATAAAAGAGTAAAACATTTCGCAGCAGTTGGGAATGAGGAAAAATCACAATACCAAAAGCAGAGACGTTTCCTAACCAAATTCCTGTCACCTCAAGCGCAGTTGTCTGGTGCATAGCCGTCCAATTTGTGACTCTACAAAGCGTGAGATATAAATTGACCTTTCCTATCATCATCATCATAATCATCATTATCAAAACAATCATCAAGTATAATTTCCCTCCCCACTCATCCCGGTTTGTTAACAATCCTAATATCGAATGTCTGTAGCGCGGTGGGAGAGCGATGGACACTTGAAATGGGATTATTGCAAAGTTGCACCCTCCTAGGATCCGTTATGGACAGATGTTCTTTCTTTCTATGTAAATTCATTTTCTATTCCCCGAATATTTTCAAGACTTTGTCGGTCTTTCGTGCAAAGACATAAATTGTCTATTTTGTTCTTATTATTTTAATTGCGTAATATGGAATCCGTCCAGCACTTATCAACAAACTTCCTGCTGCTTTGTAACTCGAAAAATTTCATCAACATAGGGAGAAGCGGCCACTACAGAGACTTAATCTGAACCAATTGAATATGTGCAGCACTTCACTATTTCTGACAGGTTTTACCTAATTCCTTTGCGTGCATTTTACCGAGCAAAATAAACCTACTTCTCTTTTTTCCCTTGTGTTTCAAATATCGCTAGGTAGACAGTTTAGACTAGCTGCTTACTGCAAGATTCCATGGTGAGAAGTAGCCATTTAGTTCTGCCATAATTTGTTACTTTTGCCCCTGGATGGCACTCCCACGACGCAAGAAGATGGGCCTCGCCACAAACAGAAATGACGGACTAGCTTTGCGGAGAGAAATGTTTTATTTCTGAGTTGTTTAATGACGATCTTTTATCTACTGATATTATGAGGCATCGGCTTGTGATAATTTTTAAAAAAATTTACATTGTGCCATTGCGTGTCACCAGCAGACCGTACGCTAACAACACAGCCCTTAGTCAACCCTTGATTTTTCAAGTGGCTTTACCTAGAAGATTTTAGAACTCCCTGGGGCAAAAACCTGAAGATGGTGCCAGAGCGATACTGCTTAGAAGTGAGCCTGTACCCAGTCTCTATACCCTAGAAGATATAGAGAATAGCGCTAATATCGATCTCACCTAAGGAACACACATGGCTTTTTATTTATATTGTGTAATCACGCCAATAAATATGTTTGGTTTAAAATTTGCTAAACAGAGGGACATAACGAACAGATAGAAAAGATAAAACAAATTTTTATTTTTGGAGAAGATAGCAATGCTATTTTGCTGCTGTATTACTGATCTAAAAGACGTGTGAACGTGACTGAAAAACGTGTTTCGCTGTACACGCACTTGAAGTACGGGGAAAAACTCAGTGCTTTCGGGCTGATGTAAAGTGTCGTAAGTGTTCGTATTTAAAATTCGTCAGTTACAGCAATCACGCATTAAAACGACGAAGTAAAGAGAGAACCGTGAGGTGAAGAATGAAATTAGAAACGTCGAAAGGAAAGAAAAATCACGGCTTGCGAAGATGAATGTGTATGTAGTGGATAAACGAGAGTGCACCTCAGTATTTTACAGTCGGTGAGTAACCAAACGGGGAACATTTAAAAATAGCAAAACTTGAGCAGCAACAGATACGGAAACGGAAGAAGCATTGTTTGATATATTTATTTTCTTGAATAACTGGTCGCTGAGTGATATTTTCCTATTAAGTAGTACAGTGTAATCTTTATGTTACATACCGTTTCTGAAAGTTCTCTTTTCCTAAAATAACTGTATATGTATCTTTGTCAAGAACTACCCTCTTCTGTTGGTCATAAAACGAATTACGCCAAAAGTCGCCCATTATATGATACGGCCTCATGAAATTGTCTATTGCGAGTGTAATTAATCGCTGGTTATGTCACCGTATGCCTATATTACAGCGACAAATTTTTTATTTTTATCTCAGTATTTAACCAACTTTATGGCCAAAATTTGTTTCACAATAAGTTTTATTTCATGCCTCTACATGTTTCGAGCACATGTGCTCATCATCAGGAGGTCAAAATTGCATTACACAGCCTCTGGTATCATCAAACTTATAGGTCGGCGTCTCGTGCACGAGACGGCCACCTATAATTTTGATGATACCAGAGGCTGTGTAATGCAATTTTGACCTCCTGATGATGAGCACATGTGCTCGAAACATGTAGAGGCATGAAATAAAACTTATTGTGAAACAAATTTTGTGAATCATGTTGGTTAAATACTGAGATAAATACACTTTTTTTGTTACCGCCAGCTGAATAAAAGCGTTAAGGAGTGTGTGAATTATATATTTCTGTTCTTTTAAAGACTACAAGACATCTGCTGAGGTGGCAAGTAGATTTTAATTCTTTTTATCATTGCACCGTAGATTTTAATTCTTTTCTTTTAAAGCAGATGCACTATTCTTGGTTATCCACATAATTCGTGTTTGAGATAAAGTTGCTCTAATTTTGATATCCACATATATTCTCTTTGACTAACATGCAGATATATTTGCAGTCATAACGAAGCAGCTGACAATCTACAATTCCACTGCAGGTTAGTTCGTTCGTAGTGCTGGTACTACACCTTACATTTAATCCCCTATGAGCAGTGCTAACGCGTTGTAGTCTAGGCTTCAAGCCTCTGCTTTCCACGTTTTATTCACTTAATAGCAATTGCTGTAGGAGAATCTGCATGTTCGTGTTTTTAAATTCCCATTTCCTTGAATACAATGCGTACACATTTAATTTCTAAAAGTACATATAAAATTGTCGGTCCCAGTGGCCGCGCGGTCTAAGGCGTAGGTCTGCGGCCGCTCGACTGCTGAGATCGTGGGTTCGAATCCCACCGTGGGTATGGATGTTTGTCTGTTGTAAGTGTTGTGTGTTGTCAGGTAGAGATTTCTGCGACGAGCTGATCACTCGTCCAGAGGAGTCCTACCGACTGTGATGCGTCGTTGTGTGTGATCTAGAAATCTCAAGAATGAGGAGGCCATGGCCCGCGTTGGGCCGCAGCGCCACAAAAAAACATAAAATATTATCTTGGAGAAGAGTACATTTTGCACATTGCATTTAATTTCTTCTTTTTTAGCTGATTTTTTTAAAGGAAAACGAAGTTTAGTGTATGGAAAGATATAGGTTGTTTCTCTTAACCTTTGTTTGCACTAATTATCTATGTGTCTTCTCTGAATTCGTGTGTCGGTCGCCTGTTTTCCGTAATGTGTTCTGAAATAATTCTCTTAAGCTCCTTTTTTATAACGGAGACTAGTGTATTGGGCGAGCTACTGTGAAAATTAATGAGAGAAGTAAATGAAGGTCGCCATAGGGTAACTTCGTGGGTAATAACGCCTCTTCATTGTTTCAAGTTAATTAACGGCTACACCAAAGACACAGCGAATTTTTATATTCCGCTGATTTGTTCCCCGTGTTAGTGGCTGTTATATTTGTGACCTGTAATAGGCATGCCGACAGTATTCTGTACTTGTCGGCTAATACGCCGTAACGTGTATGTATAGATAATTGTATTTCAGAGGCTGGATATCTTACAACACTGCGAGGTGAATGTAAAACTATATTTTTTTTTTACACTCAGTCTTACTTCTTTTGGTTTCTATTGATTCCGAATCCACAGTTCTGTAGTTACTAACGGTAAATTTCAATTGCATTTATTATTTAAGACATGCACGTTGCCTAAATTGAGATGTAATGTCGAGTAATGTCATCATTTTAAATTCGGCAAGTAATGGCAGTCGGAAATTTTAAACTAACGATGCAAGTATTTATATTATACATTGTTTGCACACACAGCAGGTAAAGTGAAGATGGTTTGTTGTAAAAAATCCTGTAAAAGAGCCTCAAACTACGTGGCTTAAATGATTGCGTGCTCTTACCTCAAACAATGGTGTCTCAGGTCAGAATAAACTGGAATCTATCCACACGAAGCCAATGCCACCTCAGAAACGGTATTTTCTCTAAGATGTATCTGACATTAGCCAGTAGAACAAGAAAAGTCCAATCTAATCCAGAGAATTCCATAGAAACTCAGCCCCCATGTTTACTCAACAATCAAAAAAAAAAACGTAATCAGCATCACCTTCTGAGTCTATACGTGAATTTTTAACAGTACCCAAAATTACGAGAAAATTAGCAAAGAGTCTGATCGTGAAAGATACACCTGGCACTTTTTGTATACATACGTGTTCATGTCAGAGGTTTCGTATATTCTAAATGACAATAATTAAAAAATGCAAGATTAACAGAAAGGAAGGCACCATATATTGTGGTAACTGCGGAAGGTAACACCATGCCAGAACCAAGGAAGACTGAATTCAGCCTGTTCAGTGTAAAATCTAGTACCGGCATAAGTGCAAACAAGGTAGTATCCGGAAATGTGTTCTTTGTACAGTCTGTAAGGAGGAGTTTCTGTAGTACAGTGAGGGTAATACTTGTCTTTAGAGATTTTTAAAAATACTTTGCTACCCTACTAGATTTGAAAGTCAGTTAAATTTTTATCAAATTAAACTTAACTTCTTCAATTTAATTTCTTTGGTTTATGACACCGCCTTCATTTTTGTGTTGAAAAGTTAAAGACAAGGATGTTGAAACTTTTTGTATTTAAAATACATTGCCTGTACTGTATTTAAAATAAATGGCCTGTACTCTATTTAAAATACATTGCCTTTACTGTATTTAAAATACATTGCCTGTACTGTATTAAAAATACATTGCCTGTACTGTATTTAAAATACATTGCCTGTACTGTATTCATAGAGGTGTTTTTATTGCAGTCAATTGAAGTGTAAAGTACTTAATCAAAGTATCAATATACATACCCGGTATTATTTACCTCAATGCCCAACCACAAATCCTTTTGTAGTAAGCTATTTCTTATGTATCTAAAAGTGTGGACTTGTATAGAAAGTGACCGGACTCATCATGTCCTATAATTCCGGTTTCTAAAAATGTAAATATGAAATTGAATTTTGACGTTTTGCTGACAGTGCATCTCAGTATATTTCTCTCAGTAATTAACCAACTTGGTGCACAAAATTTTCGTTTTACAATAAGTTTATTTCATTCCTCTACATGTTTCGAGCACCATGTGCTCATCATCAGGAGGTCAAAATTGCATTGCACAGCCTCTCCTGATGATGAGCACATGGTGCTCGAAACATGTAGAGGAATGAAATAAACTTATTGTAAAACGAAAATTTTGTGCATCAAATGGTAAATTACTCAGGTAAATAAAATTGAATGGTTAAAAATGTAGAAAGATGATGATCGAATAATGACTTTAGCCCTATTGAAGATGCACTACTAACTTTAACTATAATTAATGGATGGGATGCAAAAGGCGAGGAACAAGTAACAGGTTTTCTTGAAGAAAATGCAAACTGATAGTTACCGGCAAGCGACAAAGTAGAGGAAACAAAACAGCACCTTATGACTGGGTTTTGCTTGTTGGAAATAAAGATGTGAAGGCATGAGTAGAGAAAATGTAATAGTGAAGACAAAGGAATTAATGCTCTTTAAAATTGTGGAGAGTGCGAATATGTTCTGCTGCAGTTTACTTGACGGCTAGGAGGTCCTGAAAATTTGAATGATCTTGTTGAAATGAAAGCTACTTGTACCGAAGTGGCAAGTTGGAGGAATTAATAAATCTAGCTTTCAAGAAATTGTTTTGAATGTGCAAAGTATTAAGGCTTTTTGCAGAGGATGTAACATTCACAGAAAGCGACGCAAGAAAGTTGGCCCATAAAATCTAACGTAAGGATATTGAGGTTGAAAAAAGTGTTGTTTCCTTTCTGGTAATTTCGCAATTTCCCTTGCGCGATCAGTGAATTCCTTGATTCGCTGCAAGAGTGTTTCACTTGTTTGCAATTTTGCCGGTAGCCCATATTCTCATGCGCCCCCGGAAGAAGTATTCAAGGGGCGCGACGACCTCGCTGGCCAGGGCTATGGGCCAGAACGAATACGAGGTACGAGGAAGTAGTGTTTTCCTGAGCTGGGAATAAGCGTGGACGTGGTTCAAAAGAAGTGACAACGTACACCATCGCAGAGTTTCTTGAAAAAATTAAAAACTTTTAGTGATGTAACGGCTCCTAATTGGTTACGTTCTGATACAGATTTTTTAATCCGAATGACTCATGTAACAACGTCCTGAAGTGTGACACGCCCTATGCGGACCACAACACAACAATCGGTGAAATGATCCAATTTATTACACAATAATTTTTGTGTACAGAATACCAATACCTAATAACACAGTGGTGACTATACACACGGCTCGCTTTAGCACTAAAATTTCTTGCTCTCTGTTCACACAGTGTAGTCGGTTTGTGTGTTTCGTTTGGTTCTTATGAAATAATGTTATTTCTCTAAAAAGCATTCATTCAGTTTTCCTTTTTTTCTCGATACGAGTATGCGTGACACGCTAATCAATTCCCGACCATCTTTCGAAACGTCCGGAATGGATCCCTCAGTGGCACAGCTACCTATCCCAAAAGAACGTAATTCCCAGCCACGTCGCTGTGGAAACCTCAAAAGTGGCAAAATATTGACTCAGTTTTAAACCAAATTTCCATCTTAAGAAAGAAAATTTGAAGTAATTTTCTTGTCTAACATTCTGTGTTCGAGATAATGAGTTCCAAAATTTCGGTCTTTAGAGAAGATGGCCCAGTTTCACGAACTTACTGTCAATGGTATTCCTCTGTAGGACAACTAAATGTCATATACATTTTTTTAATTCTTGCAAACAATAATAACGACTGGCAAAAGCACGCATTTCTTTGGCGTAGCGACTTTGGTGTTGCGGTCTTCTTGGTGTGAATTACTTTAGCTTTAAGTTTGGTGGTAATTGCAGAACTGTTGAATATAAGTGCACATATGGTGCCAAAATACATCGTTAACCTACTACACATTATGTGTGATGTACTGTTTGTAAGTTATCCGACAAATTTAACATAAACAGAATACCCAATAACTTAAAAGTGCCTCACAGAAAGAAAATAAAAAATAACGGGATAAATATCAATCAATATTAGGACTAGTTATCTATGCAACAGGGAAAGGTATGGAGAGTCTATTTTCTGCTCGGAACTCCTTCTTAAAATACGTTTTTAAAATGCAATTCAGGCTTTAATTACTTTTGACGTTACTGCTTAATGTTCCTAATACTGAGATCTAAAGAAGAGGGAAGCGAAGACGGGGAAATTTCTAACAAGTTTATTTAATACCCTCTCTCCCCGCCCCTCCCCATTATATATGTATAAATTGTCTTTCACTTTTCCCACAACTTGGCTTTGAAAGGTTTAAGGAACAAATGATCCAAGACCTGAATGCTAGAATTGCTAGTTCGAATACCTTTCGAAGCAGAGACATTTGTCAACCCTTACGTTTGTTGACTAAACTTTGCAACCCTCCAAGGAATGCGAGCCAGACTTATCCTCCCCACATCACCCACGTTTCCCCAGCTTCTACTGTCACACAACTGAATCACAAACAGCAGTCCCCTTGTGTTGTCTTGCAATGACACAGGCCTTTCAATGTGTTGATCCTTAGCCAAAGAAGCCTACCTCGTGTATTAGGAGATCCTTTGTCTCAGAAGGAATTTGAGTCTTACAATAACAATTCGTAAAATAGGAAAAGAAGTGAGGAAGGAAGGATAAAAATTACTTCTCAATAGAAGTGAGTGACACTAGCACAGTAAATTATCAAGCGCATACAGACCTACACCTTCAACTGCAGTTTGTCTTACAAGTAGGCTAAATGACAAAATACGTGACCTGTATTTAATCAGCACACCAACTAATGCACATATGTGCACTATGTGCATTAGTTGGTGTGCTGATTAAATGACTCTACGAAGTGCACGGTGCAACAATAAATATATGTGACCTGTAGTTACCAGTAAGTTACGTTTCAAGATATTATTTAAAAGGAAGTGGCACTCGATGAAAGAAATGCAATTACATGTAGTTATATCTTCATTTCCACATATGACTGTAGGATTGGTGCTTAATTAAGCACATGAAAACTTTAAAATTTTTACCTTTGAGTGTAAATGACATATTGGTATATGCTCTTCCATTTCATTGGGTGTAACTTGAGCAAAGGTTCTAATCAGTTGTGAATTTACAAGGTGATGAATTCCCAGATATTTCGCTAGTGACTTATAGACTATACACCAACGAAGTCTTTGGTACAGGGTTATCTCTGAACAGCTGACAATTTTTCACACAGTCAGTAAATTCCCTGACTTTATGAAAGCCGAAACTTCGTCGTCGTGCTTAACAACGGCCACCACTGGGATCTCTTCTGAACTTCCTCAATAAATTTTGCAACTTCACCGGATTTTTATAATATTTAAGTACTGTAACCTTTAACGATATTTCCGCTTGTTGTCGGAAATATGGAGAACTGGTGAAATGACAGTGATGGAAAGACCAAAGTACTTGGACAGACACCGATCCTAGTGCTATTTTCTCCACTTAAAATCCCACATGTGATGGCCTGAGATCGAACCCGTTTTCGCCCGTAAGAAGCCGGCCAAGGAAAGCCCTAACGTGCTGATTGAAATAAACTCTGTACTCATAGCGTTAGAAGATATTTGTGATGGGCATAATCACTTCTGCGGAAATTGCGGGATTTCCGTCTCTTATTGAGGACACGTGCACTTTGTGGCATCCCATCATATCTAAATGTTCCTCTAGCACCAGTTTCTTCTTGCTCTAAATGTTTTACGGCTAACGTCGGTTTTTACAAGTGCCATCGCCGACAACGTGCTGCCCAAAATTTTCTCACTAAATTTACGGCATATTTTACAGGGCTGTATAAATTAAGAGGGGGATCGCGGTAGCTGTGCTACAAATCGGAAGGTCGCTGGTTCGATCCCAGCTGGTGTCATTGGAATTTTTCATTAAATTCTTCCGATCGCACTACGGTCCTGGGGTCGACTTAGCCTCTGACAGAAATGAGTACCAGGAGCATTTCCTGGGGGTAAAGGCGGCCGGTGCGTAAGGCTGACAACCTTACCACCATCAAGTGCCGTTGTCATGAAATCTGGGAACCTTAACTTCCTGGAACCCTCTGGGCCACTCCAGGCCTGTAACGGGACTGCTATAAACTTAAAACTGACAATGTGTTAGTCTAAAGCACGCTAAAGTACTTAAGAAAATATGCGTATTATATCTTACTCTAGATCCATAATAACAGGTGTTTTGCATCGCGTGTTATAACTCCCTCGTAAATCTATGCAATTTGTACCACTTCTGAAGGAATGCCACCGCACTTTCCTCTAAGGCTCATAGACATTCAGCATGGCTGAATCCTTGACAAAGTTAATGTTAAGACCGCTAATTGATCCTCAAAATGCATAGAAACCACGTACGCATTGAACGAACACTGTGACACGAGAAATAAGAACGTCCTCCAAATTAAATGAAGGCCCACACTAACCTGACTTTAGCGGCAACTGTAAATATCAGATAATCAAGAGAGACCAGCAAATGCGTTAACTTTCCTTTTCATAATTGATCCAACAGTGATATACACGCCCAACTTCTTTCTAGAATCAAAGTTCGCAGTCCGGAAGAGTGACGTCTCTCCCGGCGTGTAAACTCTCCCGCAAACATTCTAATTAGCAATTTTGTAAACATGCACTGTTCTGTAAATATGTGTTTTGATTCGCAGCATTTTAATGCAGGGCCTAATTTTTCACAGAAAATGACTTCTAGTTGTGTGAAACCTACATCTCGGTGTCTTAGAAAATTCCAAGAAAAGGGTATATTCAATTTTGAGGTGCGTCATCCCCGTTGTGTTGGTTCAATAACAAAGAATTTTTGTGTATTACACATACAGTCGAACACAACTATATTTCACCTAGTAGTACAATAGTAATACAATTACATGTTTCGGCCCTATATGTGGGCCATCTTCAGGTTGTGATTTAACTTACAGAGCAGCTATACAAGATGTGTGGGGGTGTTCTTTTTGGGTAATGGCGATTGGGTGGGGGGAAAGAGATCTCGTTGTTTCAGTAGTGGGCTGTTATGAGTGAATTATCGTTAGTTGTTTATGTACATATGTCAAAGTAGGTTACTATTCTTATGCTAAGGATATGTTACAATTAGTATCATTATTAATACTGGTGTGAATATACTTGACCGCCTCTGTGGTCTAGTGGTCAGAGTTTCTGGCTACAGATAGAGAGGTCCCGGGTTCGATCCCCGGCGCTACCAGATTTTCTGAGTAGTAGTGGGTCTGGAACGGGGTCCACTCAGCC
>Ga0131853_10014396_pt1 | contig 14503 bp, 9 predicted proteins | sample TergutLab28metaG_FD_92764 | JGI IMG/M metagenome (GOLD analysis project Ga0131853, IMG submission 92764) | Labiotermes labralis P1 segment gut microbial communities from Petit-Saut dam, French Guiana - Lab288 P1 (version 2) (version 2) | ecosystem: Host-associated > Arthropoda: Insects >... | reverse complement strand
CCGGAAATGCAGAAAATCCGAATAATTAGATTTTTCCTGGCAAATGGGCTACATTGGCAATTTGAATTTCGGGCTGTTACTATTTACAGTATGTACCTGCATCTAAACCTTTCGACCACGCCTGATTTGAAGTTCCAGAAGCCACAACACTTTAAATTACTTGATCCGATAACCGGTAATTCCAAGGCAATTTGACCTTATAGAATTGTTAACAAATTTACCCAAAAGGCCAAACCGATCCGGATAATGGGCGATAGTCTGAATAAGTGAACTTTTAGCACGAAAAATTTGAAATTTTTCTCTTTAACCCTTTAAAGGCGAATGGCATACAGCTTTATTTAAAGACCCAGTCCGTACCGCGCTGTAAACACTTTTCATCTCGGTTATGAACTCAATCAGTTTATGGTGTAAGTGGCACACTGTTTCTTCTCAGATAAATACAAAACACAAAAATGCATTTTGTGCAGAACGTACAGTTGTTAAAGTTCGTCTTTTTGGTGCATCACGTAACATGTAGGTTTTAAAAGACAAAAAAAACAACACCTTAAACTGGAAATCTTGAAATTCTTTAGTCAGTATGATCTATCCCCAAATCCCCAGACGTTCAAGCAATATTTTAACGCATATAAAGTTGTGCTATAATTAGAATTAATTATCAAGAGGAAGTCTATCATAGGTTTCTACTTTCTATAATGTAATCACAGAGTTCTAACACCCTTTAGAAAGTTTTGAAACAGAAATAACACTACGCAACTCGAATCACACAAAAGTTAAATATAAAAGGGCTGATGCCTCATTTAACTCCCTCTGTAGTATTTTCCCTCCTGTTGTCGCGCGCCTCATTGGTGCGTATGCGCGCCATGCACACAACGCCGCGACGCTGTGCACTGAACGCAGTACAGTACCTTGTTCGGCGCTGATAGAATCCGTCGCATGAGAGACATGACTGTACTAAACCATTACCGGCAACAAAAGGCACAATCCATAATTCGGTGTGTTATTCGTTTAACGTGGCTCTTCTGAAGTGTAGTGAAGTACAAAGAGTCAGTGACCACAACAAAACCACTTCATTCAGTGTTATTTGGTTAATAAAGTGACTGTACTGCTATATATATACAGTGTCCTTCACTGTAACGAATATCTGTGTGATAGTGCTGTGTGGTTCAAAACGTGATTTGGATAGTAAAATCTCGGTAAATATAATGAAATTTCTGTATGTATATGGATGTGTGTGTATGTATGTATGTATGTATGTACAGAGTGGCGATGACTAAAAGAAGAAGCCCATTATCAGTGACACTCAGTTAATAATGTATTCGTTGAACTGAAGTTTTAAGAAGTGTATAACACATTTCAAATAATATGGATTTCTCTGCACAGTGTTCTTTGGCTAGGAAAGTAACTACAACGCCTCGTATTCAACTAGAGGGTATCGCCAAATAAAACATTTTTTTCCGGCATTATGGCCTTCATTCGACAGATTAATTCTATCTACATGTTTTTTTTTTTAAAAAAAATGTGAGAAGCCAAATGAAACAAAATTTCTCACACTTACTCTAGCCGAAAGTGACAACGCAGTAACACTTTTTGACGATTTCATCAGAAATCATAAAACTAATTATTTATCGAAAATCTTGGGTCACTTTTATCGAAATACGTTCTCTACATTTAACAGAATTTGTTGGCACACTTAACCAATACATGTCGTTAAATAATTCTGGCACAGTGTCACTTTGATAACAACGGAATTTACCATTAAGTTTTGAATAAACGGGATCCTGAAGATCTTATACAAATTTGTGCCCACACTGTAAGTGAAAGTTTCAGATTTAACGTCGTTATTTCTTAAACGTGGCTGTATAATTACAGAATATAAACTTAAATATCCATAAAAAAAATAAGCAGCTCTGTTATCTACGTATAGATTTTCTTAAAATAAACTTCGCTTTCATATTAAGTGTTTAATTTGACAGAGTGAAGAAATGTTACAATATTTTTCGTGATTTCTGAAGTTCATAAAAAATGGCTCAAACCTTTCGAGTGACACGTGTGAAACAAATAGACAGAAACTTGTGGGATGATTCGTAGAAGCATATAAAGATTAATAATAAAAGTGACATCGCTTAGATGGTAGTAAAAATAAGGCTAAGAGCATTAAAATTCACTAATTTTCACTAAGTATTGTAGAAAATATTCACAACGAAGAAGTTGGCATTTTGTAATGACTACCGTAATATAAAAATGAGCACCGGATTAAGCTTCGCACTAAAAAAAAAACATTCAATGACATTTTATTAACAGCGTGCGATGTAGTAGATAGCTTTTGCTTTCATTGGATTTTAGTTTTGTGAAGTACCTTTAAATGACAGTGCACTTTTCACACAGTGTTTTTTAAAATTCTCATATCAACCAAGTAAAATGTTCTAATTATCCAACGAAGCATAAATTATGAGCAGTATTTATTTACATTCTGCACAAAGAATTTCAGAAAGCAAATTTCTAAAATGATATCACGTTTCCGAAAATTTAAATTTTTAACTCATAAGGTGCTTAATAGACAAACTATACATACTTGAAGTATATTACTTGAACAGACCTACTAAAGTATGAAGCCGACAAAAAACATATTTTTGCTGCTTCCTGTATATGCTGTGTTCATTAACCCTTAAACCGCTAACGTGGAAAATACGGTGAGCTCCTAATAATGTCAGCAGATGGCAGATGGGATTTAACTAGGCGTTTAAAGGGTTAATACATAAACCTGCGTATGTATAAAATGTATAATGCACAGATACATAATATAAACGTACATAAATTTAGACACATTCATACTTGCAGAGGTGTTTGTAATCCTTTCTGTCACTGAATTTTCAAACGAAATCAAATTTCGGATTTATTTACATAACTTCGTAGCATAAATTTGTAGCATTCCTAATTTAGAGAAATTTATTAAATACCAAAACTATGACGATTTATGTGAAGAAGAACTACAAAATCAATGTCATATAGAATTCTCGAACAGAAAATATATTTTACACATGTGTGGTGCTGTTTTGACGAGTTTAGTTTACGAAAATAGATGGCTATGCATCAGGCACAAATGTATCTGCTTGTACTCAGACTACTGTAGCGTCCATCTTTGGCTATAGAAGGTGAAACAGAATTGGTATTGTGCTAAATATGAAAGTGCATTTATCTGTTACCTTCCACATATTAGCAAGAGACGAGCAGGTTTCTGAATCGAACACGACCGTAGCCAGTAGGACTGTATGATCCATATTTAAAATAGTAGAACTTCTGCTATATGAATACAGATATTCCGGAAAGAGTGTAAAACAATACATATTTTTAACTAAAACTTCCTATTTCATGAGGAATATTTGGTTTAAATATTGTGTTTAATGTTTACGGTGATAATAACGTTTAAACTAGTGACATTTTGGGAAGAAGACTTGAAATTACAGCCTTATCAAGCGCAAAAATGGGTGTTAATAGTGGTTTTGCTAATACATTCGAGACAATTCAAGCCAACTAATTATTGTCTTCGGTACCAAAGTGTGTCAGTGAAGAAAATATGGAGGACATTAGACGAAATCTTCTCCAATAAGGTAAGTAGAAGACATTGTATAAAAGGCAACTTTGTTGGTCTTTGTCACATAACACTTGCGTCAGAATGAGCGCTGATGGTACGGGACACAGGCTAGATACGTAACAAAGAGGAATGAGGTTTTATTCAATTTTCTTATTCAGGTATGCTGTATTGAGAACCTCTGTAAAGGGTACTGAGGAGAATACTTGGAACAAGGAGAGAAAAACGATGAAGAAGAATACATAATGAGGAGAATGATAACTCTTGCTTTACACCAGACAGTAATAGGATAGTCAAATGAGAGAGCTTGTAATTGGTAGAATATGTAGCACGCATGGGGAAACCAGAAACTTTATTAAGAGTCTGTTTGAAAACCTGAAGTAAATAAACTACTTTTGATGTGTAGGCTTGGATTGTGGGATATTATTAAAATGGGTTTTAAAAGAAACTGGGTAGAAATGTTGTTCTATCTGTGCATGATTTCAGGCTTCCGCCGCGATTTAGATGAGATGTGCGCTCTTCTGGGATGTTACGCAGCATAGAGTAATAATTACGTACAGACAATTCGGGACAACATATCGGTCCCATCTTCTTGACTCTTTAAGATTCGACCGATAGGTCGTCCCGAAACGCCTGTACGTAATTACTAATATACGATGACTTTGTGTGGCCCAGAATAGATAGAAATAGAGGGCCATATGAGAGATAAGTTGAGGATATTACTTTATCAGTTGAACAGCTAATACCTTCTGCAGAAGAGACCGTTCCATGAAGTGAATTCTTTGGTTAATTAAGTAATTAATAAGCTCTCTTAGTCACGTAGGAGTTTGTATTTTGATTTGGAAAGGAAATTATTAAAAAAAAATGTATTATTATTATTGATTATTAATGGAATTATTGACAGACGACTGATTTTGTGATGTTTGCATAAGATGGAATTTCGTCATTTTACACAAGGAGTATTGTTTGAGGAGCGTTTTTAAGAATATGGTATAAGCCGGAACTTGCGTATTAATTTCTTACATACTCAAATTCTATACACTGTATAAACAGTAGAAATAGGTCAGTCAGTGGTATGTGTACTTGGCCCTCTCCCGTAATCTAACGCTGTGCTCTTTAATTAGAAAAGAAAAGTGCCAATGTTTGGCACTAATGCGCTGTTCGTACTTTCAATACAGAAAACTGAAAAAAAAAATGTGGTGGTCCAAAACTTCTGTATCTACCTACCAAACTGCACGAGGTCCGCAGAACTGAGAAGTTTATAATACCAATCCTACGGCCAAGACTCAGTTTTGATTTACGTAACTTTGTTACATCACTTCGTGTCTTCAGATGGTTCATAAGAAATTGAACTTTCTTTGTTTCCATCGTAGATATTATACGTACGAAAATTCGGAAAGCAAACAAATTTCTCCTTATGTCCAACTGCCTTGTCGGACCCGCAGTAGTGCGTTTAACAGCAAAGCAGTGGATTAGATGGCGGTGGTTGTTCTTTGTCGCTACCCGACATTCCTGGAAATTCTCCCTGGGCCTCCGACTGTGTCTTTCCCGGCTTTGTCGCCGCGCGCTCTTTCTGCTTTCCACGAACATTAACACCTCCCTTCACATCCCAGAAGCATAAACGTGATGAAAATCTTGAAGTTGTTATTAAGAAGGAGATGCACTAATAAAAGGTAAATGTTATGAAAACAAGAGGGAAGAAAAGACGTATAGCTCCACCCATTCCTAACGTCGGTGCTAGGTGGGGTTGGGCGTTTAACACCAAGTCCCGGCCACTGAACGCTCAGGAAAGGCCCGGTACACCTTGTAGAGGAGTCTTGGCGGGCGTCAGGGCCGGGAAAGCGTAGTCGGTATAGCGACTTGCTACGGGCTGGACGGTCCGGAGATCGAGTCCCGTGGGGTCGAGATCTTCCGCACCTGTCCGGACTTGCTCTGAGGCCCACCCAGCCTCCTCTACAATTGGTACGGGATCTTTCCCGGAGTAAAGTGACCGGAGCGTGGCGTTGACCACCCACCCCATCTAGCGCCGATGTTAAAGAAAGCGTAGAGCTATACCTCTACTCCCTCTCTGGGCGTTCGTGGTCTGTTCTAGGTTGAAATTACTTTGTGGGCGTCAGGAAGGGTAGGGAAAATCACCACTTCCTTTTCTCCGTGTTTCGAACCAAGTAACGTTCAGCCCATAGCGAGTGGCTATACCGACTAGGATGTCCTGGCCACTAAAGTTAAACTAATGTGGTGGAATATAAAGTGGGGGGGGAAAAAACGTTTTTACGTACGTGAGATAACCTTAAATGTAGCAGGTGCTTTGGGATGAATCATTCGACTTTTGGGACAGTTTTAAAGAAGAATGAGAGAATTAGGCAGCATTTGAATGGTTCTGTGCTAGTGTAATTCACGATCCTTAATAAAAGTAGAAATATAATTACTGTATACACGAAGAGACTCTGGAATTTGTGTTTTGAGGACCTGCACCTCTGTCTTATTCAGTAGCAGGCCACGAATCGTCCTGAGAAATTGCTAGTTTAATAACCAGTTGGTGCAGTTGTACCCTAATACCACTGATCTCCTGCAACCTGTGCACTATTGTGTCACATTTGACTTTCAAATGTTACTGCTTGTGGAGAACTATCAGTTAAGCTGTTAATGCTAGCGAAGGAAGGGTGGAATGACGCTAAGATTGTTTCCGAAGTACTATGACTTCTGCAAGGCATCTACGAGCACTAATGCTTCCTGGTGTGGTATCGAGTCTTCCAACATGAATGGCGTTGGTAAGCACCCCGGACCATATGGACTTCAGGGACGATAGGAAACTGAGACGTTAATCCGCAACTTGATATACTCGGACACAGAAATGCACCTGGACATTGACGAAAACATATTCCAGAAACCTGAAAGCCAAGTTCAGGAGTTTATCAAAGGGGTTTTGATGGAGTCGAGTCAAAAAATGGGTAGATGGGGTTAGGGCACTGAGAAAAATCATGACGCGGAGAAACCTAAAAGTTTAAACTCTAAATACCTGGCTAAAGGTTTCACCATGACTGAGGAAGAACTGAATTGTTTTCAGTCTCAGAAACTGGAAACTGAAAAGCCCTAAAGTGTCGACTGTTGTTCGTATTCTTATAGCCTGTTAGAATTTCATTTGTGAAAAAAATAAGACAGAAATTGTGCAAAATTCTGTTTCAGAGATCTCTGAAACAGAATTTTAGAAAATTAGGGTGGCAGAATTAGCACCAGAATGGTAATTAACTTTTATATCTTCAAAAAATGAGTAAGAGTGGCACCAATATTTACATCAGGTTGTACAGTATAATCCAAAGCCCAATCTTTTGTGCCCTAGTTCTAAAACCGAACATAACGAGTATCTTTTACAATCGAACTGAGCACTGCAGAACGGGAGGCGTCTCTGGTCGCGTTGCAAGCAAAGTTGTCGTCCGCTCTACTGCGAGCAGCCGGTGATACATTACCCGAAGTTTGTTGTTAGATATATTTATTGTACTCTACGTATAATTTAATACACGTGTACTGTAATTCCTTTTGTCAATTATTACTAAACATCTGATATAGACAACAGTGCGGCCTTATCTCTGGAATGTACTAGTTCACAAGAAGAGGAGCTCTTGTCTATTCGCATATAAATTAGCCTTAATCACTTAAAGCAGGATGACGAAGAGACAAAAAAATGAATGAGGAATTAGTAGACAGAGATGAATCTATTATAAAGTCACTTTTTATAGGTTTCTAGACAGCGCCCGCTCGTAATTTTAGTAGAGATACTTGGGAGACAAGGTAGAGCACTGGGAAGATAAGGGGGCAATGTGATTGGATGTGGAGTCTTTGAGCTTACAGTTGGAGAAAACAGTTGATCATTTGCTGCATTAAGGCTGAATTTGATTTTCGCAATTGGAGGGCTATATTACGTCGCAATTTTTAATGTTGTTCGAGGATTTGCGAAGGGGCATAACTCGTTCACCCAAATAAAATAAAAACATCCAATTCCTAACTAGCAGAAAACACAGTCCATACACTACAGGAACTAACTGGTTATTTCGTTTTAGAGAATAATTTCTGAGTGTTCTAAGCATCATATTAAAGTCATAAATACATTCCGTGTCGAAGATAAATTGTATTAATATTACAGAATGTGACAGATATGTTGTCTGTTTTGTTTTGAAATTATATTATTTCCTTTTACATATTACTGTGTTTATGCTCCATGCCTGCAGTGGTCTGCTTTACGTCAGGATGTGGGGAAGGAATATTTGGCACGGTCCTATTTTTACAGTATATTCTAATATTGTGAATTATTTGTACAACTTTCGGCCGTATGAATATTTGTAAGAAATGCATGAGTCAAAATTTAGGAAGCTTAAAATGTACAGTGTCGAATGAAATGGGAAGCATGCTGAAAGAATTGATCGTGGCATACGATTTCGCCATTTCGTTGGAAGGACAGTGTAAAATCACAGAAGTAGGCCATTCTAACATCCCGACATCTCTCAAAGACAAGCCACTATTACTGTCCTTTGCACCACTGGGCTGAGTAATGATACGCAGCATCAGACATCTGTGTTTAACATACTTTAGTGTGTTCTAATTTTTAAATTATGAGAATTTCAATTAATTTATTGTAAATATTATTCTAAGGCAAACTGTTCTAAGTACTTATTTCGATTATGGGCGACCTAAGTTTGAGTCATGCTTATAACAACTTCAGAGATTAACATGAAAGTTAATGGTGAAATAGTCCTCAGAGTTTCCGTGTACTCCCGGTCTTGTTGGAAGGATGGGCGGACGGATGGACAGACAGAGGCTGTATCGTTCCCACCCTCTGCTTTCCGAGGGCTGTGGTTTTGCCCTCGCTGCTGTTATCGATCTACAAAAGATTTCAGTGGTGGAGTAATGGAACTAACATCCAACGAGATTAAAACAGGCATTGAATATTGGTTGTCGTTAAAGGTAAATGATTTTTGGCTTTAATTTATGGCATTATTTCGAAACGCTTTAGCAAGTAATACATCACATGTACTTTGATGTTCCTTCAACTGTTCGCATGAATCCAAATGAGAATTTCCCTTTGTCGTGCAGAAGTTTTTTAACCCTTAACATGATGTAATTCTGGGGGTCTCTATACGTGCACCAAAGTAATAACATCCAGACAGAAGCTGTGTGGATTAAAGCATTGCTTTGATTTGGCCATTTATTTATATATTCAGGTTATTAGCTGCGAATGAGAAATCGATTTGAAAAGGCGTGGAAGATAGTTGTCGTGTTGTAAATTGCGGTAGCCATTATCACGGAGTTTCTTAGGAAGACCATGAAAATCCTAAATTAGAATACGCAATCTTCGAGTAGCGATTTGAGCCTGATACTTCCAAAATGTAGACCATGAACGCAACCTCCCACACCGCTGTGTTCAATCTTATATATGTATAAAGTTGCAGGATTCTTAAGTCTTTTGTATGAAAAGATGTAAAGAGCACATGATTGTTATTCTTTACAATATATGTCATACTCGGTGGCTGTGTGGTCAAAGGCGTAGGTTTTCCGTCGCTAGATTGTTGTGATTAGGGGCTCGAATCCCACAAAGAGTGTGGGTGTTCTTCTTTGGTGTGTGCTGTGTGTTGTAGCGACCTCTGCAATGAGCTGGTCACTAGTTCAAAGACTTCTACCACCTGTCTGTGTCTAATTATACGCGATCCAGACACCAAAAACGAGGCGACCTGGACCCGAGTTGGGCTGTTAAGCCATACAAAAAAAACAGTAATACGATTCATCTCGTACTTTCCGAATTGTCATTTTTTCAACGCAAAACAAATCAAGATATTTTGGATCCGCAACTTCCCCCCAAGCTGCAAATTTGAAAAGAGCTAATACTGATAGAACGTGAAGACTTTTGTTCGTCACCTTATGAATCGCAGAATTTTATACGAGAAAGAAAGTCTATCAATGGAATTTATGAAACCATTTTATGTGACAAAGTTTACAACTGACAGTCAGTAATGCGATATTTTGACGATTTTACTGCATCAATCGACTCCAAGTTGACAACATGGTTTTCATTTTCAGACAGACACATCGGTCTACTGCCTTAGTGTTACTGCAGTTTCAAACCTGATAATATCGATCCAAAGCATCGTACGATGTTTTTAGTCAATGAATTGCCATAAAATATATATATATATATATATATATGGTACTTCTACAATCTACCGCTCCACTGGCACCTTCGACTGCCACAATTTGATTTCCATATTTTTCTGATAGTTATTTGCTATACTGTAACCTGACAGGTATCAAGAAGATGAGAAGATAAACTGGTCGTCCGGCCATTAGCTAGATGAAATTAAATCAAAATTTTCTGTATACCAAATTTGGAATTGTACGGAATGGTTAATAGTTCAAACTTCTAATTGTTCATGGCATTTAAGCCTTGCAGGTCTCTAGAATGTGTAGCGATCTAACACGTCTAATTTCCATTAAAGGTTTTAATTCTTTTTCTGGTTATATCGGTAGGCAGCTGTACACAGATGTTCCTTTGTTCGAAACGACGTTTTTGGGCAGACTTGCGTGCAGTCTGCCTGTTGTCTTGACAAAGGCTGAGGCATTCCACGATGGGGACTCGAAAGTGAGACTTCACGAAGGAAAGCAGTAATGAAACCAGAGGACCGGTGAACAGAAATTCTAACAGCAATTGTCTTGGTTAGTCATTAAGTTTTTCATGACTGTGTGTAAGATTTCAATAAATGAGGAGAGCGTGATCGTTATAAATTTACAACACGACTAACAAGGACACCTCCTATCCCTCCTTAGAGTGTACGGAGTTTTGTAACCGAGTGTCGGGCAGCTTACTGTGGACGGTTACAATACCAAGCGGCCCTCTGACACACGCACTGTGCAAATTGCCTTCTTATTTAACCTTTTGGCGCCGGAATTATTTTTTAATTTTAGCACACCCTGTATATAAAATGTGAATAATACAGGAACCAAATACGTTAGAATTATGAAACAAACTGCATTTTTAAGAGAAAAAAAGGAGAGTATACACCATGTTTAAAATATTCGGTACCTATATTTGTTGAATAAATATATAAAATGCAACTTTGGAGGTTAGCGGTGCGGTACATCAACTATAGTTGACCTTAGGCGTCTAAAGGTTAAAAAAAAAAGAAAGGAAATTAATCCAGATTGTGAACCGAAAGTAAGATCATATTATTCCGATAACTAATGCAGTGTAGTTCGGTACATAAATGCTAAAGTTTCGGACAAGCATCCATTTCGGGGGTAAGAAAATTCCTACCGAATACCGACGTGAAGTGTTCACGGATCTTCACGTCCATCAACAACATACGTTTTCTTGAATTGTTTTGTATAAACTTTCACAGCGAGGAATTCAATGTAACTTCCTGCAGTGAATGGTATAAAATCTTCGTCAATGTCCGTTGTACTTTTAAAACAAGAGCGATAACATTAATGTTTGTAGCATCATTGTGACTGTTCTGAACTTTACAGTATGAACCATGACCCATTGCCTTATATCGGAAAAGAGACACAAGTCCTGAGTGAGTTACATTCAAGTAAAAAAAAAGAAACAGTTTATCTGAAGGTGTTGCTTGAACCTAAGAAGGAAAATTGAGAGAATTAAACAGTGCGAAAGTTAGCAATGTGTACTTTTAAACAAATATTGTTAGTATCTTTATTCTTACACCGTGCATGTTGTCGAGTTACTCAATTATTATACCAACCAATGAACATACATAAAATGTATAAAATTTACACATTAAAACATTAAAAACGCTCCGACATGTTTCGGCCCTAAGACCTTCATCAAGGAGCTATATATTCCTTGCTAAAGTCACACTAGAAATACTCACAGATTATTTTCGTTGTACAAGTTGGGTGTTGTGGCAGCATGTCGTGTTGTGTAGTGTTATGTTGCGAAGAGTGCCCTGCTACGGATGTGCATTATGTGCTTCGTATCACGCAACGAAGCACAGAATGCATATCCGTAGCACGGCACTCTTCGCTACATAACATTACACAACACGGCATGCTGCCACAACACCCAACTTGTACAACGAAATTAATCTCTGTCTATTTCTAGTGTGACTTTAGCAAGGAATATATAGCTCCCTGATGATGGTCTTAGGACCGAAACATGTCGGAGCGGTTTTAATGTGTAAATTTTATAAATTTTATATATGTGCATTGGTTGGTATAATAATTGAGTAAATATTGTTAGAACTATTAAATCAAGGAAAAAATGGGCGAGAAATGCAGCACGCATGGGAGAGATAAAAGGTATGCACAGACTTTGAACCGAAAAATCTGAGGGAAAAAGATTAGTTGAAAGACCTGGGCACAGAAAGGTTATAATATTAAAATTTATCTCGAAGACATCGATTGAGAGTGCATGGACCGTACTTATTTTATTCAGGATAGAAAAGAATGGCGGACGGTATAAGTAAATTAAAGTTATTTTCAAATAAATTCAAAATTGATGTGACTTTATCAAATTAACTTTAAGCTAGGGCTATTTATACTATCGAAGACTTTTGTAGAAGCGTGGTATTTTTTACTAGCTGAAAGGTGTCCCCCGCTACTTGTGCACAATTCACGAAACACGATTCCCATAATTTCTGCAGCAAGAAATGCAACACCGTGAATACGATAACACGTCGGACTTTTGAAAGAAAGAGTCAAAAGATAAGAATCACCATAAAATCCCATAATGTTTGTCCGTGGTTGATGCATGAAGGAAGGAAAAAGATTTTCTTCTCAGATGAATATGAAACGAGGAATATTAGCTTGTATTTACTAATAAGTTGGGTGAGATAGACTACTTGAAGTCAGAAGTGAGTACACGCAGTTTTCAGACTGTCCCCTCATGCCTGTACGTGGTTCAGTAAATATACACTCAACTTCATTAGCAATAATGATCATTATTCGGAGAGTGTTTCACGATGCTGTTGAACACAACAAGGGAAACATTTTGTTGGTGCAGGCAGTTCATCCCTTTGTGAGAAAGGCTGTACAAGAGGCAAGTTACACCACACTTGCGAGGTCAGTCTCTCGAGTCGGCTAATTACCATTGCAACGTGGCCTCCAACAAATAACTTCTTCCACTGATGCTGAAGCAGAGTCTTGTAAAACATGCTACTTTACGAATATATTGTGTGCTGGATTTCCAAGTTTATACAACAAGAAGAAGAAAAGTAATATTCTCTGTAGGGTATAATTTTATTCCCATTTTCTCGTGAGGTAGTTCTAAAAATAAGAAAAGAAAGGATACGAAAAGAGAGTCGGTCCAGTGGAAACCCAAGTTTCACGTTGGTTATGTAGAGTTGTTAATAAGAAATGAGTGTGGCTAGAAGCTTCAGCTGCAGTGCGCAGCGAGCAGCAGTGTTATTAAGTGCAGTGTTTATATTGTTTGTTTCCCGTAATAGCGTACTAAATAATCCGAGAGGGTAAAGAATTTAAAATGCTTAGGAAAGCGCCATGATTCGGATTTAGTATAAAATCTTTGAAGTAACCAAACAATGCCATTAGATTTATAAATGTATTTTATTACATACTAATCACCGATACGTCTCGGCCACTTATCTTCGGGGTGATTATAACAAGAACACAAATAAACTCCACAGATAAAGTCATGTAATTTTTGGTTACATTACATGGTTTAAATAAAAAAATATTGAATAGTAGGAAATATGACAGGTGAAGTACGAATTTATGGAGTATAGCTCTGTGGAATGATGTCGTGTACGTAGAAGACATATGGCGAATTATGATCCAGACTGGTGAGCGACGATGCAGTCTACACAAACAACCACTCGTAACTAAAATTGCCTTTTATTTATAGTTTCTTTACTCACCAAGCGAGAACAGGAAGAATAAATTCAAATACGTCGCGGAACTTAAATAAAATTTGCGAGATTTCAAGCTTCCGCCTCGAAGTAGATAAGAACTGCGCTCTTCTGGGTTATTACGCAACGAGTAGTGGTAATTGTTTACCGACGTTTCGGGACAACCTATCCATCTCATCTTCAAAAGACAAATTATTCTTTATTCTTGAAGTTGGGACCGATAGTTTGTCCCGAAATATTGGTTAGGAATTATCACTACTTGCTGCATAATGACCCAGAAGAACGCTGTTATCTTCGATAAAACTTCTGCATAAAGTTATCTTGTCTCCGATTCCCTTCATTCCTCCTTCTGTGGTTAGTTGCTGATGAAACACAGCAGGTGCTACAATGTATAAAGCGCTCTTTGTACACAACTGGACGTTTAATGTATAATATTTGGCTTCGTATCATAGTATCCTTTTTTCTAGAGTAAGCTGTAATCCATCTTCAAATACAACAATAAATACTTACTTACTCCATGGTGCAGAGTCCTTCTTCAGAAGCTAACTGGTTTGCAGCTAGTCAAGAATTTCCCCGCATTTCACGGAACCCGAAGGTTCATTACCGCAATCACAAGCGTCCGCCACCTGTCTCTATCCTGGGCCAGCCCAATCCAGTCCATATACCCACTTCCCACCTCCTGGAGATCTATCCTAATATTATCTACCCATCTACGCCTAGGCCTCCCCAGTGGTCTCTTTCCCTCCGGTTTCCCCACCAAGACCCTATACGCCCCCTCTCGTCACCCATACGCGCCACATGCCCAGCCCATCACATTCTTCTCAATTTTATCACCCGCACAATATTGGGTGAGGAGTACAAATCATTTAGCTCCTCGTTAGGCAATTTCTTCCATTCCCTCTGTTACATCATCCCTCCTAGGTCCAAATATTCTCCTCAACACCATGTTCTCAAACACCCTCAGCTTCCTTTCCTCCCGCAATGTCAGCGACCAAGCTTCACACCCATATAAAACAACAGGCAAAATTATAGTTCTATATATCTTGATCTT
>Ga0131853_10014395_pt1 | contig 14504 bp, 19 predicted proteins | sample TergutLab28metaG_FD_92764 | JGI IMG/M metagenome (GOLD analysis project Ga0131853, IMG submission 92764) | Labiotermes labralis P1 segment gut microbial communities from Petit-Saut dam, French Guiana - Lab288 P1 (version 2) (version 2) | ecosystem: Host-associated > Arthropoda: Insects >... | reverse complement strand
GGCTGACGCCATTAGTGACGCCTTTGATGTGGCATCTGTCGCAACCCTTGATGCTATGTCGACAGGCGTGGACGCACTCCGCATAAGCAGCGCTAACAACAACTTTAGCCCGCATGCAGGAGTCGCGGCCGTGAATCAATACAACACTTTTAATACGCCGGTGACCAGTTTTTATGACGTCGTTTCGGCAGGAAGGATTAACGCGCAAGCGGTGGCTAGAACATGAAAGATAAGATGCGCATTGAAATAACGACGGCTTCGAAATACGCTCCTGAGGGGCGTATTTTACTTTCTGAGGGGCCAGGAGGCGATTATATATTGATCGAAGAACCAGGTGGTCTCGATTCGCCTGATAGCGAGCTGTGTTCCCAGGAGCATGCCCTTTTGGATGGTGGCAGTGTTAGTGGCGGGCGCGCAAAAATGCGTCGACTGTGGTTTAAGTTCGTGATGCCTCATGGTGACCCGCATGCTGTGTCGTCTCTCTTTCCTTTGGGTCGACTTGAAACCATCACTGTCATGCGTGGCGGGCAGGTGCGCTACATTCGCGGATACCGCGACGGGCCGATAAGCATTGTGGCAAGCAGGTCTGCTTGCACGCCCGAGGTACTGGTTTCGTTTCTGTGTCCGAGTGCCTATTTTACGAACGATGTGCGGATCCGGCATGTCTTTATGGGGCTTGAAGGTGGGCTGCGCTTTCCAAGCGTGTTTCCTGTGCGCTTTGGCGCTTTGTACAGCGGCAATAAATTGCGCTGCCACAACGCGGGGGACCATCCTGCCGGCTTTGAACTGAATCTGCGGTCGAGCAAGACGGGCAGTGTTGGGATTGAGGTAGGCGAGTATTTCGCGACCTTAGTCGGTCTGAACGAGGGTGACTTTGTGACTCTTGATACGGTCGGAAAGATGCTTGTTATTAACGGGCGTAAATGTTTCGATCAGCTTGAAGGCAGCTTTCCCTTGATTGCTGTCGGTGGTGCTGATGTTGTTCTGCATCATTTCGATGGAGAGGCTCAAATTGCTTACTCAGAGATTTACGAGGGGGCTTGATTGATATGAACCTCTACTTACTAGACGAGCGTGGGCGTCGCATTGGTGCCATCAGTGAATTCGACACTCTAGTGTGGCGCAGCAACATGACTTCTATGAGGGTCGATGCCATGCTGCCACTGTCCCGGGCTGAAGACGTGTTTGCTGCACGTTATCTGCAGCGCGATGACTGCGATACGATAGCTTTCATAACGAGTCGCGTGCTCGACTATGGTGAGCAGCATGCTGTTTTAGTGGAGGCCTGCGATCCGGTGCAGTTGCTTGCGCGTCGCGTATTGTGGGGCGTGAAGTACTTCAGTCAGGTTCGGCGCGAGAAGCTCATAGTTGATGTGGTGAATGCATGCTTGATGCCGGTTGCACAGCTACCGGGGCAAGATCGAATGATTGAGCTTTTTTCACTTATGAATGACAGCGATTCTGAGAGTGTGCACATAAGTGAACTCGTCAGTGACCAGCTTAGCTGGGAGCAGTGTTACGACTGTGTGGCAAGGCTACTTGAAGATATGCCAATTCGTTTCTATTCGCGTTATGTGGATGGCCATATTGTTCCGAGTCTGTATGAGGGGGTCGATAGGTCTAACGCTGTTGTATTTTCCCCGAACTATGGTGATTTATCAAAGGTAGTCTACACGCAGGCAGATGACGAACTGTGCAATTATGCCGTTGTGGGCGGTCCTGGCGAGGGCTCGAAAAGAACGGTAGTAGTGGCAAAGGGCAGTCTAGGGGAAGGCTATGGCGAGATGTGGGTAGATGCTGGAAATGTTGGCGAAGGCTTGACTGGCTCGCAGTTGACGGCAGCATTAAAGTCTCGAGGAGAGCAGGCTCTGGCAGGCCAGGAACGGTCCTTAAGCCTGACGGGAAGAATCGAGCAGTCACGCTTTCAGTTCGGTAGTGATTATACCCTTGGCGACCGTGTGGGCTATGAGCTTGACGGTGTAAGTGCAACTGACATTGTGACTGAGGTCGAGGAAGTATTTAGTGGTAAGGGAAGCTTCATCAATATTTCGGTAGGCAAGTCTTATCCGACCGTCGGTGAATTAATAAAGAAGAACACTTAGAAGATTGAGGAGAAAGAAAATGGATGATAGAACAATTATAACCTTCCCCTTTGATGAGGTTCAGGGGATGGATACACCCTTAAGTGCTGCGGATGTGCGCGAAATGAACACGCAGCTTTTTGGAAACAAGATTGTAAGTAGGTTTATTTTTGAGCGAATTTCCCCGAGCGAATTTGAGGTAAGTGGAATTGCCTTATTGGGCGCCTATTGTCGCATGAAGGATGAGCAGCTTGATCTGAGTTCTGCACCCGTGACGGCGACATTTCTGTGCTTGCGACCCATAGTGATGTCCATGACCTGCGGCTTTGTTGCGACAGAGAGTCCTGAAGAGGGGGACCTGATCATTGCAGACATCAGTTATGCGATGGGCGGTGGCTGGACGATAGTGCCACGCAGAGTTAAGGTCGAATGTCCCTTCCCTGTGGGTGCTGTGTACACCAGTACCAGCAGTGAAAACCCGTCGCTTATGTGGGAGGGCACGACTTGGGAAAGTTTTGCTTCTGGGCGAGTGGTTGTTGGTCAAGGTGGCAGCTACACGAATGGAGCTACTGGTGGCGCAGAGACGCACACCTTGACGGCGGCGCAGATGCCAAGTCATACACATACAGTTGGCTCACATACTCACCAGATGACAGATACATCAACAACGTCAATGCTTGCGATGAATAATACAATCGCGATGGGCGGGCGTAGTGCGTGGACGAGCGGCACGGGGACACAGTATAACTCGCTAGCACGTACCAATAATACCCTTAACGCAGATTTTGGAGTGAGACGACCTGTGAACACACAAGCAGCTGGCGGCGGAACCACTGGAGCGGCGGGTAGTGGGACATCACATAACAACATGCAGCCATACATCGTAGCGCATATGTGGAAAAGAACCTCCTAGCCCTAGTGCAAAGAGGGACAACGCGGACTCAACCTACGTAAAGAGTCCACGAATCGAGAGGAATAACATGACGAATAAACTAGCACCCTCATTGGGCATCTTGCGCGATGAGGTTAGCAAAAGATGGCCAGACAGATCAAAAGCATCAGATGGTTGGATTGGGGATGCGCGTCACGCAGCTGCAGTAAGTGATCATAATCCTAATGTGCGCGGCATGGTCAATGCCATTGATATTACGGCTCAAGGTGTCGATGCAAACGCAATAATTGCCGCTGCAAAAGAGCATGCCTCAACGAACTATGTTGTCTATAATCGCAAAATCTACTCGCGAAAAGATGGCTTCGTGGCGCGTGCTTACACGGGCAGCAACCCGCACACGAGTCACATCCACATTTCTATCCTGCAGACTTCAGCCGCAGAGAACAACAAGACTCCTTGGCTGAAGCCGGTTGGAAAATACAACTTGCTGGGACATTTGCAAAGGGGCATGGGCAGCAAGGCGCGACCTCATGCCGACGTTTCGAAGCTGCAGCAGGCTTTAAAAATTAGTGCAGATGGTATTTTCGGGGCAGCAACAGAAGCTGCTGTGAAAGCATTTCAGCGTAAGTGTAAGCTGATGGCTGATGGTGTCGTGGGTGAGAAAACCGCGCGCGCCCTGGGCTGGACTTGGAGGGGAAAATGATATGGACTCACTCCTCTACCTACGCTGCCAAAAATGGTTGGTGGCAGCATCGATTCGAGCTGTAAAGACGGCGGCGCAAGCTGCTTCAGGCATGCTAGGGGCTTCGGCATTGATTGAATCAGTCGAATGGCGCTTTGTACTGTCAGCAACGCTGATGGCAGCTGTGGTGTCGTATCTGACAAGCCTCGCCGGCCTGCCAGAGCACGATGATTGTTGCTAGCCTCAAATGCGCACATGATACGCCTGCTTAGCCTATAATGATTCCGTATGACTTTTGCGCCTAGCTATGCGCAAAAGACGACCATGCTAAGGAGCGTATCAATGAAAAAGACCGTACTTATTGTAGGAGTCCTGTTGGGAGCCATGATGATGCTGACCGCCTGTAGTGGCACGACCGACGAAACGACCGCTACCGACGCAGCCGCTGGTGCTGCTGACATCGTCGAAGCGGGCGATACCGTTTCTGTCGAATACACCGGTAGACTGTCTGACGGAACCGAGTTCGATTCTTCAGCTGGTGGACCTCCGCTGACCTTCGTGGCTGGCGCGGGCATGATGATTCCTGGCTTTGACAATGCCGTCGTGGGCATGAAGCTGGGCGAAGAAAAGACCGTCGAAATCCCATCTGCCGAAGCCTACGGCGAGCAGGGTGCCCAGAACCCTCAGACCGGCGAATACATCATTCCGCCAAACGAGGACATCACCTTTGACATCAAGGTGGTCGACATCCAAAAGGCCGATACTGCCGCTACCACCGAATAATGGCTGAATAGTAACGAGCGGTAAATACTGAAGACAAGACTAAGGGCTGAGGGAACACGTGGGCGGAGTACGTCCAGCGTCCCTCGGCCTTTGTGATTAGAAAGAGACGAAAGCGCGCCATGGCATTAGACCGACTACAAGAGCTGTCCTTTGAACTGTACCTGCGTAAAGAGGGCAAAAAGATTGATGACTACCTGAGTGGTTTTTACACAGGCGACAAGGGTGCTCACACTGACATGCTGCGCTATCTCTACACGCCGCTGTCCGAGTTCAGCGCGAACGCGGGCAAGCGTCACCGTCCTATTATTTGCATGCTGGCCTGCGAGGCCGTGGGTGGTGACCCCATGATTGCCATGCGTAGTGCAACAGCTGTCGAGCATTTCCACACGGCAGCCCTGATTCATGACGATATTCAAGATGGTGCTGAAACACGCCGCGGCGAACCCTGCTTTCACGTAAAAGAAGGCGTGGCACTGGCGATTAATGCCGGTGATTTGGCGCTGTCGCTGGTTACGGGTAGCGTTGTCACTGACCCCTATCTGGATGATCCGGTAAAGATTCGCGTGCTGGGTGAGCTGGTCGACATGACCACGCGCACTATTGAAGGTCAGGCATTAGACATTGGTTGGGCGCGTGACAATCGCTTTGACCTAGCGGTCGATGACTATCTGGTTATGGCGCGTCATAAGACGGCCTTTTATTCTGGCGCGATACCTTTGGCGATTGGTGCCATTATTGGGGGTGCCAGCACAGGACTGGTTGAGACCCTGCGCAGCTTTGGCCTGGCTGCCGGACTTGCCTTCCAGATTCAAGATGACTTGATCAACCTGACGGGTTCAGATCGCAGCAAGGATTTCCGCATCGACATTACCGAAGGCAAGCGTACCCTGATGGCCGTGCATGCCCTGAATAATGCGCCTGCTGAAGCGCGCGAGCGCCTGCTGGATATCTTGCGTTCGCACGCGACTGATGAAGCGACGCTTGAAGAAGCTGTTCAGATTATGCGCGATGCGGGCTCTATCGACTATGCTAATGATTTTGCCACCGGCATTATTCATGACGCCAAAGCAGAGCTGGCCGCGGCACTGGAGCCAAATAGGGCGACGAAGTTGCTGCTATCGATGGCGGACTTCTTTATCCGCAGAAGCCAATAATTAATTACGATTATTTTTGGAACATTATAAATTCTACACGTCGCGCGTAGGTATTTTGTAGTATGATTGCATGTGCAGAAATATTGTAGGTTTTATGTTGAGAGGAGTTTCCCCATGGAATTTAAAGGTTCCCAAACTGAAGCAAATCTATTGACCGCCTTTGCGGGTGAGAGCAAGGCTCGCAACAAGTACACGTACTATTCTGGCGTGGCAACAAAGGAAGGTCTGAACTACATAGCAGACATTTTTAATGAGACGGCGGTTAATGAGACGGCTCATGCAAAAATGTGGTTCAAGATTTTGATGAATGATGGTGATACCAAGGCTGGACTGCCTCCAACTTTGCAAAATCTGGCAGATGCTGCCGAAGGCGAAAAGTACGAGTGGACCGAAATGTATGCCGAGTTCGCAGAAACCGCACGCAAGGAAGGTTTTGAAGAAATCGCTGCCTTGATGGACGGCGTTGCTACCATCGAAAAGCATCATGAGGATCGCTATCGCACCCTGATTGACAACCTGGAAAACGACGAGGCCTTCAAGTCTCCCGTTGCTGGCAAGTGGTGCTGCGACAACTGTGGTCACATCCATGAGGGCACCGAAGCCCCTGCGCTGTGCCCTGTGTGTGCACATCCTCGTGCTCATTTCTTCCTGGTGGGACGCGACCTCTAGGATTGCAAGGTACCTATTGCATTAGAGCGAGCTCGCCAGTGGCGGGCTCGTTTTTTGTTGTCACGATAGTAGCAGCAGCGTTAGGGTCTTTGGCTTGATTTGAACTGACCTCTGTAGGGGCGCGCGTCCCCGCACGTCCGCGCCCTCGACCTTTGTAGGGGCGCGCGTCCCCGCGCGCCCGCGCTCTTGGGTTTAGGCACCTAGAGCAGCATCTGCAACATCAGCAAAAGCAGTGCTGCAAGTGCAATGTAGGGCCCAAAGGCAATGCTGTGCTTGTGGGAAATAGCTGAATCACCGGCGGTTACGCGTTGGCAAATATACGTGAGGAGGGCAACCACAGATGCCAGCACGCAGGCGATGGGCAGCAGGTACAGCCCCGCTGGACCAAAGTAAATGCCCAGTGCCGCCAGCAGCTTGATGTCACCTGCGCCAAAACCGCCACGTCCGCGAATTAACTGGTAGATCAACGACAAGGCAAGCGCTGGTCCCGCAGAGAGCAGCATACCGAGCAGGACGCTATGCATCAACGACGAAAAGCTGTCAGCTGTGGACGCACTCCTCACGACGTGGGTCACAAGGCCCAAAACTGCGACAGCCAACACCAACTGGTTTGGCAGCCGGCGTTCGCGCACATCTATCAACGACAGCCACAGCAGGAGGGCAAGCAGGAGCGCTGCCAGCACAAAGCAGAGGGGGCTCGGGGATGGTGCTGTCTGCACAAGGGCTATACGTATCATGCTGCCACCTGACTCATAGGGGTATCGTAGTGGTGATAGTAGCACCCGGACTTTAAAGCAGCCTTAAGGTAAGATGAAAGAAAGATGAAAAAATCCTGAAAGAAAGATTAAAAGAAGCTTAAAGGTTTACTAAGCCCACAGCTCACAGCGGGGGAGTGCGCCCACACCAGCCACCCTTGTCACCCCGCATTTGATGCGGGGTCTCGCACTTGACCTTGACTTTGCCCGCAAACCCCATGCACCTGCGCCTGGCGGCACAGGACCAGTAACGGGCGCTGTGCGCCCGAAAGGTCAAAGACATTGCCCTTAGCCTCCCGAGATCAGAATAGCTGGAACACTTATGGCTGGTAACGAGGGATCTTTGAGTGCAAAGCACCGAAATCCACATTCAGCTAGTAGATGCAAGATCCTTTGCAAAGCGATTTCCCATCACGGGAACACTTTGCGCTCAGGAAGATGCGTTAAGGTCAAGAGCGTTGCGGAGCAACGGGCAAGTTTTCGCAGTACCGTCATTGCGGTCTGGCACGCTCGCCAGCCTTATCACTACTGCGGGTTGACCAGTCTTGGTCTACGCATTCCTGCAGATCAAATTCTCTCTGTTTCTCATCATCAACCCGCAATAAGCTGCGATAGTGCGCCCAGCTCAAATCCGTCCGCAACGCGGACGAATTTGAAAGAGCAAGGTAAAATGCCTCATTCACTGGAGACTTATTTTCCGCAAATCCCTTTCTAAGTTCTGCCCTCAAGCGAAATGCAAGCGGACATCAATTTGACACGTTGAATATATATTGGTATTCTCTTACCGAAATAACAATTATTGAAAGGGGGATAGATGGGAGGTAGAGGTTCATCGAGTGGCATATCAAATTCAGGAATGCCCTATGGCAGTGAATATGAACCATTATTGCTGCACCAGAATATGCTCTTTGTGAGAGAGAGGGCCGAAAGAGGACGTACGCCTGCAGAAACAAGGTCTGGAATTAACAACAGAATCTATGTAACCATAGACACGAACATGAATGAGGTGAAGGCGGTTACTTATTACGACAAAGCCGGTATAAAGAATGTGCAGATTGATCTAAGGCATTTCCACAAAGGAATGAAGCCACATGCTCACGATGGTTATAATCACGGTGAGCCTCGAAGGTTGACAATAACCGAGGTGCGGAATTTGAACAAAGCGCTAAAGATTTGGGAAAAGAATAAGGGGTTATAGTGAGGCACTGGATTAGTGTTAATTATGAAGAAATCAAAGAAACGGTTGAACAGCGTAACGCCATATTCTTTCAATATGGGGGAGATGACTATTTCATTGAAATGGGATCTAATGGGTTTGTTATCCAAGATCCTAGAATCGGGCACGAAGACGATTATGATAACTACCCTTATCTTGACTATGCAGGATCGGAAGTGGCAAAGACTTCGGATGAATTGTTTTCCTTAACTTTTCTAGACGGCATGACGATAGAGGATAGATTTGAAGAAATCAAATTCTTTCTCGTATAGCGAATCTGAAATAATTGACCCCTGTCGACTCATGCGTGTTTACGAAGGGAGCTTGGGGTTTGCCTTTCCCAGCTTCAAAGCAGGAGCCCCGCAAATGCCCTTTATCAAGAACGATCACATTCAAGGCGAGAACTTCGTTTATGTGGGGTTTCAAAACTCAAGAAAATCTCTGAACGGAAAGTCACACGAATTCGTTGGCTTCTTCACTTCGGATGAAAGAAATGAGCGGGTTGCAAACAATCCGTGGAAGTATTTCGAATGGTTCAAGCAATATGCGGGTGTACTGTCACTTGATCTAAGTAATTATCTTGACATGACTTACGAAGAGCGCTGGCTTAACACCTATAAAAGTCGAGCAATTGGTGCGCTCATGCAATCAGCCAGCATTACGGTAGTGCCGACAATTTCCTGGAGTGATGAACCAAGTCACGACTATTCGTTCAAGGGAGTAGAGCGAGGTTCAGTAGTAGCCGTATCAACGCTAGGAACAAGACTAAGAGGCTGTCAAAAACTCTTTATGGCTGGTTACAGCTCTTTAATAGACGAAATTGCACCACCGCTTGTGATTTGCTATGACAATCCTTATTCATGTATGTTCGATTATGTTCCCCTCATAACAATAGAACATGAGGGACGTGCAGCGTCAGAGTTTTCGGCCAGTAGGTATCGGCAGGGTCAAATGAGCTTGTTTTAACGAGGTAGACAATGACATGGAAGACTGCTCATATGGCTCGCTAAAATGCTCATCGAGATTTGCGTTCTCGTCGAGCTTGGCGCAAGAGAGAATTGCGCGCTCCGTTTCTGTAAACAAGCCCTTTGGAGTCTCCTCCAGCACTCTCTCCAAAACATAGCCTGCACTTAATCTGCTAATACAAAAGAGCTCAGATATCTCAGCTTCTGTTCTTGCGCCTGATACATAAACGAGAGGTGTCGGTGCTAAAAGGTACGAGGCAAAATAATCCGCTCGCGACTCGGTTGAACTGCACTTGGCATAATCTTCAAACCAATGATGATACATTTCGTGCGCAATCGTAAATCTAATTCTATACTCATAGGGGGCTTCACCATTGTAAAAGATTAGCTTTTCACCAGACCCAATTATGACAAAGCCCTCATAGGAATGTCCGAAAGCAACGTCCTGCAGATCTGGACACAAGTCACTATAGTTGACCAGACCGAAGCCAAGTAGGCGAGAGAGCCTTCTGAGCTCAAGTGGGTATACACGAATTCCGTAGTCTTCGATGATTTCTGCGACAGCTGATTCCAGCTCGCGCTTTTCTGTAGGTTTTAGCATTAGTATCGGAATTAGTCTCTCGACTGCATGAGTGCAAAAATGAGATTTTTCTTGTCTCGGTCTGACAGGTTCACCGCTAGTCGGGAGGCGACCTCAAAATCTGGAGTCTCAACCATCTCGCCCAGCAGCTCACTCGTGGTTACCTCAAGTACCTTTGCTATCGCTGTGAGAGGCACAATTCGCGGCTCTCTTTCATTGTTGACGTAGCGAGATACTGCAGCTTCCGTCAATCCAGTTGCTTGAGAAAGCTCTTTCTGCGTCATTCCCTTAGAGGTAAGAAAAAATTGAATTCTATCTCCAACCGTGTTGCTCATTAGACCCCCTCTTGGGCAGCGAAGTGGAAAGTAACATTTTACAATTGTCAGTTTGGCAAGACAACCTACTGCTTCACTCTTCGCTCAACTGTCATTGGGCCCCCATGCACCTGCGCCTGGCGGCACAGGATTAGTAACGGGCGCTGTGCGCCCGAAAGGTCAAAGACATTGCCCTTAGCCTCCCGAGTGCAGAATAGCTGGGACACTTACGGCTGGTGACGAGGGATCTTTGAGTGCAAAGCACCGAAATCCGCGCTCAACTAGTAGATGTAAGATCCTTCGCAAAGCGATTTCCCATCACGGGAACACTTTGCGCTCAGGAAGACGCGTTAAGGTCAAATGCGCAACCCCTTGTCATGCTGTGCTCAACGGGGCATCAAACCCTTGACCCTAAAGCCCAGAAACTCATATCCCACATGAGCGTATACTAGTAGACATCTGATCTTACATGGACCGCCTCCGACAGATTGTGAGGTATCGCCATGACAAAGCCAGTAGAGCCAACCACCACAACCACCACAACCACCATCGCAAACATCATCATCGACGAAGAGTTCAAGTTCCTTCTGCCGCGCCTTGACCCCCAGTCCCTACAAGCACTGGAAGAAAACATCCTGGAGCACGGCATCCGCGACGCTCTGGTCATCTGGAAAGGCCACGACATCTTGATAGACGGTCACAACCGCTACGGTATCGCACAAAAACACGGCCTGCCCTTTCGCACTACAGAACTCGAGTTTGCCAGCCGCGACGAGGTCATCAACTGGATCATAGAAACACAAATCGCAAGACGCAACCTCTCGCCGCTGCAGTTTACCTACTTTCTGGGTCTGCAATACAAGGCGGTCAAAAACATCCGTGGTGGACAACGCGCAAACTCCGGACGCAAAAAAACTGACGTCCAAAATGAAAACCCGCAGCTCACAGACCTAAAAGAATCAAGGTTTGAAAATCAAACCTTGATTAATTCGACACCAGGCAGGTCATCAGAGGTTTTAAGCGAGCACCACCGAGTATCTCGCTCAACGGTAATGGCTGCAGAAAAAGTCGCCGACGGCCTTACCGCCATCGGCAAGACCTCACCCGAAGCAAAACGTAAAATCATTGACGGCGAAGTCCGCATAAGCCGCAAAGCCATCATCGAGCTAGGCAACGCCCCAAACCCTGAAGTCTCAAACGTAGCGAAGGCCATCGACGCCGGAACCTACAGGGCGAAGCCTGAAGCAGACAGCAAGGACCAAAGCAAAGCCAGCGACGGCGCACATGAGCCAGCGCAAGCAAGCGGCAAAACCACGCAGGCCCTGAACTTCGAACGCGCCGCAAACACGTCAATCACAGAATTGCACGAACAGCTCAAAAAAGCCACGACCTTGCCCGCCATGAAGACCGTCACCCGCAAACACCTGACCCGCCTGACCACCCTCCTCGAATAAGCGGAGGAGCATGCACAAACCAGTATCGTTGACGTGCTCCCTAACCCCATGCACCTGCGCCTAACGGCACAGGACCAGTAACGGGCGCACAGCGCCCGAAGGGCAAAACCAACCCAGTTGGCAAGGTGTCGCAACACCGTCATTGCGGCCCCCGAGCCGCAATGACAGTGTTGGCAGGGAGCTGTTCAGCGCGTTGCGGTGAATAGCATAGGGACGATTGCAAGCGATATTTTGCTAGCAATTAGATTGGCTGCACGATCACAGCATTACTTGTGGCAAAGCTCGCCATATGGTAAGATTTAAACAAAAATAATGTTCAAATCTCAAGAAAGGTCAGCAATGAAGCTCCTAAAAGCCTGCTTCGATGGCGTGAAGCTGTTTAAAGATGAAAGATTCGAAATTGATTTTCAGGCAAAAGATAGAGTCATGAATCTTGATGATGTATTCCCTGTTGCGCCTCCCGTTCACACCCAGAAGGTTGTTGCACTGGCAGGGATCAATGCATCAGGCAAAACCACCGTTTTGAAATTGCTGTATATGGCCCTCAATATTTTGACCCAAAGACCTCATATTCTTGAGGGTATTACTCAGTTCGACATTTTTTCTAATAAGACAACGGTCACTCTCTATTTTTACCTAGATGGGGACTTCTTCAAGCTTGAATCTCAACTCCAAATAGGGAACTCAAGTGGCGACTCGGCTTTGCTCTCTGCCGGCTCAGTGAAATACCACTACGTAGAGGAAAGACTTTGGTCGAAAAAGGCTCGCCCGGCAACCAAGAAGGACGCACTTCTCTTTAGGGACACTGACTTAAGGGCGGTGCGCTCACAGCTCCCCGATGAGGTAAAGAGATTTGTTAGTGATACAACAAGTATTGCGATTGCCGTATTGTCCGACGAAATACCTGAAGTCGAGCAACTTATCAGCAGTCTATCATCCCCCAACAAGGTGCTCTTTGCGGGTGATACTCCTCCAGCCATAATTCAAATGTTTGACCCGAGTGTCGAGTACCTCATAAATGATCATCTTGCGAATTCAGACACCTTTTCGCTCAAATTTAAAAATAGCGATTCGCAGGTTGATGTCTATGGCGAGCAGCTTTCAAGCATGCTATCTGCTGGCACCATAAAGGGAAATAACGTCATGGTTCGTGCCATAGCAGTTTTGCAAACGGGCGGGTACCTCATTATTGATGAAATCGAAAACCACTTCAATAAAAAACTGGTTAACATCATCATCGAAATGTTCATGTCTGAAGAATACAATCCGCACGGGGCTACTTTAATATTCTCGACTCACTATGTAGAGATACTCGACGTCATTTCAAGAAAGGACAATGTGTACTTCCTGATTAGGGACGACAATTATGAAGTCGAGGTCGTTAACTACTCTGATCGAGTAAGCAGAGTTGAAAACAAAAAGAGTGAAGTTTTTGCATCAAATTTCATCAAAGGAACTGCACCCAAATTCACAGAAGTAAGAAGCTTCCAAAACCTGCTCAAGAAAGCACTCAATGCTTAGCCAGGCAGATAGGGAATACCTAGAAAGCTCACACGCAGTTTTTTGCTGTGAAGGCGCAGCTGAGCAGGCCCTCATCGAATTATTGCTCGACCGCAAAAGACTCATTATTTCTGACCTTGGCAATGTGCAGATAAGTCGGCATAGAGGAGCCTCAAAGGTCGAAGAAAAGAACCTCGGCTTCGACTTTGACAGAGCTGTATCAATACTCAGGATAGCCGATTCGCCGCGCGAGCAGTTCAAGCTCAGCAAGCTGTACCGCGATACCGTCAGGGTGTTCTCTTTCTATACGAAGCCAGAATTCGAGATGTTAACCATTGTGGCCGCAGGCAAGTATGATGAATACACGAGGAAATACAGGTCAAGCACGCGGCCCAGTGAATACTGCAAATCAGTGCTGGGCATGTCAAAGGTCAAAAGCAAAGAATTCATCAATGATTATTTTGCAGAAACTGGCTTTCTCGAGAAGGCTTTGGTTGACTATCGGTCACTATCATCGCAGAAAGAGCCATGTATCGCTGATCTACTGAGAAGCAGCTACCAGCATTAGAAAAAGGAGTGCGTCCACACCAGCAACCCTCTGTCATGCAGCGCTCCGACGCGGCATTTCGCCTCAGTTGTCATGCCGTACTTGATGCGGCATCTCGGGTTTGACCTTTGACCTCGCCCTGCAACCCCACGCACCTGCGCCTTACGGCACAGGATCAGTAACGGTCACTTCGTGACCGAAGGGCAAAAACTCACAAACAAATTAATTGACAATTCTGTCAATTGCCACAATTTAAGTTGCAATAAAATCCAACTACCCCTATGCTAAGACTTGGTAGTGTTTCGCCTGACGGGTGCGCCGATTCTCCTAGGAGAGGAGGTGAACCCATGAGCATACTTGAATTTATTGCAACAGTAGCGGCCATAGTGTCAGCGCTGGCAGCGGTGGTTCAGGTCAGTCTCAGCGTCGGGCAAATGCGCCGGCGCAAGAAAAGAAGAGCTAGCCGCAAGGGCTAACTCTTCGCCTTGTCCGAAGCGCACCCGTCGTCCGAAGGCGGGCACTACCTCTTTTTTGTGACTCTAGTATAGCAGCTTTACTGTCTCAATTGTGCCCGATCCGCCACGTGGACGAGTACGCCCACACCAGTTTCGCTGCCGTGCCCCACAAACCCCATGCACCTGCTCCTTGCGGCACAGGACCAGTATCCGTTGCTTCGCAACGGGCAGACCGCTCCGATACCGTCACTGCGGCCAACCTCTCCCGCCGCATCCACACAAACACAACCATAAGCTAAAATGAAGCATCAGCGTATTCACTTCACGTGCGGGGGAGGGAAAACAAATGGCCAATCCAATCAGACCCACCAAGCTTGATGCCAAAGACCTCGACAAACTAACCAAAAGCCAACGAACAGACCTCAAGTTGTACGAGGTAGCCTACTGGCTCGCAATC
>Ga0131853_10014394_pt1 | contig 14504 bp, 12 predicted proteins | sample TergutLab28metaG_FD_92764 | JGI IMG/M metagenome (GOLD analysis project Ga0131853, IMG submission 92764) | Labiotermes labralis P1 segment gut microbial communities from Petit-Saut dam, French Guiana - Lab288 P1 (version 2) (version 2) | ecosystem: Host-associated > Arthropoda: Insects >... | reverse complement strand
CAACAGTTTTACTAACTCCATTTCATGTTCCGTGTGAATGTTTTTTGATGTCTTCATTTGACAACCTCCATTTTTTTATTTATGGAGATTATTGCCATTTACACGGGCGAAAATACAGCCCCTTGTCTTAGGAGGATTATTTATTAAATATGCATTCTTTTCGGGCAAGACAAGGAATCGTCCCCTGTCTTGTGTCTTGTCCTCTGCCTTGTGTGTGTCTTGCGTCCCCAGTCTTGCCGATATTCATTGTAACTTATGTGCTGACTTAATAGATTGGGCAGAACCTGTATAAAAAGTGTTGACATCTATTACGTCACACGATATAATAATATTACGTCAGACGATATAGTGAATGGTGGATATTTGAAAGGAGCTACTTGCCTTGAGCGGAAGGATTGAACAGGGCGCACTTACCGAGGGGGTTTACTTAATCCTCATCTCTATGCTTGAACCCCGCCACGGATACGCTGTAATGCAGAACATTGAAGCATTAACGGAAGGGCGTGTTACGCTTGGAGCGGGAACACTCTACGGAGCAATAAACAACCTCTTGGAAAAAGATTGGATATGCGCCGTTGGACATAGTGCAGAGTCACGAAAAAAAGAATATGTAATCACGCCGACAGGCAGGGCAGTTTTGCAAACAGAAATTCATCGGTTAGAAGAGTTAATCAGAATAGGGCAGCAGGAAAGGCTGGGTGCAGGGAATGAAAATTAAGTTATGGAAATTTCCGCACGATGCAGAAAAAACCGAGGCGTGGCCTGAATGAGTTGGCAAACAACGGCTTTATTTGCACAGGCGCAGACACTCTAATGACCCGATACACCTTTGAACAAGGCGAGCCAGGAGAATATGCCTATCGTTATGTATTTTTCAACAAATGTTTCGGGCACTCGAAATCAATCCGATACCTTTCCTTTTTAAGAGAAAACGGAATTGAATGTGTGGGGCATTGTTTTCAAAACGTCCTGTTGCGAAAGAGGGTTGCCGACGGTGAGCTTAATTTGTTTACGGACAGGGAATCACAAATCAAATATTACAAACACGTCCAAAAAGGCTATGCGCTAGTTTGTCCGATGGCTCCAATCCTCATTGCCTATTTTTATGTTTGCATTATAACCTCACACTTAAATACTGCCAGAGAATTTGCACTGTCTTGGTCATTTTTTGTTCATCCGCTTTCGATAGTGGCACATGCTATTTTCTTGATAAACATTGGTTTAGTCATTTCTGCTTTTCGACAATGCAGACGCTATGCGTTGAAAATAAAAAATCTCAAAAGTGACAGCACCGTTTTTGAGTAAAGCAAAAAGCCCATAAAAACAGGCAAGAGCGGAATATCACCGCCCCTGCCTGTTTTATCTATTCAAGAAAAAATTTGTAAAGCCGCCCGAATTCTTATGCTGATTCTGGAATTTTTCAATGCAAACCCTCCTGTTGTCAAAATGTATATTCTTTGTAATTCATTAAAATTTAGGAGAATCGGAAAATGAAAAAACAATTAATTTTAGTATTGGCTGCGTTTGTCACTATTGCATTAGTGGCTTGCGGCGGAAACAATCAAGAATCATCACAAAATGAAGAAATACCTCCACATGTTGTTAGCGAACAACTTGAAGAAGTCCCGACAGTTGTTGTTAGTGAACAATCGCTAGCAACACCGCTAACAATCGAAGAGCTTGGCGTGACAATCGTTATGGTGGGCGAATTTTGGGAGGATTGGTGGGGATTGCGCGGTATTTTTTCCCCTGTGGGCGATTCTGTTATCATCCCGACTGACGAGAATGGCTCGGTAATGTCGTACTCTCGGTTCTTTCCTGCATCGGAAATGGAAACCCTTGAGGATATAAAAACGCATATGTTGTGGTTCTATACAGAAACCGCTCTCACGCAAAATCACCTGCCGTTTCGTGAAATAGACGGTGTACTTCATTTTGCAGATGCCCGTTACGGAGAATTGCGCCCAAACTGGGACACAGCAACACACACCCTCATAGAGCAAATCGGCAATCGCTCTGTGGTTGAAACAAAAGTGCAAGGATATGACCACCGCAATAGTGGTGACGAAATGCCAACCGCTACACTCACAATCGCCTTGATCGACGGTAAAATTGACAGCGGATTGTGGAGTTGGGTTGATTTTTGGGGCACTACCGATGCAATTATATTTGAACCGTTTTCAACAATCGTTGGCGATACAACGCTTTTCATAGACCGTGCTGAGCACGTTGTCCTTGAAAGTTTCGACAACCTTCACGAAATAGACCATTCAATTCTGTGGGATGGGGACATCGGGCAAATTGTAATCTGGGCGACACAATCGATTTTTAATGCCTCGCTTATTCATTTTTCAAATGATTGGGACGAAGCCGCCGGGGAAAACATCTATATCTTAATCGCAACACATGGAGTTGCCGACACTCTTACTCCCGGCGAAGGATTGCACATTCTCAATTATGTGAGCACAGGCACAATGCCATGGAGCGGCATTTCCTTTTACAATGCAGAGGGGGAGCATCACTTTTTCGCCATAAACCACGACAACAGCGACAACCCGCATTGGTACGTAATGTTGAATATCACAGACCAAATGCGGTTTGAATGAAAATAGGAGGAATAGCATATGGCTGTTAGTGTATATGATGACAAATCTGTAATGCCGAATAAAGAGATGGTGGCCGCTGCGCTTATGAATCAAGTTTGAGAATTGAAAACCGCCTTGTCTTTAACTCACATACAGATACAACATTGTAACGATAATCACTTGCGCTCCGTATGCCATTGAAATGAACAAGAACGTAAATTTAAGTCCCAAATTTCCCAAATGCTCACATACAAATTTCAGCAGTAAAACAAACATTACTGCCACGCTTGTCACGCCAAGAACTAAAACCGAGGGCATTGAAATTAAATATGCTATGCTAGGGAGAATATATTCGTTTTCAAAAACTATACCAAAGGATACAAACGCAAGTATACCGGAAGAAACGGGATTAAGAAAAAATGAAATAAAAATGCTTGGCTTGCCCTGTCTCGAAGCATCAAAATAGACGTATTTTTGGGTTTTAATATAGAAGCCACATATAATCAGCGGTAAAATAATCACTGGTAAAAACAGCAGATGCCACCGTATTCCTAATATTACGAGTAAAATGCACACAGCCGAAAACAATACAAAACAACTGTTAGTGCGGCGCGCCGTTATCATTTTTTCCAAATGTTCTTCATCAAGTTCCATTATGTTTTGTGTAATGGATGATAACGGAAACAAAGGTGTTCGGTCTTTTGCTGTTTGGTTTTCAACCGGGATACCGCTGTTTGTTTGAAAAAACTCTTCCGCTTGCCTTGCCGATAAGCCACCTTGAGCGGTGTATGTAAATTCACTTACATCACCGTTTTCGTTTATATTCACTTTTATATGGAGTTCATGAATGCCGAATCGTTTTTTTATGTTTACAATAATTTTTTCGACACTCTCATGTAAAATATCACCCGGAGAAGGTTCTGTGGTTTCTCCTAACACCAGCTTTTGTATGCGTACGTGATTATCGAATACGTGCAATTTTAATGTACTGCCTTCCGGCGAAAGCAAATATTTTTTCTTGCGGCGACCGACACTTTCCACCATCAAAAAGCCCGCCACCATGACAGAATCTGCTTCTCGCATAACATTGTCATGCACGGTGGAATACAGTGAAAATAACGTGGATGTAATTTCAGTGGCTTGTGCTTCGGTCATTTCGGGGTTGTCTTCCAGCATTTGATTTCTGTGACGGCGTTTGTTCACAGCTTTACGAATGGGTGGAATAATAAAGAACGCAATTACCCCAAGCAAGTTATAGGGAAAAGAAATCAACTGCAAAACAACGGTAAATATCATCATGGCTATTGCGTACAAAGCAATATACAATCCACCAAGCAAATACAATGCACTAATAGAAGGAATAAGGAATATGGCAAAAAATCCTGCGTTTCGTGCATGTTCCCATTGAAAAATGTCACCTAAAACAAATCTTATGAAAGTGAAAACGATGGCTGTACCGAGAAGCGTCAAAAGAAAAATCGGCAGCCGCTTTTTCATCTCTTCCAACTCAAAATGGCTGCCAAGCATTTATTATCCTTCTTTCCTTTTTGGATTACATTCAACCCCTGCCTCTCCTTAGGAAAAAGCCCTATGCTTCGAGGGATTTTATTCATATTCGGAAAGCAGCGGTGTTATAAAATCAATCGAATCCTCTGTTTCATGAAATTCAATCATAAAAGCGGAAGAAAAATCGCGTAGTGGGAAAAACACTTCGTCATTTATTTCTACGGGAACTTTGTTTAGAAAACGAGTTATTGATTCACCATATGCGTACATTCCATGTACATCATTGAAGCTGGTTGTCGCATATTCTCTGAACCCCGGAAAAATAAGAAGTACGTTGCTGTTTAATGCAAAAACAATTCGTTGCTGTCCCTCTACTTCTAACTCCACATGCGTACCCCCTAATTCCGCTACCAACTTTTTTAAGGGCAACATAATTGCCGTTCCATCTTTATATGGCTCTGCGCCGCTTGTCCATGCGACATTCTGCCCGTCTATCGTGACTGATATGCCGGTTGCGGAAGGAGGTGGTGTTGGGTTCGGGTCATCGGACACAGTAGAAAACGATTCTATTAAACCGTCCAGCACTTTCTGTACTTCTTCAATATGTGTCTCATTCGCTGAGGTCGTGCAGATATACATCATTTCATCGGTGTTCCAAAATACAGCATTGAATGTAAGGAATTCACCATTTATTACTGCTTCAAATGAGTATAAATATCCGGAATATTTTCCACCTACCTGTATTGCTTTTCTGTCATTATACTTAAAATTACCCGAATTGGGTGCATTTCTATGGATTTCTCTCATTTCATCCCAGAGTCTTGAAATTTCTCGATTTACATTGCCCGAGAACGGAAATGCAGATATCGAAATGAGATTTTCGCTGAATTGATTTACGTTGTTGAAAAAAAATACTTGCTCCTGCTCACTTATCTTTTGAAATATCCATTCCGGGTTGTTTATCATAACGGACATCTTTAATGACGGGTCCATATACAAAATTTTCCACCAACTCACGAGTTCCACATTGGGCGGAAGAGTTGGCATCGGTTGATCTGCCTGATGAGACGATACAGGGGCATTTGTTGGAGCCGGTGGCGGGGTTGGCAATGGAACCGGAGCTGATGGCGAGGTGATAATGACGGTTCGGGTACTGGTATCCCAATCAACTTCCGTACCTAATCCTTCCGCCACAGCTCTCACGGGAACAAGCGTCCTGCCGTTGATAAGGGATGGAGATGTATCAATGGTGATTTCATGGTCGTCAACAAACATAATTTGATTATCAATTTTCATAATCACTATGGTGTTGTCTCTTACTGCCGTAACCGTTTGTGTTGCTCCGTCCCATTCCACAACCGCCCCGAGAGCCTCAAAAATCAACCGCATTGGAACCATAGTACGGTTATTAATGATTTGCGGAGGTACATCAAATTCCAATTGATTACCGTCAAGCATGACGGTAATCATGGAATCATCAACAGCCGATACTGAAGAAATTGAATTAATGCACACAAGAGCAATACAAACCAACATACTTACGAGACGTTTTAACATACCTAATATCTCCCTTTAATTTTTATTTCTTCTATTATAAGTCAATTATAATTATATATCAAAACGGACTACGTCTACAAGTGATGAGATAAATGCAAAACACACGAAGCCCAAAATACATACGATTTTGGGCTTCGTGTTGTTGTATTAAGGGCAACGTATAAACGACCCTACGCTCATAATTGAAAAGTTCAGGTGCATGCTTTGAAATTGTAAATTGGACGTATGGTCTTTTCAATGGTTACGGTGTCTTTGATGAACGGGATAATTCTTTCGGGGGATTTATACGCCATTGGGCATTCGTCGATTGAGCCTGCGTTTGCAGTTGTTGTGAATATCCCTTTCATTTGTTCTTGGAACTCCTCAACGCTGTAAGCATATTTTGCGTCAGTCCTGCTACATACGCGACCGGCACCGTGAGGCGCAGAAAAATTCCAATCAGGATTTCCTAGACCGGTACAGATTAGCGCACCATCGCGCATATTCAATGGGATAACCAGCCGCTCATCTTGACTAGCTGAAACAGCACCTTTCCGTAGAATCATTCGCTTGGTATCGACATAATTGTGAACATTGGAAAAACTGTCTTCACTGTTTAGCCCCATACCGTTTTTAATTATGTCCGCCATCGTCTTTCTGTTTAGCACAGCAAATTCTTGGACGATGGAAATATCATGGATATAATCCTCAAAGAGTTGTCCGTCAAGGATTGCCTGCCCGTACGTCACTTTAGGGGCTTTTTTCTCGTGGCTTGTGGGCTTTACATAATACTCATCGTCATCGGCGTGCCGAAAAGACTTTGCAGGGGCATTTCTCTTTGCCTTTTTACGTTGGTAGCGATATGCTGCGTCTTTGTAGTAGCTTGCTACATCACTCCCAAGTTGTCTGGAGCCGGAATGAATGACCAAGTATAGTATGCCGTTATCATCTTTACCAAACTCTATAAAATGATTGCCGCCACCAAGTGTCCCGATGCTTTTATAAGCACGATCAGCGTTTATCTTGGGATAACACCGGAGTTTAGATAAGTCAATGTCCTTGTCGGTCACCAAGGGGCTTGTATGAACCTTTGAACCGCAAGGTATGCGGGAATGGATAAGTTCATCCAGCTTCGGAAGGTCTATTTCACGCTCTTTGAAAATAACGGTTTCCATTCCGCAACCTATATCGACACCGACCATCGCCGGACACAACCGTCCGTTCAGCGTCATGGTAGTTCCAACAACACAATCTTTACCCGAATGTGTATCGGGCATGATTCTAATTTTACAATCAGCAAATGCAATGTTGCGGAGCAGTTCTGCCAATTGAGTCTTTGTTTCCCGGTCAATCTTCTCCGCGTAAATAATCGCGGAATTGCGTTTTCCTCGTACTTCTATCATTATGCCTCCAAAAAAATATTTTATTGTGTTGGTTAGTGGAAAATTCCTTGATCATAATAGCAGGCATAATGATTACCTCCCTGATTTCTCACTCAGACACCACGATGCAAATACAATCATGTTTTCTGGCAACTTTATTTTAACATAATTTTTATTGATACGTAACGGTATTACCTTACACTCGTGTTAAACAATGCACCTGTTTCGGTGCAGTAAATCCCCAAAACGGAGTCGTCAAGCATATAATACATAGGTTGCATAAGCATAATTATTTCTGTATTCAAAAGACGTTTCATTGCGAAACCATGATTATGGCCAATCAAAACGTCCGCAAGCACTTTTTCAATGTTGCCGTCCGCGTCAAGTTTTACGACTTCATGCTAAGTTGCATCATCGCCGTATCCCGTGCAAACTGTGGCAAAAAGCAAATCATTGAAATTGTACAAGCTTGTAAAGTTCATTTCCGTTTGTAAAAGTTCCCGCTGCGTTCCGTTTGGTTGCTCTTGCGGTGTGGTTTTGCCAATATCTTCACCTTGTATGCGACACGCTTGAAGTTCCGAATCTACAAGAATTAAGACCGGGATACCCCAACCACCGTTAAATACAACCGCATTGTTTTCCATCTGCCACCAAGCCGGGTCGAAATGAAAGTGGTCGCTTTCAAATTCAAAAAAAATATTACGAGTACCTGTGTTAAGTTGCAAAGATTCCAGCCACGCCAAGCCCTCATCAAAATCTGCGCGTGCAAATAAAATTGAATTGCTTGCCGCATGATAAAACGGCACACCGACGTACATACCCGAATCGGCAAGCGTTGCTTGCAACGTGATAATTGAAATGCGATAAGTGTTATAGTACCTTTGGCGCCAGTCCGTACCATTGCTTGTTTGCCTTGTTACAAATATATAGGGCTCGTCTATTCCCACAATTTTAATTGCGCCTTCGCCGGGCAAATCTACTTTTTCGCTTTGGGTTATGTTGTTAAGAGGCACGCGATACAGAGTAGAAGTACCGGGCGTGAAGAAAAAATGCGTATCTGTTTTCGCCCAAGCAGAGGTAAATCTTGCTTGCCCATCAAGCACGGCGTGGATAGATGTTTCATTTTCTTTGTTTTCATCTTCGGGATTTTCTTCCGTTACAAACACAGGTTCATCTTCTTGGGGAGAGTGCGTTGGTTCGGGTATGTGTTCATAAACTTCGGGTACGGGGGAAAATGTTGTTTCCGGCATTGCACCGCAAGCCACCAATACAAGCAAGAAAACCAGAACAAACATCGGCAGATATTTCACAAAGCAACACACCTTTCAAATTAACGACTCGTAATTGCTTAACTCTATTGAATACCATGAAAAATGACGATATAGCAGTTATGGAATCAATCATCTCAGTCTTGTGGTAGAACTAACCGGAATGTCAGCCTTTTTCTTTTATTCCTATGTGTGCCGACAATCTCAGAATGGAGATTTTAATGAAGAAATCAAAAAGGACACTAACTCTATTACTGGCAATGATTATAACACTATCGCTAATGCCTATTGCCACATCCACACAGCCAAGCGATATGAACCCATCACATTATTCTCATCCGATGGACATTATACCCATCAGTGGTGCTCCTGTAGCACCTGTATTTTTTGATGACTTCACAAAAGACACCTTATTTTGGGACATTAATATGGTGAGTATGCGTAGATATAACGATAAGCTTGTTAGCAATGTCAATAACGGCTGGAGTCGCGCCGAAACCAGAAGCAGACTTTGGGATAATTTTACTGCTGAAATTGATTTTACTTTTACGTCGGAGCATCGAGAAGGCATTGATGGATTTGCCGTATTCCATATACGATATACGGGGCCGAATATCAATCTGGGGATTCTTATCCGTGATACAAGAATAAGTGTTATACGCAACTGGGATTTTATTGAACAGCATATTGCACATCATGACTTTACCCGAGGTGAAATGCACAGCCTTAAAATTGAAGCACAAGATGAATATATAAATCTGTTTGTGTGGTGCAATGACTATAATGATTTTATTCAACTAAACAACGCCCCTATCATCTATGGTACAGCAGGGCAACCGCCACAAGCAGGGCGAGTAGTGCTACGGTCATGGTTAGACCATATAGCCGTTGATAGCGTAAGAATAACTGATACCAACCCGCCGGAGTTTTTCTTTGTAGACAGTTTTGTAAGGGCGGAAATGGGGGATGAGAATCCCCCGGCAATATTCCCTGTAAACAACACCGGATATGCGATTGACAGCATTTCATTTATATCAAGCAAACCTGATATTATTTCAGTTAATGCTACAACTGGAGTAATAACAGCACATAGGCAGTATATGGACACTGTTGTAATTACCTCAACGGCTACGATGACTAACGGTGAAAAATTTACCGCGCAATATCATGCGGTTGTTTACGCGCCGTTTACAGGAGACTTTAGCTTTAAACTACACGATTTCCAGTCCGATACTCATACACTCCGTGTTGGTGACACTTTGAATCTAAATTTGCATACTAAACCTGTTTATGTTTCAGATATTCAGTTCACATGGGAAACGACGCATCCGAATGCCATTGAAATAGTTGGAAATACCCCTATATCACGAGGTATTCGTGCATTGGCTCCCGCAAATAATATAACGGTGCGCGCTACTCATCAACCCTCAGGAGATTTTAGAGAAACTACCATCCATGTATTGCCCGCAATAACAACACCGGTTGACCGCGTTTTTACCCTGGATAATGTGCCAAGGGCGATACCTGAGTATTTTTTTGGTATGAATTTAGGGCAAGCAGTAGGCTTTATAAATGGCTTCTTCCACGCCAGAGACCCGGATAGTTATAACCGTGTGCTAGATGCAGAGTTGGAGGTTCTGAGAAATATTCAGCCGCAGATTGTGCGTTATATTTTAGAACATTATGACAGTGAAAATCACGAAATATACGGAATAATCGGAACACATAACCAAAATTCTATTTCACAGGGTAACTATAACCCAGTTCCTCTTTCAGCGGTATTTAGGCAAGCGGATGAATTGGGTGTGCCATTATTTTTCACAACAAGCACTCGCCATACAGCCGCTGAAAAGATTGAATTAATCAGTGCGGCAAGAAATATTGTAGACAGTAGGCCGCTTTTCGTAACAATTATGAATGAACCCCATGACCCAACTGATGACATAGCACACATGGCAGGAAGAAACCCACCGGCGACAGTTCAAGACTACATGGACATCGTCAGGGAAGTTTCTACAACAATTCGTGCAATGTATGATGATGTAATTATATCTGTTTGTTCAAATCCGGATGCCTTTATGTGGGCTAACCCTGCCGATATAGATATTCCGGGTACGCTTGCCCACAGGCTTATCACTTGGAACGAATATTTAGCTCTTCCGGAAAACCGACAATATTTTGACGCAGTTGTAATGTTTGCCTATTCCGGTGGTCAAGTTCCCGCTTTTTTTGGGGGAGTAACAACCGACTCCATTATGGAATCGTTTTCTCTTCAAGCAGCACGCGAACTGAAAATTATCGAAAGGCAGAGCTACCGCTTTCCGGATCAAGAAATTTGGGTTGTTGAATTTGGAGACTTACCAAATTACCACTTTCCACATGGTGTTGTGAGAGATTTTCAAATGTGTGAACGTATACGCGCAAGGTGGCAATACATGAAATCTCTTGGAAATGCCATAGGATATGTACAAAGACAACTTGGAATGCTTAGGCATGGGGAAGCCACAATGGCTATTTACTACTCATTCAATCACGCGGGTAGTTTTGGTGTTGTCCAAACAGATTACGATGCCCTTTATCTAGGCAACGCTGAGTTAGTAACACTACCAAGTTATTATGCTTTTAGCGAGATGGGCAGAATTTTTAATGAGCACACTCATTTTTATCCTCTTACACCTCCCGCTGGAATCAGCTATCCGATAGATGTGTGGTTTGGTGGTTGGCCCGGTAGTGCGCCTTTGACCGGTACTATACCGTTAGATGTATACAGACTAAGCGGCTTGGCTTTTGGCAACGACGAAGGCGCAACTCAAGTCGTTTTTGTGAACACATCCGCAACACCGGCAAATATTAGCATACCTTCATACTCTTTTAGAAAGACATGGAGCTTTGGCGACGGTTCAAATCCGCTTCCTGATTTTGCTGTAAACCAAATAGAGGATTGGGGAGACCCACCTTTTCATGTTCCCGTCCCCCAAGTACATGCCGGAGATTTTAGTGAAACCCTTGTAGTTACGGCTTACAGCATGGTTGTTGCCGATATTAAGCATTTTTCACTTAGGGACAAACTTGCGGCTCTTATCGTTAAAGCGCAAACATTATTAGATGATACAAGGGTATCTATGGACGGTTCCAATATTCCCACACATGAATTTTGGGCAAATCAAGACGCACACAACAAATTTTTGGCAGCAATACTTGAAGCAATAGACGTTCTGGAAGATTACGACGCTCAAGCAAACCCGCAAAGCCTGCATTGTAAATTTGGAGGATCGTAAAATGAAAAAACAATTATTTTTAATGATGGCTATGTTTGTCACTGTTTCCTTGGTGGCTTGCGGCGAAAATAATCAAGAACCATCACAAGATGAAGAAATTCCGACAGTTGTTGTTAACGAGCAATCACCCGCAACACTCACAATCACCTTGATTGACGGTAAAATTGACAATGGGTTGTGGAGTTGGGTTGATTTTTGGAGCACTACCGATTCAATCATGTTTGAGGCATTTTCAACAAGTGATAATTTGGACAACCCTGCCTATTTATAACGCTTTATTGATTCATTTTTCAAATGATTGGGACGAAATCGCTGATGAGTTAATCTACATTTTAATTGAAACATACGGCATGACAGATGCCCTAACCCCCGGCGAAGGACTTCAAATTCACAATTATTCAAGTCTTGGCACTTTGCCGTGGAGCGGAATTTCATTCTATGATGAACGAGTAGAGCGTCACTTTTTCGCAATCCACCACGATATCAGCGACAGCCCAAATTGGTACATGATGTGGAACTTTACAAGCCAAATGCGCTTTGAATGAAAATACTATTCATAAAATTGAAGGAAACAACAAATGGTTGCATGATTATCAAGCACGCAGCGTATCTGCCGAAGTGCTACGTTGTGTGGCCAACAAGCCGTCTTGCGAGAAGCGTGATATCGGCAGTGGTTACTGTACCGCTACCGGATATGTTGGCGGCAATCAGGCAAATTGGAAGCGGTAGCCATTGCACTGTGTAGTGGTCAAAATAACCGACCAAATATCTTGCAATAATGGTTGCATCTGCGGAGGTTATGCGCGTGTCGTAGTTGACATCGCCAACTTGGAAAGGAACAGAACGAGCTACCCATCCGGCGTACAACGTAATATCGTCTGTCACGGTGGAATTGGTGTTCCATTGTGTGCCTTCACCATTCGGAGCAGTGAACCAACCCGTGAATGTGTAATCGCGGTGCGCTACAAGTGGCGGGGTTGCGTTGTCGCCATGGGCTACGATTTGCGTTAAGTCGCCACCGCCTTTGTGTACTCCGTTTGCGCGGTCGGGCTCGAAGGTGACGATATGGGTTACAACCGTTGGTGCCGCTGCTTGAATGAGCGATATTAAAACTTGACCAAAAAATATTCGGCGGAATGGACAGTAAATGAGACAACCACGCTGTTCCAAGCCCATGATGGCAAAATGCCGCGATTCGATTTTTACTTGGAGAGATGATTTTATAAATATTTCCATCGCGTTTATAACCCAAGCGTGACAAATAATCATCGGAGCATTCTACAATTCGGGCATAACCGGCTTGCGCCGCACGACAGGTTGAAAACACGGGATTGTTGTGCCATTCGCCCGTATAGTCCGGTAGTTTAGTGCTTTGGCAAGCAAACGCCCAATCTTGTTTTCCGCTTTCGTACTCCGCTGAAAGGCCGTTAAATGCTAAATCCTCGCTAATCCATTCTTCAATTTTATACGGAAGCCCGAGACGTTCACAGGTGGGTTGTGCCGTTTGAATTGTTCTGCCCAGCGGTTATGTGTAAATTTCATCAAATCCGTGAATACATAATCTTGTCTCCCGCGCGGATACTTGCTTTTTGCCGATTTCGGTGAGGCTGTCGGTTGTGTAGTCCGGCTCACCGTGGCGAATGATATATAAGTACATGCTCTTACTTCTCCATGCCGTAGGCTAGTACTTTTCAAGCAAACCCTACTATTGTCTAAATGCATATTCATTGTAATTCAATGCATATGCAGCGTCAAGCAAAAAGCGTCTCTTCTCTGCATAAGCTCGCCCAAAACAAACAAAAGCTAAGTGTAATAGATACAATACTCATAATTGTAAAACTTTTTAAAAATACTTATTGACATTGCATGACTATGCGATTAAGATATTGTCACATTTACACAAGTGTAGCAGAATATTGTATTAAGATGGAGGTGGTGGAAAGAGAAAAAGATTTATTATAAAAAGGTTAGTCATGTTTCTTAAAAAACCGAGGCTGAAAGCGAAGAATTTTTCTTCAGAAGCTGGAGCCGCTTAACCACATTGCGCGAAAGCAATGAGGCTGAAAACGGAGAACCACAACTCCAGAATAAAAGAGGCAAAAAATAATATTTATTTGGGGGTTCAGAACATGAAAAAAATATTATCTTTTGCATTTTTAATGGTTTTGATGTTTGCGTTAACGGTTTCTGTGATTGCGGAAAGTTGTGATAACCAACTTGACAGTCATAGTACCACTTTTGAGCTTGTAATCTACCGGAACAATGACAGTGAAATGGATACTAAAGAACAAGAATGTACGAATATCGGCATTATTGTTCACGATGATGAGTTAAGTGAGTCCGGATCTGTCGATGAAACCGAAGTAATCGTTCTTGACAATGAGAACGAAGAAAATTACGAAAATATCGCTGACAATGATGTAATTTGCCAATATGATGAAGTGGATGAAGATGAAATTGAGCAAGACGGAAACGATGAATGTTTGCTTGCAAACGGAGACAGTCATGATGCAATAATTATTGTTGCCAGAGCCTCCGTGAAAGTTAATCGTTTTAGCGAGAGCCATAGTGAATTAGTAATCGTTATTACACATGAGTATCTTGATAAAACAGAAATTATAATTGAAGAAACATTCATAATTAACAATAATGCTGCCGGCCGATATAATGTAGGAGAGTATGTTATTTATGTCGATATTAAAGGCGACAATATGATACGTGCTTGTTACATTGTGAGATAATGATATCCCCCTGTTTATGCGGCAGGGGGTATTTTTAATATAAAAAAATAGTCTTATGAAGAATGAGGAAAATACGAGGAGGCATTAGTGTGAAAGTAAATTCGGTAACGAACGGCACAACAAAAAAACGGTGTCAAAAATAACATCGTTTTTGTAAGAGTATTGACGCAAATCAAATAAATTAAACGCTCGGATAAATAGTTTTCAT
>Ga0131853_10014391_pt1 | contig 14505 bp, 5 predicted proteins | sample TergutLab28metaG_FD_92764 | JGI IMG/M metagenome (GOLD analysis project Ga0131853, IMG submission 92764) | Labiotermes labralis P1 segment gut microbial communities from Petit-Saut dam, French Guiana - Lab288 P1 (version 2) (version 2) | ecosystem: Host-associated > Arthropoda: Insects >... | reverse complement strand
CACTTTAGGCATGACTGTCTGGGTACAAATCTTCACCGCATTGCAATCCGCCCTGACCCCTACTGCATGCTATGCACCCTCCACTTTAGGCATGACTGTCTCGGTACACATCTTCACCGCACTGCAACCCACCCTGACCCCTACTGCATGCTATGCAGCCTCCGCTTTGGGCATGACTGTCTGGGTACATATCTTCACCGCATTGGAATCCGCCCTGACCCCTACTGTACGCTATGCAGCCTCCGCTTTGGGCATGACTGTCTGGGTACATATCTTCACCGCATTGGAATCCGCCCTGACCCCTACTGCATGCTATGCAGCCTCCGCTTTGGACATGACTGTCTCGGTACACATCTTCACCGCATTGCAATCCACCCTGACCCCTACTGCATGCTATGCACCCTCCGCTTTAGGCATGACTGTCTCGGTACACATCTTCACCGCATTGCAATCCGCCCTGACCCCTACTGCACGCTATGCAGCCTCCGCGAACCCATGGACAGAAACCATTTAGGACAATGTACTGCACTGCTTAATGGGACAGAGTGTGAGCGGTACTGGGAGGACAGGACAGAGTGTGAGCGGTACTGGGAGGACAGGACAAAAATGATGGAAAACTGATTTTGTTTCTTTTCTATTACTATTTTTGTGACTACTACTTACTATTAGGATTTTATATTTACTTACAATGTTGTTTATAGTACTGATTGTGTAATTGTAATATTTTTTTTTATTGGTCGCACAGGTCAATGATAAGTAATCAATGTGCCTGCCATTAGGAAAATAAAATTTTCAAACTTTCTACATGGTGATTACATTCAGTTTATGTGTTCTCATAACAAACAGTGACTTTTGCCTTATACAGCACTAAGAGTTGGGTTTTAATAACCGAGGTAGCGAGTGTTCACAGCGCGGTACGGACTGAGTCCTTATATAACACATATACGTTTCGTCTTTTAAAGGTTCAATCCACCGAACTCTGCTCAGGCAGTTCAATCCACACATCATAACACATTCTTTAGCACAAGTTTTTAATATTCTTCCACAACAATACTTAAGCTTTTCAATTTATTTCATCCAAAATTTTACGTATAATTTTCTTATCTCCCAGATTTCTATTTCATCTTTCAGTTTCGTCCAACTTAATTTAGTCACAACAATTACAAGGTAGGTATAAATACAAATTATGTCGCCCCTAATTATGTCATTTGCTCACTCCTCCTCTTCATATATCGTAGGTTATCCACACTTTTTACCACGGACACCTCTTATTATGTCGGGAGAAGAGAGGACAACACAGTACATACAGCGCCGATACAGTATAGCAGGTAACACGGCAGCACAGGGTAACATTTACTAAAGTAGAAAGAACAGAAAAATTTAAACATTATTCTTCGAAATTCGTAAAAGGATGCAGATGAATTTGAAGTTTCGATATCCTTCAAGCATTCGGAATGCCACTAGGTCCCCACGCGAAGACCGGAGGGTGTTTAATAACTGTCCAACAAGATGTGACTTATTCAGTTTATTACATTTCTGTAGGCAGCTCTACATGTTTCGTGTGTTGACACCCATCATCAGGAGCTGGTACAGCTGTAATTACAGCTTCTGGTATTGATTAACTAAAATGAGTAAAATGCTATTAATACTAATCCATAATAATATAATATATATTAGTATTAATAGCAGCGTATTTTACTCATTGCAGTTAATCAATACCAGAAGCTGTAATTACAGTTGTACCAGCTCCTGATGATGGGTGTCAACAACCGAAACATGTAGAGCTGCCTACAGAAATTTAATAAACTGAATAAGTCGCATCTTGTTGGACAATTATTAAATTCGATTCACGATGCACGGACCCATGTATGTAAAATTCCCAGGAGGGTGTGTTTTCCATGATTCGGCTTGTAGCGCAATTACGTCTTTCGTGCTGACGTCTTAACTGGAGGGAAAGAAAAACAGTAGTCGTGGTGTAGAATTCGTCTGGGGGGGGGGGGAAGATAAACCCCCCACCGAAAAACTCATTAAAAATAACCGGTATTCTGACCGAGATACGAACCCAAGACTTCCAAAAGAGAAATCAGTTCTGCTAAACACTGGCCTAGAGTGTTCTCTGTGGTGATGATAACGATGATAATGATGACGATGATGATGATGATGATGATGAGCATAAAAGGAAGACGTAGAGGAAATCTGCTGGAATAAAGATCGGTATAGGGTAGGACAATGGTAAAGGTTAGAGCAAACAGACGGACAGTTGACTGACTGAAGTTCAAACCCTCACAGAAACCTCACAAGTACCACGACCACCCTCACGGCGCGCTACAACAAGTCCAATGTAAGTAAACAGTCGCTACTTTAGGACAGAACTAAACTTTGCTCTATCAGTATAGGAATAAGAATTACTGTAATTAGCGAAGAATGTTCTGTTGCATGGTCCGGTACTACAGCTAAACATCATCTTCAAAGGCCGGTCAGTATAGGGCTTCGTAGCATACCATTACTATCTGTGTCTCAGGCACTGGTTGTGCAGACAGCGCTGAATCCTTAGCCCTCAACTACAGTCTTCCATCCTAGCTCTCTCTCTCCTGTTCCGTGATCGATGTACCGTCTGTGGCAGAAACCGTGGAAAAGTACAGTCGGTGACATTAGAAATATTCGTGTTGAAATTTACTGAAAGGTCAATTTATTCTTGAGTTTAATTGAGCAGCGAACCCTGGTGGCTTATGGGGGAGTGGAGTTCTAATTCCTTTCATCCCTAGCCTCGGCATTACAAAAAGATTAGTGGCGAGAGGTTCATGTCCTCATTACTTGACCACGGAAAATGCGCCGTCGACAACTAAATGAGACGAAGCTGGGAGATCTAAGAAGCTAGTCTGGTTACTGTAGAAAATAATGGCTTGTCCCTGTCTGGAATCGAGTTCCTGTTTCTCGGTCTTGCATCCCTTAAATTAACCAACTAACTAACTAACTCTGTGAATCAAGACTCCTTGTTTGGTAGTTCTAACAGTAACGACAGTAAGGAATCTTCCCTCATTTTATGCGACCGACACACTTCTTAACTTTCTTACAAAACCTAGCCGCCCTTCACTCGTCCGTATCCTGTGCCAGAATAATACATTCCATGTTCTCCCATTGTATTTCTTTACCATCAATTTTAATATTATATTCCTGTCTACACGTAGGTATTCCACGTGGTGTCTTGCAACTCAAATCATAGTAATATAATGAAAATTAATTTATCTCCCTGACACACTTGAAATAGTACTGGACTTCAGGTGCTTATATCCTATATTAATATACTTAGACATTTCTCTAACAAATCATAGTTTCTCAAATTTTTTTTATGTAGAGATCCTAAAATAATTTTTCATTCCCTGTGGACGAGTGCTTTTACAAACAAGAAAAGAAAAGGGTATTTGGTTGAGCATGGGAATTGCTCCGGTACTGGCAATTACCGGACAAAAAAAAATCCCCACAACAAATCGAGGGGATATTTCGAATTTTTCGCGGTAAATTAAAATGTTTATGTATTTGATCCATGCTTTCTCGCGGAATCGCGAAAGATGCTCTGAGGAACCGCAGCTGGAAAGCACTGCATTGTATGACAGTGAGCGGTCAACTGCAGGTTCTTCACACGCAAATTACCAGTACGTGTACATCACGGGGAAAGTGTTTCCTCGCTCAGTCTTATTTACAGCTCAGACTTTGTACAAAAACGTGATTGGATTGGCTGTTGAACCTAAACTAGACAACACTTACATTAAAACAGAGGAACATCCTAGTGATTAACAAGCAGTTGTTCCTGCCGTCAGTCTGCCACTAATTAACCTTTATGCACCATGCATCCTATATATATATATATAGGACAGACGTACCGCTACTCCCCAGAGTGCGCTTTTTATATATTTATTCAACAAATATATTTAATTATTTTTTTAGACTCTCTCTTGCCATCTTTGTTTATTCCTCCACAAAATGTCGTGTATTTCCTGATGTTACCCTTCTTGGTTCGTAAAATATTCACATTTCCCATAAATTGTGTGCTAAACTGTAAATGTCTAGCTTCAGGGCCAAAGGGTTAACATATCTAGAGCAGTGCTGAATGAAACCGACAAATGAAACAGGTATTTGTTGTTTTACGGAAATCTGCGATAAACTGTCTCCCTAACTTAGAGACAGAGAGAAGCTTTTGACGTTCAGGCGACCGTGCATCGTGATAAATTCTTATAATAAAACCATCTAGATGCACTAATTTCTCAAACTTATTTTTGGTATAAAAATAAAATAAATAAATAAATAAAAATATTCCAAAGATAAATTTGAGAAATTATTTCATCTAGTTTGTTTTAATATAAGAATTTAAGAACAGATAGGGGACCGCAGTAGCACAGTGGTTAAGGTACTATGCTACAAATCGGAAGGTCGCTGGCTCGATCCCCGCTTGTGTCAGTGGAATTTTCATTGGCATAAAATCCTTCAGATCGCACTATGGCCCTGGGGTCGACTCAACCTCTAACAGAAATGAGTACCAGGAGCATTTCCTGGGGGTAAAAAGCGGCCGGTTCGTAAGGCTGACAACCTTACCACCATTCTGTGCCGTTGTCACGAAATCTGGGAGACTTAAATTCCTGGAAACCTCTGGGCCTCTCCAGGCCTGTAAAGGGACTGCTTTAAGAACAGAGAGAAGGATTGGATCCGGTGTTCCTGCTACCTATATTTTGGCTGTTCCTAGTAACCAGTGCCGTACCCAGGAATTTTGTTCGCGAGGGAGTGGTGTTTAAAAAATTCAGCTGAGTACAGAGGACAGACAGAACGGAGATCTGGGGGCGGTAGCACATTATTCAGGGGTTCTGGAAGCACCTGTAATTTGGTACAAGAAATTTCATTTCATATAGTAAAATTTTCTTAATTTTTGGTACTTTAAGAATATTTATGATGACAACCAATTTATTTGTTATTGCTAATGTAAAATAATTGCGAACCGGCGGTAACTTTAGATTTTTACTGCCTTTTTTTCAACATTTTGGCGTGTTGGTGTCCTAAATTCAACAATTTTTAACTGTTTTCGCAATCGGGTTGATTTTGGCACGATTTTCGAGGGCCTTCGGAATTTTGGGCGGGGGGGGGTGTTTGAACCCCATAAGCCCCCGCCCCCTCGGTACGCCACCCGTAGTAACCATCCTTCCTGTAAAGATCTACTGAAAGTACGTTTCTATTCCATACACCCCGATTTCAAAAAGATCTTTGCTTTTTTGGAAGGCTCCACGACTTTGCCCGTTTGTCCCGGTAAGATCGACATGTAGATGAATGCGAGTATGGGGCACTGGTTGAATGGGACTGACAGAGGAAAAAAACCAGTGCTTCCGCAAATTTCGCACGGACTGACTAGGGACTGAAACCGGTCCTCCACAGTCAGACGCCGGCAGCTAATCATCTAAGCCATGGCCCGGCTAACATTAACCTGACTTATATGTTTCAGGTCATACCGCGTAGTAAACACATTCGGTCTCGGTTACAGAAACCAATGCATTAGTTCTGTATAGGGAAATAATGGCTCTATCGAATAAGAACCATATGTAACACATAAATACAGTACGTGGCAAAATGTGGTTATGAAAAGCTTTAAAAATGTCAGTAATTCGCCAGTGACAGTTCTATATTCATACAAATTTTGGCAATTAATTTGTTTCCGTACTGACTGCCAGATGTTCAGAGAAATTACCTAAGAAGAATTACCTTATTTTTCGTATGGAACGGGACCGTAGTAGGTATAGCGACTCGCTACAGACTGCAGGGTCCGGAGATCGAAACTCAGCGGGAGCAATATTTTTAACACTCGTCCAGACCGGCCCTGGGGCCCACCCAGCCTCTTGTACAATAAGTAACGGGTCTCTTTCCCACAGTTAAAGCAGCCAGGAAGTGGCATTGACCACATAACACCGTCTAGCGCCGAGGTTAAAGAAAGAATAGAGCTATACTTCTACTCACGCCTGGGCCTTCTGGGCCCATTCAAGGGTAAATTATTTTAATTTTAGTTCCTCTAATTTGGATCATTTTTATCAGAAACTATACAGTCAGACTGAAGAATTCGTCACTAAACCAAAGGGCATTTGTTACATTTTCAGAACGACGAAGCACACCTCAATAAATAAAAAAAAAGGGCACAGAAATGCGAAGAATAAGTAATTCCAGTATTCCGACAGACGGTACTGCAGCACATAGCTTATCTTCGAGATTTGCCTGTTTCCACTGTCGGCTGGCACACATGTTACATTAACTGAGGATATTCGTCTTTTTCTTCAGCCTCTGCTAGGAAACTGAAGGATATTACCTCTGAATATTAGTGCTATACTTTCCAAAGCAATTCAAATTCACCATTTACCAACTGTCTTATCAAATCTCCGTCATAGTCCCAGGTATTAAACCTTAACCCGCTAACGTGGAAAATATGGTGAGCTCCTAATAATGCCAGCAGATGGCAAATGGGATTTAATTCGGCGTTTAAATGGTTAATATCGTATTAAAACAAATAGAAGGATATTACCTCACAATATTAGTGCTACTTTTCAGAACAATTCCAGCTCACAAGTCACCAATTGTCTTATCAACTCTCCTTCATATTCCGAGCTTCAAATCTCATATCGAAAAAAACCTAAAGCAGGTAAATAAACAGGTCTACATAAAGATACTGTCAAATGATGCCCAGCTGGTACACTCTGTTGCTGTTAAACTTTACAATATATTGGGTAGAAACAAAAGGAGAATTTGCTGTCCCAGTAATAACCTCTACCTACTTCCATGTATTTATCTTTACCTTTTGACGCCTAACGTCAACTATAGTTGATGTATCGCACCGCTAACCTCCAAAGTTGCATTTTATATATTTATTCAACAAATATAAGTACCGAATATTTTAAACATGGTATATAATCTCCGTTTTTTTCTCTTAAAAATGCAGTTTGTTTCATAATTCTAACGTATTTGGTTCTGTATTTTCACATTTTATATACAGGGTGTGCTAAAATAAAAAAAAAATTCCGCCGCCAAAAGGTTCTTTAGGTTCTAAAAGGCAACATAAATATCATTAAAAAGAACTAACAACACTTCATTCCCATAACCCAGACATTGCAATAAATATTATATGATATCCACACTTTACCTCCGCATTACACTTCTGGTACTGTATTGTAATTTAAACAATGATATTTAACAATAACCATGAAAATATTATTTTGCTGAGGCTGCATGTTACAATTATAACGAGAAAGTTCATGTCATTTAAAAACTTATGTGCAAAGAATGTACTTAATTTTCTTGTGTCTCTCACACCAAACAGCTATTACTTCAATATGCAGTTAACAACAGATTGGTTTTTATAACCGAAACAGAATGTGTTCACTGCGCGGTACGAACTGAATCTTCATATTTAAAGGGCTAATTTACATGACGGGAGAGTGTATATATATATATATATATATATGTCCTAAAAACTTGGATCACAGTACTTAGGGCCTTTTCTAAGGCTGTACTCCTCTTTCCATTTAGTGACAGAATACCACGCATTACGGTGCAACCGACAGAGAGACTGAACGCTTGGCGGAGAGTGGGACGGTGATAGCCGAGAAAATTCAGAACAATTTCCCGCGATTGGAACGTGCTACTAAACCAAACATTATGTCCGTTATTAAACAACTACTTTTTTTTTTTTAGCACTTCTTAATACCATAGCGTATCTGCATGACTGCAAAGCAACAGGCGCGTGTCTGTACACAAGCGAAGATAAATCCTGTAGCCGGTCGATCTTGCTCCGAGTGCGCGAGTCGGGTTCTAGCGGGCGACGCGAGGTCGATCGCCGGGGAAGCTCACAGCTAGAGAACCGGTAAAGCGTCGGATTGTGAGGGAGGCGGGCAAAACGAGATAGCAAACACACAAACGCCACCACGACGACGACTGTCTGTCGATCTGTGTGAATGCTGCGCCTGGGAATGCCTCCACCACGCAATGCGTGCGCTCCACAACCCAGCCGGGCTCGGAATGGAACGACAAAATAGAATTTCTCTCACTGCCAGCAATACTATGGTTCATTCGTATTTCCCCCTGTTCCGTTTGTGTCGGCGCAGGGAGAAATGGAAGGGAGAAGTAGAGACCTACTACAGAGACATTCATTCAGAAAGGGGAGCGAAAAGCAGGAAGGAAAAAAGGATGCGACATTTCTAATGTCTGGCAGTCGTCTGGCAGAGAAGTAAACAGTTCGATAAAAGAGGGGAGAGAGAAAGGATGAGTCAGAACTGCAGAGAAGTACATTTATCTGTCTCCGGAGAGACACCTGTTGAGAGAATCAGAGATAAATTCTCGGTTCTAGAATGGAGTTGGATGCTGCTGAATGGAGCTAAGACAAACAGCCAGAAATACGACTGAATGAATGAAGTCTTGAATGGAAGGTGAGTATTTGTAGGCGTGAATTGTACAATTGCAGAGAGGCGTTGAAGGTGTTTGGGAAATTTATCTGAAGTTTGTGCCGCGAAGACTCTGACAAGAATACACATTAGCTGTATTTACTTTTTAAAAGCGTTGTATTGAATTTCCTGTAGTTTGATACAAGGGCTTATAATAAGGAAAGATTCGTTTTTAAAATGCAAATAAAAGCATACATTCTTGTATTTCAAACTTCCGCCGTGTTCTGAATGCAGTATGCTTTCTTCTGGGTGATTCCCTGCGTCTGAATTTTATAAGCCGACGTTTCGGAACATTCTGTCTGTTACATTTTAATGGCCGCCAATGCAGATGGAGCATACAGTGTTCCGAAACGTCGGACTGTAAAATTCAGATGCCGCTGAATTACCCAGAATAAATAGTACAACAAAGACATATATTCTTCACACTAGCTATATTGTTACCAGTTTTACCGTCGCCAGTTCATTCTGTAAGAGCTTCTCTCAGTCTTCATCTTCCAAAGCCCGATATTCCTAACTAGATTTAATATTTGTTTTTGGTCCCAATGAGACGGTAGGAAGGCCAACAAAAAATTAACGGGGCTCGGCTGTTTCGAAAGGGGCCCCGGGGCTCGACTGTGTTTGCATATATTTTTGGTTTTCTCGGTAGTATCATTGTTTATCGATCGTACAAATTAACCATTTCAGTCCACGCCAAAGTCACTACACCTGACCGTCTTTCCGATTAAGGTTAACTATTTCTAGTCGGTTCGCCCTTGCTGGGGGGGGGGGCCAAAAAATGTTTATATCAAGGCCCAAACACTCTCTCGGTGGCCCTGATTAGTTTCCCACTCATATGTGCATAATAATGACAATAATAATAATAAAACTAAAAAAGAAGCCGAGAAGATTCTATAATATAAAGACCTTGCAATAGAAATACAGCGCATGTGGAATGTAAAAACAAATGTGATACCAGTAATAATAGGAGCGACTGGGACTATTTCAAAGTCATTCAGAAAATACGTGAGCAACATTCAAGGAAAACATGAAGTTAAGAACTACAGAAAACAGCCACATTGGGCACTGCACACATACTTCAGAAAGTACTAATGTAAAAGTACAATAGATTCAACACTGAAACTAACGATATAAGCACCATGAATAATAACAACAGAATAGCTACAACACTGCATTCCCTAGGGACATAGTTTGTCTCAGGAATATAAGTATAAATACCCTGTATAAAGGAGATGTTGATGTTGATGAAGATGATGATAATAATAATAATTTTCTTCTTTTACTTGTGGAGACAACTGCAACACATTTCTTTGTTTTCTGTCTTTCTTTCTTCCTTAATTCATTTATTTATGGTCTTCCTAACATCTGAACCTCTATTTTGTAGTTTTCTTGCCACTTATGAAGCACCACACGTTCTTTCTCATATAAAGTTTTATTTTTTGCCTCATTTTATTTTGTCCCCTGAAGAAAGATTGTTAAATAACCACGTTACAATTAACCTTTTGGTGTCGGAATTATTTTTTTAATTTTAGCACACTCTGTATATAAAATGTGAATAATACAGGAACCAAATATGTTAGAATTATGAAACAAAGTGCATTTTGAAGAGAAAAATTCGGAGAGTATACACCATGTTTAAAATATTCAGTACCTATATTTGTTGAATAAATATATAAAATGAAACTTTAGAGGTTAGCGGTGCGGTACGTCAACTATAGTTAACGTTAGGCGTCAAAAGGTTAAAGTAGTGCATACATGCACCAGTAATTGAACAATATACTGTACATACCGTCAATTGATCTGTACGTATCGTTTCGGTTCTCGCCCCGTAGGCCATGACAGACCATTTCGGATTCTAAATAGGGTGACATTGGTGACAAAATCTGGTGACTATATGTTACAACGAAATTGCCAGACAAGTTTGTGTGTCAGAGTTTCTGGAAGTTTTGCTCTGTGCCCCAAATTTACCTCAGCGTAACTTCCCAACCCCACCGTCCGATCATTTTTCCGAAATTACTGTACAATCGTGAAAGTAAAATTGTCCTTGTCTAAGAGAAGATGGTGTAGAGGGTGAAGAGGCGCATAACTCCACTAATTCTTAATCTCGGCACTAGATGGAATTAAGTCTTATATTACACTATACAATCACAGTATTGTTAGTATGGATAACATGACTAGTCGCCATTCATTGAACGAGAGGATACTGGAAATTGAAATACGAAGCAGTAGATCGTATCCTGTGGCTAACTGGCTTTAGAAAAGGTACTGTGGGACCTGTCCTTGGATTATTAACCTTTAAAAGCCTACTGGTAACTATACGTACCACAAAGTTTACCATTCAAGAATCCTACACCGTGATAACATGGAATTTGTGTTTTTTTATGGATCTCCGAAAAAAAGAGCAAAATTTACCTTATAAAACATTAAAAGATAGGTTATTATAACCGAGGTGGAGTGTGTTTACTGCGCGGTACGCATCGAGACATAATACAGATATGTTTTCTCTGTAAAAGTTTAATTTCATTTACTACACCCAAGAACTGTACGTTATACAGTGTGTCCCACTCGCTACCGAACTCGGCATTTCTTTAATAATTCTAACAACAATGAAAATATTGCAACGAAATTTGAACAGGAGTACGTTCGTTGTGCGAGAAATGAAGAGGAATGTGTCTGTAGTCCGCTTCAAATTTCGTTGCAATATCCTCATTAGTGGTAAAATTTTTAAAGAAATGCCAGTTTCGGTAGCGAGTGGGACACTCTATATTTTTCTCAATATCGCATTTTTTTAACATAATCAGAACATAAACTAATTATATGTATATTGAGTATTATAAATTAATAATGAAATTATTTTTATTTATTTTCGTTATAGCTATCTATCAGATATGCTTCCTTGGTGCATGTAATTGGTGGCTGCTTAACAAATTTTAACCAAACAATTTGTCACGCCAGGCTGTCTGGCCCGTGGTAGCTTCGAAATCTTCAAGTGGTCGATTTATACACGACATACTGATTTAACTTCATTAGTGGCTAATCCTATCCTGAATGGGGTGCAAAAAGAATCACCACCCATTTTTCACGTGAAAAACTGAGTAAAAATATCTTACGGTAAAAACGAGAAATTTAGGCAGTGCACTGAGGATGAAAAATTATTATTCTGAAATACATTGCTATGAAGTAAACATGAAAAATAATTCAATTACAAGTTTGTGAATTGCGCAATGAACTGTGTACGTCATTTGTCAGCTTTTGGCCGGTTAAGAACTAGCAGAGCTGACGGACGGGCCTAATCTGTGGGGCGAGGGGGCAAGGGAAGAATGTTTATTTTGTTTCGTCCTCCAATCCGCTACAGCTGTCGCTGCACAAGTGACTCGCTCCCAGCCTTCCGCATCAAAATGTCATCGGCAAGAAATTAACAGATAACCTATGGATGTGTAATTCATTTAAAGTAGCAGTACAGGCTGATGGATTGTTTCCGTGACTTAATGTCACTGTTGTTACAACAGTTCCTATCTACCCATTTAATTACTTACCTACTTAATCCATGCAGCAGAGTCCTTCTTGAGAAGCTAACAAGTTTTCAGCCAGTAAAGAAATTCCCCGCAGTTTATGGAACCCGTAGGTCCATTACCGCACTTACAAGTACCCGCCACCTGTCCCTATCTTGAGCCAGATCAATCCAGTCCATGGCCCCATCCAACCAGCTTCCTGAAGACCCATCTTAATATTATCCTCCCATGTAGACCTGGGTCTTCCAAGTGGTCTCTTTCCCTCAGGTTTCCCCACCCAAAAAAACCTGTATAAACCTCGCCTTTCCCCCCATACGTGCTACATGTCCCGTCCATCTCATTCTTTTCGTTTTGATCAACAAATAATCTACAGCTCCTGCACTGTTGTTAAATATGCATGGAAATAAACCATCATGACACTGTTATGCTCACACCGATATACCAGTACTGGTCGATTTGAAAGTTCCGCCACTGAGTTCCGCCACTGACTTCGCACGGATCGACGTAGTTAACTTGTGTTATGTATTTATGTTCAGATATCGCCACATTTATGTACGTATATTCATTCAGTGGCAATGATTGCAGCTCCGTTGGTAGCAGCACAACCGCAACTGATGAGATGAACAGTGATTATACGATCTGACACAAAAAAAACGCCATGCACATATACACCAATATCCGTTACAGTTTGGGCTCCAACTCGTGTCCAGCCGGGTGCCAGCTTATCAACGTATAGTGCTAACTGCGACAGGTAAAGACTCAGATCATAACTAATATACACTTGGCTTAGTAAGCTGTACTTCAGAACACACAAAGTCCGTTTTATTGCTTGCGTGTTTCTTTGTCATGTGGTATTAAACCATTTCGGAAGTTACATTTTATCCCTAAACGAATTACGTCATAAAATAAAGACCGAATTCTGTAAGTGCGATGGTTGATGGTGATGAACATTTCTTCTTCTAAGCGACATTTGAACAGCAATCCAGCGACCAGAAAACTTAAGACAACGTACCTTTAACGTTTAGACGCCTAACGTCAACTATTTTTGACGTACCGCAGCGCTAACATCTAAAGTTGCATTTTATATATTTATTCAACAAATATATGTACCGAATATTTTAAACATGGTATATACTCTCCGTTTTTTTCTCTTCAAAATAGTTTGTTTCATAATTCTAACGTATTTGGTTCCTGTATTATTCACATTTTATATACAGGGTGTGTTAAAATTAAAAAAATAATTCCGGCGCCAAAAGGTTAAATATTTCTCAGCTGAATATTTGTGTTTCAAAAACTTTTTTAACCTTTATGCACCATGCATCCTATATATATATATATATAGGACAGACGTACCGCTACTCCCCAGAGTACTCTTTTTATATATTTAGTCAACAAATATATTATTTAATTATTTTTTTTACACTTTCACCATATTCGTTTATTCCTCCACAAAATGTCGTGTATTTCGTCTGTTAACCTTCTTGGTTAATAAAACATTTACATTGTACATAAATGTTGTGTTAAACTGTAAATGTCCAGCTCCAGGGCCAAAGGGTTAATTAGAATAAATTAAATCTTAGCAAATAATTACGCAAGACCAGCAGAGATTAACAGCACGAAATTTCTCCCCAGTTCATGTCCTCTAGGCACTGCAAATATATATTACTTCAAAATTAATTTCATACGTCACAGAGGACGGACAGCGACTTTATAATTAATGCCGACCCGTTAATGCTGTTTAGGGAAAAGATGGCTATTTTTCCTGAGAATCTTTCTTCGAGCACGCTAAAAATTTGTAAATATATAAGAAGAATGTTTAAATGTTATATATATATATATATATATATATATCACCTCGTTGTGCCCATTTGTAACAAAGAATGATTTAAGTACCGTCGAAAACAGCTATGTAAATTACACACTTTTTTTGTGGCAAAATATTTGGACCTAATTCGGTTATCTTCAGACCAGTAATATAAAACTCATGCAAGTAATTTATATGATTGAATTAGATGACATTAATAACAAAGGTCTCGGTCTGAAATTAAGCTCTATAATGGTTAAAATGTGGATTAGACCATTTAAAATGATAAAATGTTGAAATCAACAACTTAAGCTGAACGTTTTGCATCTAAATCCGGTGTCATCGGAGATTAAGCAGTACAGGGTTTTTGGAGAGATTTATATTTCTTACCATTTTTTAGATGTTGTGCGTAGCTATTTGGCCCGTAGCTATTCTGTCTGTAACTATTTTGTCCGTAGCTCTTTCATCTGTCGTTATTTTGTCTGTAACTATTTTGTCCGTAGCTATTTTGTCTTTAAGTTTATTGTCCGTAGCTATTTGCCCGTAGCTGTTTTGTTTGTAAATATTTTATCCGTAACTATTTTGTCCGTAGCTATTTTCTCTCTAGCTATTTTGTCCGTAACTATTTGGCCAGTAGCTATTTTGTCTGTAACTATTTTGTCCGTTAACTATTTTGTCCGTAGCTATTTGGCCAGTAGCTATTTTGTCTTTAAATATATTGTCCGTAGCT
>Ga0131853_10014388_pt1 | contig 14507 bp, 6 predicted proteins | sample TergutLab28metaG_FD_92764 | JGI IMG/M metagenome (GOLD analysis project Ga0131853, IMG submission 92764) | Labiotermes labralis P1 segment gut microbial communities from Petit-Saut dam, French Guiana - Lab288 P1 (version 2) (version 2) | ecosystem: Host-associated > Arthropoda: Insects >... | reverse complement strand
GTCATACTAACAAGAAACTACAAGAAATATATTTTGAAGCAGCCAAGACACCAATGAGCTGTGCAGAAGATGTGGAAAAGAATAGGAGACAATTCAACACATTACTGCAGCATGTGAGCAACTAGCACCTACCAAGTATGTAAAGAGACGTGATGGACTAGCCAAAATTATCCATCAGAAACTGGCAGAAGCAGCCGAATTGATTGACAATAAAAGTCTGTATTATAAGTACACACCAGCCAATGTACTGGAGAATGAAACTTTCAAGCCGTATTGGAATCACAGCATACTTACGGACAAAACAATACCTTTTAATTGACCTGATATAACTTTTATGAACAAGAAAACAAAGGACACCTTTTTGATAGACATAGCTGTCCCAAATACACATTATCTCGCTAAAACAATAACCAACAAACAAAGCAAGTACCAAGAACTGGCAAATTAAATATGTGCTATATGAAAGCAAAAGGCAGCACAAGTGATCCCAATAGTAATATCATCTACGGGAGTAATTCCAAAGCCACTATCACGAAGTCTAACAAGACTTAACCTGTATCCGAATACATATATTCAATTGCAAAAATCTGTAATTCTTGGCACATGTTCAATTGTAAGAAACTTTTTAAAGTACAAATAAGACCACCGAGCCTAATCCTGTTGATTACTACATCCCAGGATAGGTGAATATTTCCCAGCCAAAGTTAAGAAGTGAGAAATTCGATGCTGCTGCTGCTGACAATGATGATGATGATAATAATAATAATAATGTGTTCCTTTAACCTGGTAGCAGACACTCCAGAAATCCTGACACGTAGGCAGTTAAGCAAAAGTCCATAAGTCTGGAAGCTTCGACATAAAAAATGTTTAATACAAACAGTGGTGTCACAAGTATTATAAGAGGATGAGGAAGAAAAGAATAGCTTAAAAACTGCTTGTGGAGGAAGTCTTATGAGTTTATTTTAAAATTTGTGGAATATGCAGGATCCAACAGCCATAACATGGCAGCAAAACTAATGATCTGCATATTATCTGCTGTACTTTTTACCATTTAAAAAAAGCTTCATCAATGAAACGGGAAGACCTCGGGGACATGTTCAAAAAGGTATCCACGGGTGTCTTTACATCAATTGTTGTATTTCCTGAGTCCTTGTCTTCCACTCCATCAACTTCTTGAGTTATGAAGTGCTGATCCACTTTCTCCTGGTCCTTCAGCATTGGCAGAAGAAATTGAAAGGACTCATGAAACCATTTATGTGGACCCTGATGTGCCTGAACCAGCAGTTAAAAGGGATATCCAAATGGAATACTCCTCTGATTGGTTGTACTACTCAAACACAGGTGCAGTAAGAAAAGGTTACCTGTAAGAACTTAGGTCTATGGAGTACTGTCTGATAATCTGGCACCTCTCAGGTGCAGCCTTAAAAGAATTCTGCTGTACATATGAAAAGTAATGCATTTGTACTTTTTAACACAATAATGCAAGAGGGGAAAAACCAACAAGTGCAAATGAAAATACGTGAATTTATTAGATTATAATCATTGTATAACTCTGACAATGATTATAACGTAATACATTCACATATTTTCATATGCACTTGTTGGTTTTATTCTTATAATGAGCATCAGTGCATTGTCATGAAATACTTTTAAAAAATGCAAAGGAACTCCCCATTTTAGCTATACTATGAAAATTTGTGTCACTACTCTCCTGGTCCAGGATCAGTCATGGTGATCCACAACATTCACCAACCAAATCTCCAATCTCAACCTACGTTTTAATCTCAGGGGACACATGAAAGATCTTTATACCAGGAAAAAGTGGAAACATAAGCTGTAACATGTTTTGAATGCTGTCACCAGTGTGAAGTTTAATTCTGACACAATACAGGCCAGACAGACTCACAGACATGTCACGATGCAAAAATGTAGTAAAAAATCAAAGACCTGCCCTGTAAGTTAATTCTTTTTGCCATTAAGTCATGGACCTCAATGTGCACTGAAAGCAAAACAGAAAAAGCAGCATTGTTATCTTAAGTTGACCTACATTGTCCTTTACTTCATTGGAGCATTGTTAAGCTACTCACAAATAATTTCAGAACAGCTGTCACCCAAATGGGGTGTTATTCATCAGTATACTACATAACTTTAAATTCTGTAACTAACACCACTTATGTCATGAAAAACAGCATTAAAATAAGAGCAAAGGATACAAATTTCAGCCATTTTGACACCAGTTAGTAATTATTATGAGCACAACAGTAAGTTCTGTTTTCCAATACAGAACTAATTTTCAACATTGAACTTAAAAAAGAAGCCTGACAAAGTAAGACCAAAAAAAGCAGCAAAAACCTACACTGTAAATATTATATTGCAAAGCACATGTTAATTAGCTGCAATTAAGCGTCACTAATGACAAACTGTCAAAACACATATGGCCAATGACTGAATGGTAATAAGGTTTAGAAAGGATGAAGGTAATTCCAGTAACCGTGTAGTATTATTTTTTGACTGCTTAATACATGCCACTGATATGCTGGCTGTTTCATTAAATAATTAATTGCCTCTGTGTACCAGTAACCAAATCAAACCATCATGTATCCTCATGGATTTAATGGAATGATATTCCAGTCACAGATATGTGAAATTACTCTTGAGAGAACCTTCATGTGAAATAGGTGCAGATCTATTCAAATTAAATCAAAAGCAGATAAATTAGTGACAATGCATAATGGGACACTGTCAACTTAGAAAGCACCTACAACAAATTGGTCACTATGAGGGAGAAACAAGCTGTAGTAAATGTGGTATGAGAGATGTGACATCCTTACACATCCTATCAGACTGTGAAGCTTTAGCACACATAAGACTTCAGCTTTTTGGCGACTAAAGGCTAGAACACTTCCATGGATAGAATGGAAGTAGTCTGTTGGATCTTATTAACCTTTTAAAGCCTAATGGTTACGTGATCCACCATCAAGTTTAACATTCAACAGTCATACGCTCTGCCCACACTGTATTTATGTGTTTTGTATTTGTCTGAGAACAAACAGCGACTTGTGCCACTTACATCAAAAACTGATTGGTTTTTATAACCAAGATGAAAAGTGTTTACAGCGCGGTATGAACTGGGTCTTTAAATAATGCAGTCTGCGCTTCGTGTTTAAAAGGTTAAGGACATCTGCTTAATGCCAAATGATAAACTGGGTTAAGCAAAATAGATCAATTCAAGGCTGCAATGCATCAGGGATGAAGGACCAACCCAGCCAATTAATAATAATATAACCACTCATAGATAAGAAACTGCCTATTTGCATGATTTTCCATATAACACATATTATAATGACCTCACTAAAAGCTGATTCACTCCCTTTTCCAGAAACGTATCCTGAGTGTTCAGCGTGGTGTTACTGTATGTGATATCTCAAGGCTTAAATACTGTAACAATATGACAGAAATGAACGTTTATGTATACTGTAAATATAATATATATAAAAATATATTCAAAGTAAATATAACAATGTATCTTCAGATTTTGGCTGGTAAATGACATGAGAATGAAGAGTGTCCATACTTACAAAAGTCTTATTTAATGTCACTGTTCCCCATAACTATTCCATTCAATGACCATTACAAGGAAACATACAGTTCATGAACTAGGAACAATATATACAACTCATTTGTTAAAACAAGCCCAGTGGACATACAAAAACTATGTTGTTTCTTGAGTTACTGAAACAGAAGAAAAAAAAGTAACTATTATCCTCTGTAAATAGAAAATTAGCGGTGGTGATGGTAGTAGGAGGAGGAGCAGTGGAAGCAATAATATTTTAGTACAAAAATTTGCCATTTTTCCTAGTCCCCAGTACTCTTCAAGACTGGGAAACGTGGTCTCTTACTTTGAAATATATTACATAAAATGACAAGGAAGTGGTTAATATTTTATTCTAAGGTATAAAATACATTTGAAATGGAGAAAATTAAGTACAGTCAAAGCCTGCCACAACATCAGTTTAGGCGACTCCTTGTCTGTAGCAACAGATATTCTGTAGTAACAATTAATTCGTCTCTGTTAACCATAACATTATACTGTTTGGTTAGAAAAACTCTCAACTGTAACAACAGAGAATATTCAGTCCCTTTAATGATGTTATAATCGAGCCTAACTCTATTTTTATTAGTGCTGATGCAGTAGTATTTTGGATATGAATGCTTAAAGAGCATTAATCATAACTTTGGAAAAAAATACTACAGGAAACACATGGAGATATGTAATGTTCTTATGGCACTGTATGAGATTGTGGCCTTCTGGGATATGACACTATATAGTCGGGTGCATGATTAACACTGTTTCAGATGAGCATACTACTGCCATGTTATTTACTTATATGATAAACCAATAAATGCACATTCATAATATGTTCAGTCACACATTATTATTCCTCACCCACATGTTTCAGTCACTCAATGTTACACAGCCATCAGCTGCCTTGATGCAATACACACATGGCACCTACTGACATGTGGCATCCAAGAGAATCAAGCAGATATTGTAATGTAAATTGCTTAATAATCATTTACGTAAGGTATAAAAGTGTAACACTGGGTGGTTTTATCATACATTTTTGTACTATTATTGTATATTAATTGTGTTCTTGATGATGATCACAAAAGTGACCAAAACATGTTGGTGAAAAATGATATGTGATTGAACATATTTATGAAGAAGCATTTGTTGGTTCATCATACAAGTAAATAGCATTCTTTACTGCACAGACATGGAATATATAAAAGTTTATATTAATTCCATCTGCAGTCTTAAGGTGAGCCACGTAGGATGTTTATATTGAAGGGGAAAAGGAACTGTGCTGACACCATGCACAGGATCCAAAATCATTTGCCTTTGATCATTTGTTGTCCCAACCTTCAGATGATGAGCAGGATATTCAAGCACATCACTAGGAAGGTTGGTCTCTGCCAAGGAAGACATTATTTTTTTTCAACCAGGAAGGATAACTTAGGCATAATAATGGGTGTGTACAGCATTCCCTGTGAGTGAGTGGAGACCAACACTGGACAGTCTGGACGCTCCGTGAAAAAACATCCTATCATCCACACAAGTCAGCCATAACAGAATTCAACATTAACCAAAGTCATCACATCCAACTTCACAAAACCGATATCCCTGCCGAAAATCCAGATACATGTACCATGTAATCATGGATGCCATACAGCAACAATTTCAGGGAGAATGGGGCTGTCTGTGAGCAAGTTATGTAAGCCTCTTACCTGTTCTCTGATGGAAAGGTGAAGGCTCTTTACACAAAAACATAATTGTGTGGAATATGACACAATGAGCAGTTTGAAGTCTAGCACACAAACTTTCAATTTGAAGTCAAACAACACAATACTCATTACAGTATCTTACCAGTAGATAAGACTTATCTTATCTTCATCAATAATTGTCAAGTGTCTTCAGAAACCATTTCCTCAAATAGGTATATCATAGAAAAGGAATGGTTTGCTGATTTATGCAACATACCATGGTAACCTGTGCACAGAGCATAAGGCTGGCCTTTGCTACAATTTAAAGACAAGGATATGGATCAATTGGTTGTGCAAGATACAGATGACTAATCATGGAATGATATGTGGCTGCAATGTACAACAAATAAAAAAATGAATAAACATCTACACTCTGCAGGGATTTGAACACTTGCACCTTGCACTGTGCAACCAAAGGGTTAGTGGTGAAGTAACAAAAGGTAACAGCAATACGGTACATTTGTAATTTACGTGCACCTGCATATTCATCACCACTCTAGTGGAAACTCACTGTGTGTCACTAAGAAGAGTGAAGGATATGTGAGGTACTTAAAAAATGTCATAACAGTGTCAAGCCAAATGTGGCAATGTTCTATATTTGTGTCCCTGAGCTTAGCTGAACACTAGCTACTCACCTTTATATGCATACTCTAGAGCACTTGTAATTGTCCTCATATCTCCTTCTATGCTACAAGCCCAATTCTCGGCATCTCCGATCTCTTTGAGTGCTCCACTAAAACTCTCAACAAGATTAACCCACTGTTGTGTCTGCTTGGCAAAGTTGGTAGCACTGTGATGAAGTTGTTTGGCCTCTGCATCAAGTCTTTTTTGATTTAAATAAGCTTGAGCTACTCTGTGGAAGATAAAAAAAATTCAATATTATGAGGAGAATCATAATTTTGTTATGCTTCATCTTTAAAAATGTAGAAATTAAACAGCAGACTGATGCACACATGTGATGACAGAGAGAAAGAGGGGGACTTTTTGGCCAACTGAATTAATATCTTCTCATGATGGACCCTGCTTAATAACAGACTCTCAATTATATGACACAAAAACTTAGATGAATTTAGCAATTATTATGCAAGCTAGAGCTACAATTTTTGTAGTCAGTAAATATAATCATACAATGGTCAAAGTTAACAATATTAACTAATTCCATGAACCTACTTAATAAAGAAAGTCATTTGGTCAGCTGGTGATAATCCATTTACCCTAACTGGCTTATGTTTGTCTGCTCTCAACCTACTGAAAAGATAAAACCATCTAGTCTAATATGCAGCTGTCTCACATCAAAATATTTACAACTCTGTAAGTAAATGAGCAAGGATTCAGGGAATGCTTGCAACCTCTCAGGCCAGGATCTTTTGCCATACTGTTTGCTATCTAAAAACATAGCAATTAAAATATATAGGACTATAATTTTAACTGTTGCTTTAAATGGGTAAAAATCTTGGTCCCCCACACAATAGAAACAACAGGCTGTGGGCATTTGAAAAAAGGATAGTGAGTAAGATATGCAGCCCAAAAAGGGAAAAAGTACAGGAGAAAGAACACTTCATAATGATGAGATTCATGGTTTGTACTCCTCACCAAATATTACAGTGATAAAATTTAGGTGAATGAGACAAGCAGCATGAATGGGGGACAACAGAATTTTAGACAGGGTTGTGATTGGAAAACCAGAAAGAATGAGACTACTTGGAAGACTTATGCATACATGGGAGTGTAGTATTAAAATGTAGCTTCTCAAGAAGGGATCTGCTCCACTGAATTAGCCTAGACAGATCGCTGCAGCTGAACAAGCCACATAACTGAAAATCTTTTCTCTTAAGTGACATATATTCCCTGAGTTACCAAAATATGCCTCAGTTATTTTTCTGTTCATACAGAAACAACTGTAATATCTACCCAACATTCAGATGATCCACAAGCGCTTGTGTTAAACTATTGGCAGCAGCAACTGCTTCTTTTCTCTTCTGTTCTGTAAAAAAAAAAAAATATATATATATTATCAATCCAGATGGTTGCCTTCTGCACTGTGACATCATGTAGCCTTTCAGATGTATACAGTGCACGCTGATATGCTACCACCAGGTGATGATGCGACAGGGCCACTAGGACTGCTGGCCTACAGAGTTGGGAGGGGTGAGAAGGAAGAGCCTTGTCCAGGCTAACCAGGATAAAGCAGTAAACATGCTCAAGGTAAGTTACTTTCCCTGTTCATGCTGCTGGGTGCAACTCCATCACTAATGCTTCCCTGATCTAGACTTCTTGGCCAGGATTGAGTAGGGGTGCCTCCACGTACCTGGTTGCCTCGGCAACTAAGTTTTATACAGTACCTCCTAATATTTTCAGCAAAATTACTGCAGTCTTTTCCTCCCGTAAAAAACATATCAATTCACATGCATCAAGCAAAAAGTGCCAGCTAATACTGAGATGGAGAGGTAAATCCAGAACTGCAGGTCCTCGGTATTCAACTTGGTTCAAGTCATCCTTTGAGCACATACAACATGGATGAGGCCTCTAACTTCTTGGCAAATTTGTGAATCCCTGGGACATGGTAATCCAGGTTGTTGCTACGGCCAGGTACTACGGCTGAAAAGGTTATATATCCAAATGGTGTATCAACAGCACAGTCAAGAAATCTAGCTACAGGAAACAGACCACATGGGATGCAGGACATTACAAGTACCACGCAACAACATGAACAGGATGTCATGCAAGCATCAAATTCACAATGTAAAGGAATGCAGAAAGGTTCTAACAAGATAATCCTTTCAGCATCATACAAAATGGCAATTTGTCACAATTCCAGCTCACTGTTTCTGCTGGACTAGATAAGGGCTCTGTCTCTTTAGCAATGTCTGGTGGTTCTGAGAGACCAACATCCATGTTGAGTCCTGAACTAATGGATACATGAAACCACTGAAACTGTGGAGATGCAATTTCTCAGGTCAGTTGCAGGATACACATTACATGACCATAAAACGAATAAAGAAATAACAGAATTTAAATAACTGGGCTGCATATGCTGAAACATTGATTAAAAATGAATAGCACACATATTTACAAATTAGAGACTGAACACATATGAAGAGGTATAAAAAACGTAGGTAAAAAAAAAGATTAAGACCAATACCCTAGTTGATGGAAAAAGCCAAAAATTCTCTATAACCTGCTCATGCTGATGACGATAAGCGTGTTACGTGGTTTGGATTTAGAAATGCATTAAGTACGTGATTAGTTCTAGTGTAGTAATTTCATCCGAATGCACTTCTGAATCTAATACCAAATTATAATCACATCAACTACAGTGTCACAATAACGCCAAATTTTAAGGGATAGTCTGAAACATTTATGGCGTACTACGAACACGCACATGTTTTTCTGAAGTGGAACCAGGCAAAATCACGGTGGAATTGAGCTCTGTGTTTAAAAATCAAATGACTACACAAACCTTGTTTTTCTTTTCTGGAAGCTTGCTTTGCCTGATGTTCCTTCACAAGTGACGAAAGCATATCAAAATAATGAACCCAAATCGAAATTCTAAAGCACAAATCCAACCACAATACAAAGAGAAAGTGCTGACAAACAATGTATAATATCAAAGTTATTTATTACCCACGCGAGATGAGCATACTATGTCACTTGACTTTATGCCCACATCTATCGCGCCTCTCGACGGGTAACCTCGAATTCGATCGATACACGGTTATCACGAAGGCACGGATTGTCTATCTAAGTCATGCATGATCTGTGATCTAAAGGAAACTTGATGACCGACATTTGCTTGTTTAATCAATTACAGTACAATTAAAATACAGCCAAAGACAACTACTTTATTAAACGAGTGGCTTTTAAATGCACTAGTTTCATTGCACCGTATTCTCCCTATTGGTACCGTCATCAATGTTACTGATTTATGATCTATGGTTATACGCACGAATCAGGTATGTTTTCATGCAATTTCATCAACATACTTGGACTTTTTCTATCGTCCATGTGCGACTGAATGTAATGCGTACAACAGTGCATTTATTACTAGTTGTTAATGTGCTTTTTCGGCCTCCTAGGGAATCATTGCTTCCACAATCAACGGATCACGTCACGTCTTTTAATAACCAAGTAGTTCGCCGCACGTGTCGCTTGACGTTAGAAAACGTCGTCTCAAATTGGGACGTGACGTGTATTGCCTTCTTATGGCAACCCCCCCCCCCCCCAAATTAAAAAAAAAAACACTCAAAGATTTCGTATAGTCTATGGGCTGGAGTGTCATATATTGACAGCATGTGCATTTTTTATGGTTACAGGGAACCTTCACTCCCTATGAACAACAAAAAAATCAAAAAGTTTCCGAAATGTAATATTCTGCGTTATATTTGATAGATTAATCTGATTAGTGAGTTTCAAGGTGTCGGTCCAACATACCATCTCCATCTTCAAGTGGGAGCTGTGCCTCCAAAATGTTCATAACCATGGAAAATTAATATAGATGATAACAAACTTGCAACTGTGTGGCTTTTTACAATCTCTGTCCCAGCCCAATGAACTACACAATCTTTGGCAGTGACATACAGTCGCTAAAGAACAATAAAATAATACTAGCTGTTGAACACACTTTCCAGTATGTGGGCATGGTGCCACAGCACACAATGAGGCAACATAAATTATTCAGAAAGATGTAGTTTTTTTTAAATGCCCAGACACCATAAAGTTTATGAACATTGAACCTTGATTATGTTGGGGTCATGACTAACTTGCATCAGAGTAAATTTTTTAAAAAAGGATTAAAATCTCATATTCCCTTGAAGGTTTAAGAACATATAAATCTGATCCATTCCAAATATGGGCAGTCTTTTCTGTTACAAACCTGTATGTACACAGGAAGTGTGAAAGTGGTCTGCAAAGGGGACCAATGCAGTCTTAACAAGCTACACTGTTATCCATGAGTTAAGAAAACTTACAATCTGAAATTTCTACTATACATGGCCTTGAAAATTTAAGTCACACAATTCTATGATTAAATTCCTAGCATGTATTCTCTCCTGACCTCAAACCCTTATTCTATTGTCATTTCAGTTTGTTCATGAGTAGCCCTAAAGCAAAAACTTGGACCCCAATACAACTGAGGAATAGAAAAAAGTATCTTAAGGGAAGTTTTCTCCATTTTGCAATAACATAAATGTGTAAATGTACACATTTTATGAAGGTGTCAGTAATGTATGCACAATGCTGGAGAGCAGCATTACCTGCCATTTACTTTTAAATGAAGGGAGAAGACTTAATCACAGATGGGTGAATAACATTACAAAGGATCATAAAGAAACAGGATACGAGTGTGTGAACTGGATTCAAGTGACTTCGGATTGTGTTCAGTGGCAAGCTCTTGTGAACATGGGAATGAATGAGCATGTTACACAAAAGGCAGAACTGAGCAACTACCACATCTCATGAAGAATTCTGCTTCATGTAGTTTTATAAATATGTATATAACTTTCTATTAATCACACTTCACAGAATTACATAACAGCCTCCAATAATAAATATAAGATCTGATTCAAATCGGCATTCACAGAATCTTTAGAATGTTAAATACAGTGTGTCTTAACTCTTTCACACACATAACAAGGAATGGGCGGTAGTGTTGGTAATGTTGAGTGTTGCTATTTGGTCTGGGCCTCCAAATCCCGTTCCACTAATCGTCTGTATTCATCAAAACCGCCTTCAATGCTCCTGACACATTCATTTCCACAAACCCATAGTTCTTTGCATACCATACGAATCAGTCGCTCATCATGTGACACTAGAATCACCCCTCCCTGAAAGAGAAAGAAATACTGCACTTTTAATAAAATACAAATGGTAGAATGCCAGCAAGTTTATAAACATTCAGTAAAGCCCACCATGACACAAAACTGAGATGCTCAAAGTTTATGGCTTGTTTGTATCACATTCTTTACAGATGTTAAAAACAAATGTATGTATGTAATGCTTGAAAATATTAAGTGACCCACCCTTTTGTGAGGAAATTATTTTTGCAAATGACAAAGAAGAAATTTATGCCACAGTTACATATACTATCACATATGTAGATCATATATCACTGTACACTATTCTCAATGAATTCCGTATGGTCATGAAATAGACTAGGCTACTTACAATCCGCTTTAACAAAACCTACGGTTAAGTCAATATATGTATATATTTGCCTACGGCAGATGAAGATTAGGTTCATCTCAAACGGGGATATGCTTTACTGCCATCACTTTACAACTCTGTTTTAGAATACACTATTAGAAGGTCCAGAAAAAACAGGAGGGATTACAAGTGACTGTGTGAAAACAGAAATATTACAACATAGTAGCTATATTACACATAAGTAACAGAGTTTATGTGAAACAGCAGTACAGATTAGTGCATATTTGTGTCTTCTCTGAAGACTACAGAACATCATAATATAAAGACAGATGATAAATCCTGCAAATGTGTGACAAGTTCAAACGGTTGCAGATGACACCGGAAAACCAAAACTGCGTTGCAAATTAAAAGAAAGTTAATTTCAGAGGAATGCTTGCTGCCATTCATTTCACAATCTTTTATTCTCCCATCTGCTATGTAAAAATTTAAAAAATTTAAAAAAAACTATTTTTTTTGTTGTTTTTTATGGGTGTGAAACTTGGTCTCTTGCTTAAACACAGAGTGACACAGGTATACAAGGGATACTGTTGTATTGGACTGAAAGACACAGGGATATGTATCAGCACAACATGATGTTCAAATATTTAGTTTATATTCAAAATATGCTTCCAGGTCCCTGTTATGTATTGCTAGAAGTCACATGGTCTGATGATGGCAGTTCCACTGAAACATGTAACCATACACTATAAATATACAGTCAGTTGTTTGATGAAGACAGTGCAGTCCTACGTCCACAGGCCTTTTGTTAAAATATATATTGGTTTTGTGAACTTAATCTTGGTATAATTAAAATCAATTGAAGCTATTAAATAAACTCACTGTGTACTTGTTTATGGCCTTTCGAAGTGCTTCAATAGTTTCAATGTCAAGATGGTTTGTGGGTTCATCAAGCACAAGAAAGTTGGGATTGCCCATGCACATCCTTGCAAAGGCCACACGGGACTTCTGTCCTCCCGATAAGCTGGCTACTGTCTGCAAAGCCATGTCTCCTGTGATACCAAAACTTCCCAACTGGCGACGATACTCCTCAAGTGGTTTACCTATTTCACATAAGAATATTAACAATTATTGGACAAGTGAATCATAAAACAATATGTGTCATGCTTATACTAGTACTACAATGGATAAGGCTGGTATTCTTATTTTAGCATGGTTCACCTTCATACGGCAGCAGTCTGATGTAATGAATACAGTCTGTGTTGACAACTTTGTATGAGTGGTTTCTCATGCACTACCACTGTAACTTCTATCATTTGTTAATCACATTTGTGTGATGGTGTAACCACAATAAAGCTAGCTATGTAATGCAATATTGTGTTGCTACCATATCCCTCTATTTTAAAGCATCCTGTAGCAGCTATGACTTTGTAATATTCTCTGCTCCAATCAGACTTATGTTATGCTGTCTTTAACTTACCTGTGCTGTGAGGCTTACACTGGATCAGATGCTTCATCCTGCATGACCAGCAAGGCTCATTACCTTTCCCTTTCTCCCTTCTTTTTGTTTGAGACCTACTGGCATCCCCTTTTAATTTACCCTAGAATTAAGCTGCAATACTTTTACTGAATAAGTTTCTTGTATGAAAAAACCAAAATGCAAATTTATTTTCAGTGAACCATGCTGCTTGCAATGTTATGAAGGTACTGCCTATGGACTGCCATATACACAAGTGCAAAACGCAAACCATGAAAATGCGCCACAATTTGACAAGTTTATTCATAATTTTTTAATAAATCAACATGACAACTAATTTACAGATGCTGACTATTCACTTCTTAAAGTTTCCAAGACAATGTTAATACTGTACCTGGATAACTAGTCTGCAGTAACTCCACAGAACTGACTTTCATATCAAGTTGGTCAACATGATGTTGGCTGAAGTAGCCAAATTTAAGGTTTCGGTGAACATGACGAATGCCTTTAGTGGGGGTCAGAATCCCCATGATAATTTTTAGAAGTGTTGTTTTACCAGTTCCATTCTCACCAACCTGAAATGTATATTCTCTTATTCTGATGTGTGAAATGGTAATTCAACCACTTTCCTTGACACAATACTCAGCAACCTGACTTAATGAAATTTATTGTCTATATAAGTGATTTAGGTAAGGTTCTATGCATAAAATTAAACCATAAATCGACTTCAGAAAGGTAAAAGCTGAGTCACAAAGTATGTATGAGTAATAATACTGTGGAAAGTTCAAAAGCTTTATCCCACTGAATGAGTGCTGTGGGGTTCTTCCTGGGGGTGAAGTGGCTGAGGCATGAAGCTGTCCACTCATCTCCATCTGGTGCCAATAAGAATGAGATGAGCTATGTCTACACCCCATGTATGCCTTCAAGGTGTGGACAGCGAGAACTTCTACTTTACTTTAATTATGCTAAAACCTGAACCTGAATTACAAAAACTCACTTGGTAGTTCTGAGGTGTGTCATCCCCGTTGTGTGTAGAAAAGACTAACAGTGAGGTAAATAGCAGTCATGAAACCACAACTATGGTAGTATGGAATTATGATGGTATTTAATAGCAAAAAATAACTACATGTTTCGGCCAATAGCGGCCATCTTCAGGTTATTACAATTTTGCTCAGAGTGTCATATATATGCCTCAGCATCACCTCGCAATATAGGCACATATATGAAACTCTTTGAGCAAAATTGTAATAACCTGAAGATGGCCGCTATTGGTCGTAACATGTAGTTATTTTTTGCTATTAAATACCATCATAATTCCATACTACCATAGTTGTGCTTTCATGACTGATATTTACCTCACTATTAGTCACTTGGTAGCATCTAAGGTTAAAAACATTACTCAGCAGTATTTTACACCATTAAGAAGGGTCACAGAAGAAAACATCTGTACAAGAAAACAAAAAAAAAAAAAAAAAAAAAAAAAAAAAAAAAAAAACAGGGAAAAAACAAATCCCCCCAAAACAAACACCAAACAAACAACAACTACCCCCCCACCCAAAAACCACTC
>Ga0131853_10014387_pt1 | contig 14507 bp, 5 predicted proteins | sample TergutLab28metaG_FD_92764 | JGI IMG/M metagenome (GOLD analysis project Ga0131853, IMG submission 92764) | Labiotermes labralis P1 segment gut microbial communities from Petit-Saut dam, French Guiana - Lab288 P1 (version 2) (version 2) | ecosystem: Host-associated > Arthropoda: Insects >... | reverse complement strand
CATGCCTCTACATGTTTCGAGCACATATGCTCACCATCAGGAGGTCAAAATTGTATACACAGCCTCTGGTATTATCACACCTATAGGTGGCCGTCTCGTGCACGGGTTGAGAGAGGACTGCTCTCCAGTCCTCTCTCAACCCGTGCACGAGACGGCCACCTATAGGTGTGATAATACCAGAGGCTGTGTATACAATTTTGACCTCCTGATGGTGAGCATATGTGCTCGAAACATGTAGAGGCATGAAATAAAAACTTATTGTGAAACAAATTTAGTGCATCAAGTTGGTTAAATACTGATATAAATATACTGAGATGCACGGTCAGCAAAACGTCAAAAAAATGTAGAGGTTGATTGACGAAATAAACTGAGGATAAATAGTGCATCAAATTGGTTTTCATTACACGGCTGTGTATATGTATCATATGCAATAAAAATAACCGATAACAGCAAAATTGTACATAAAATGTAGTTCACAGACAGGGCTAGGGTGTTGCCAATTTTAGCACATTTATACAAAACGAATTAGTAATACTGGTCTCCATAAACGCACAGCTCATGCGTCAAAATTTTTCCGTACTTTTACTCAGCCTTGCTAGAGAAAGGGTTAAAAGATGATTTGTCTCTTGAGATGTTTCCGCGGGCAACATGTTGATCGCGAGCAACGAGTTGAGAAAGGCTGGCGTAAAGTAAACTAAATATGCTCTCACTTCTTAAAGCACACCAACGTTAATACTTACGGAGCTGTGAATAAGAAAACTGAAAAATAAAGTCATACTTTTCACATAGGAAATCTATTACAAACCTACAGCCAACCTAACAATTCCAGTCTCGCTACTGGAAATTCGTCTCCTACAGGCCTACTCGTCAAATCGTTAACGTCACCAAAAGTCTCACATCAGCCTCTCTCTTCCAGCTCCGCTACACGGACACCCATCAGAAACCCTCCTCTTAACAAACAGGATTTTGTTTGAAACCGCAAGTTCTTTTAAACCTCAAATGAATGTGACACAATTAGACTTGGCATTGTCCTGGACTCACAACCAACGACCACTTAGAGACCGATGCCCTGAAATGTACGTGCAGGATAACAATGACAACTTAATGACAGGATGGCCACAGAACTTTCTTTTAATTTAATCTGTTTTTAAATAAGTATGCACAGAATGTGTAATTTACAGGGAATTCACTGTCAAATTACTTCCAGGTAAGGCATGACATGCCCCCTCAAACAATGCCTGTAATGTATTCCATTTCAGTACTACTGGCAGTTATTCGTCATGTGTAAGACAGCTGATATGCTTCCTCATTTCGATCGACAGTGTCTCCAATTGAATCGCAAGCCATACGCATCTGTGATTATGCCAAACAGTTAAACAACCCTACGGTCTTCGAATTTCGCTAATAAATTTATTTACCATTCTCTGGTTAACAGCTCTCCCTTTCTCTTTGGACCAGAACTGAAACCGAGGCCTGATATAGCCTACAGGCGCTTACTATCCGCGGTAACACAAAATCACACCTTTCAGTTTGACAGCACCTGACAACTAGCCGTCAGCATTACATTGCAGGTGTAAAATTCAATATACACATCACCTCCTACAGAGAGAAGTAAACACAGAGCTTCAAGAATAAAAACTAACATAAATGACCTATGTTACCAAGTATATTTATTTACTCGTAATATTTATTTAACGACGCTAGCAGCAGTTCAGAATGTATAGCGTAGAAAAGTAGGATGACTGGTGACTAGTGAACCGGAAATGAAATGGAACAAGCTGACCTTTTGGGCGGTGATCGCCTGGCCATTAGTTACGGACATTATCGAAGAGCCGATATTGACGGGAAATTTACTACAAATTGTGTGTGTTTTAATCCAATTGAGAAACACAACACTTAAAAAAAAAATAACGTTGCGAAATATTTTATTCCCTGCATATTTAGTACACGCCTAATACTACAAATGTAACTGCAGTAAAATGAATATGTTGTGCAGCTACCTGCAGTTTAACATGAGGGGCAAATAATAAACTTTACAGAAATTAAATGTGTCTAAACAACTACTATGGGCCATTTCGGTTAATCATTGTTGAAGGGTCGTAGTTATAAACAGGGGAACGGGGAAAGGGGGGAAGCAGGCGTGATTGCGATGTCACAACTGGTACCAAAAATTTCCATAAACATACACACAGAAAACAACAATAGATTCCGAGGGAAGCGGGCGGCACACAAAACACTTGCACGTCCCAACAGTATCTACTCTCATGTTACTGGTGAGACGGACCGCCTTGGGTTGTGGGTAGGGTGGCAAAAGCAGCAAAATATCCAAACCGAACATCAGTCAATGGGCAAGATCAGTCAAGTCAATGTGAAATAATTGGATAAACCGCGGAAGTAATTAACTAAACTGTTAAAATGTGCCAGCTGATTCCGCAGTTTCATATTCAAGCGTCAAAAGGTCACACTGTAACCCGGTGTACACCAGTCTGGACTGGGCCGCCAAGTGTCAACAAGTCCACTGTACTCCTCCCTCTGCAGATTATGACACAGCCGACGTAAATCAGGTAATGCTTTATAAATTACGAACAGGTCTAACTTTATTGAAAGGATTTGTCAGAAAGTACCGCCTACTGTTTCCTATTGCCTTGCTACGCACAACTTCACTACAACGACGCTGAAAGCACATTAATTTTTCAGTTCGGCGTAGTAGCCATCTCTGTAGCCTTCTTCAACGTTTGAACAACGGCATGTATTCGCGGCCTGCGAAAAGTTGCTCTCCTCCCCCTGCAGCCACTGGTGCACCATGTTCTGCAGTTCCTCGTCTTCCCCATCAAGGTGCTCTTGCCGGCTGTCTTTCAAAGAACCAGAGAAATTTAAATCTCATGATACGTGATCAGGACTGTAGACAGGAGGGAAGGACACTGCCCATCCGAGTTTTGTGACGGTCTAAGCGGTGCTCGCACTCGTGTGTGGCCCGAAGTTGTCATGGGGAGCCATACTTTGGACATTTTTCTTGCGGGACGAACTCGAACGCCGAAGGAGAGCATGCGAACTTCTTAGTGTTTCAGTATACTGGTAAAATCACTGCTGTCTCCCTAGGTAAGAAGTTCAAAAGAACAACCCCTTTATCATCCCAAAAGACCGCACAAATGCTTTTTCCTGCTGACTCTTGAATTTCTTCTTACATGGAGATGTCGTGTGGCGCCACTCCATCGATTGCTGCGTGGATTCGGGCTGAGAATGTTGGATCCAGGTTTCATCTACCGTGAAATTTTGCGACAGGAAGCCTTCATTTCCTGTATCGTATCGGTGCCAAAGGCCAACGGTAACTATTTTCCTAGCCTTCATTGTGCATCTTTTATCACTGTGCATCCAACGAGCACAGAAATTCCAATAGCCAATCCCAGTCTTAAACTGTAACTCTGCAATTCGGAATAGTCTAGCCGTCAGTTGTTCCCGCGCTAATTTTGTATTACCATTTACAGGAAAACTTCGACCTAGAGTAAGGCATTTATTTTCCTTCAATGTCCACTATAAATCAGTGTTTAGCAAGACCTGATAACCGTCGCTAGCGACAAGCGCTTTTGACCCACGGTCTCTGGCAACAGTATGGGAGCGAACGGAACAAAAAGCAAAGCCTCACGTGTTGTCATCGCCACCAACCACACCAGTTCTTTACATAGCCTCAGTACAGTAGCCAGCTAACTAATCATTTAATTGCTGCACGCCTCATACAAATGAAACAAATCAGTAACGTCTGTTGTACCAGTTACATGCAGTTTCAATTAGCACACAGAATGTATAGCAGCACGGCCTTCTGTTACTGCAGTATTTAACCGTTTAATAAAAACGACAAAGTACAGATTCCTGAATGATACTGCAAGCTTCAATAAAATCCTAACATTCAACGAACGCATATCGGTGCACTAACTTATACAATTATTGCGTTCCAATACACATCGATTAACATAGAAACTGGCATTACGACCGAAGCTGGGAGGGAGGGGGGACAGAGACAGAGAACATGTCGATTTAAAGAATTGTTGCTAATTACCACAGTTCACAGTTCCATCCCTAATAAGTCTCCCTTTAATTTGAGTACAGGCTAACGCGAGAAGCAGGAGGCGTATCAGCCACAACGGCTCAGTCAGTAATATGAGAAACTAAGTACTAGACGAACCTGGCACGACTCCCGCCAGCGTCGTTAAGACCGGCTCTGAGGATTGTTCTGTCCATCAGAGTATAAAAAGATTGTTATTATAACCCTATGCCGATGTTAAGGTTTTATGTCCATCCATCTACACTCGTTCAAGGTGTGCTGTTTCAAGCACAGGTTCTTACAGCCTTATAGCACATTTTTTGCACAACCTGAAGCATGATGGTAAGATCGAGTCAATTCTGCTTCACTACCTGCATTGTTAATTTAATTCCGATTCCATTTGGTACTGGTAGATCTACAATGCAAGCTAGTAAATTTCATTTCGGTTCCTGTTCTATGAAAGAACACTACACTGCACATGAAATTCAAATCTGTTTTCACATAGTTTTGTATAAAGTGCTGGTCGTACAATAAATCTCATTACAATAAGAAACTTTCATCAGAGACATTTTCCGGGTAGTCTATATATAGCCTGAACGGTCTACTGTTGAACAGATACTGTGAATCAAAGTGCAAGTGATGATATATTCGCCAACGATACGCGCGCGCGCGCGTGTGTGTGTGTGTGTTAAAGCAAAGCCGTCGCTTTGCTCAGCGTCGTCGCAACACCATGAAGCAGCATGATGAAGTGGTAGTATTGCTCCACGCATTCTCACCCTTGGCATTAGAAGAATGTGAGCGTTAAGCCTCACGCCCCGGTTATCTCATCACCCAGTAAAGGAGCGCCGGTACCCCCTGGGTGCTACAAGGAGCGGGAATGGACATTTTGCTGCTACCGGGAATCGAACCACAATTCATCGATCGTTCAGACCTACTTCGTATCAATGGTCGAAGGATATACAACCAACAAGAAAAGGGGTAATACAGAACTATTAGATGTATATCATACATTATTTATATCAAGATACAGGCATATAGATTTGGTGATATTAAGAAACACATATTGTGTTTTCTGAATGTAAGATTAGCATCAAATTTGAAAACATATCAAGGTTAATGAGACATTCGCGTTCCTACAAATGTCCCCTCTCGCCCATGTGATTAACTTAGTAAACTACAAACGTAAATCTGAAGATATTATCTGTACGAATATCTTTCATTAACAAAGTACAGGAAGAGAACAAGAAGCAGAACTCACAGGTCTCAAAAGTACCACTAAAACCTGAAACTACCGTAAGAAAAGGTACAACTGTAGCCTTGTTTAGCTCCGTCATCAAAGTAATACCGCCAGCATAGCCCTGTAACTAATGTGTTACAATTCTGCCTTGTCCCATCTCTCCAAATGTTGCAGTTACGTAAGCGAAATGTTGTGCAATGCAATAAAATACGGAAAAGGGTGGGGGGCGGAATCACGATTAACACGTGCCCAAACACAGGAAAATCCCGTGTTTCTACCACCCTCGCGCCCCCATTCTACCAACCGGTCATCGGGAGTCCACTTTACACACCACATGCGTTCTGAGTGGACCCTTAAATGACCATATGTAGAATTACAAACAAGAGAGTTGTAATCACTATGCGACTGTACCAGAAGAGACAACACAGTAGCCATTACCACAATTCATGTATGTCTTAATACGCAACACTGACACTCTTCATGTACGCCAAAACTACACGCCATTCGCCTGTCTGTGATATTTGATTAAGCAAGTGTCTGTGATATTTGATTAAGCATATGTCTGAAATGTTGTTTAAACCGATTTTCTTACACAATACGACTTTTCGACAGTCACAAGCCAGCATCTAGACACACACAAATTGTTAACAATCCAATGATTACAGTTGTAGTTTGGTGGAATACCAAACAATATGAGGTTCTCAAACGGGTGGACAGCTCTTCGTCCGAAATACCAGTTCCCTCTGCCATCTTACGCGACATCAGGCGACCGTAGCCTCAAAGACATCATGGCACGAATAACAATGGTATTCTATATCATGTGTTCCTGTAAACCCCATCCCGATGCCATATGACATGTGGGGAACATGAAGGTATAACTTTGGAGCGCTTTGCTCTTCGCTCTAAGCTGAAACGAGTGGCCAGCATCGTGCCCCCCCCTCCCCCCCCCCACACTAAATCAGTGACAGATCATACCTATGGATCAGAGTCTGGGTCGACACCGACTCCGAACGTCTTGACAAAGACGGGAGCCCCAAGAATCGAACCCAGTTTTCACGCAGTAACATTATTAAACACAAAATGGGTTTTTTTTTTCTGTACAATTCTGTCTGAAATATTTTTCATTCGAGAATTCAGCGAGATAGTACCATAAACGTAAATAGGTTTTCAGACAGAGTACCCTTTATTCTTTTTCAAATTCCAATCAAACTTGAATTTTCTCGACAGATTTTCGAAGAAAAAAAACTTTCAAATATAAAATTTCTTGAAAATCCATCGACAGCTGCGTTGTTCCATGCCGGCGAATAGACAGTCAGACAGACAGACAGACAGACACACACACAGACAGAAGGATAGTTATGACGACACTAATAGTCGCTGTTGAAATTTTGCGAACGCACCTAAAAAGTGTCGGAAGCAACTGTTCAGCAAAGTGAACGAGAGGCTGGTTGTGGTTGTGATTGTGGTTGTGTTAGTAGCGACGGAAGTAAAACCAGAATCAAAATCTTTATCGGCATATGTTAAGATAATCTTCTACACATTATGTGTTTTCCTCTTGAAACACAACTTGAAGTTTCTAATACCTTGAACAGGCCAGCTGACCATTCAATCTGCTCCGTATTGTGCCCTTTATTGGTACTTGACCTGTCTATGTGACACAGGTGGGAACCTAATTTACAACTACAAATAATAATGATCAGAGTCAGTCTTCACGGACGTAATGACCACTGTGTTACAATATTCAGCACATGCTCCAACAGACTTATTCAATCCAATAAACTAACATTCAGAAAAGGTCAAACCAGTGCACAATTTTCGTGTTTTTATATGATAATAGCCACTACAATACAAGCAGCACGCACTTCTATTATGTTCCATAAAACTTCTATGTCAAAAAAATGTTATGTTGTTTTAACAAATAACAGAATTTGTCTGATAGCGGGTCAGAGGGAATGTAAGAGCAGAAACATATACACGTACAAAATAGTTCCTCATGTTTCATTCAAAAACCCACGGATGTTACCTACAGAAATGGTTGGTAGTAATAGCTGTGGGGGGGGGGGACGCAGGAGGGGGTCTCCCCCCCCCCACACACACACAAACACTTAAAAACATAATTTATTGTAACTCTCACATGTGTGTGTGTGTGTATATATGGGCTCGTCTCGTCGTATTTACGTGTAGACCCACACCCCACCTTCCACCGCTTGGTTTACACGAGTTCGTTCATTTGCATACAACCGAGTGTTGACAGGCATGCAGCTGCACAATAAAACATCCCACACATGTATTCAGCAGCAGACGAATAAACAATGTTTCTATCCGATTGTTGGCTTGTTGGCTTCTAATTGTTGAGACAATACACAATACACAACAGTACAAGTTTCTAGTTGTGCGAATCCTGCATTTTACGAAAACTTGCGCCATTTTAAACTGCATCAGAATGCCTCAACGTTTTAAAACACGCTAGCCTAAACGCAAGATAACGACGAACAGCTACAACGTGTAATACTTCATTTTTACAGCTCGTAACCAGTAAGAAATTTAGCAGAAGAGTTGGGTAGGCGAAAAAGTACGTATTTCGAACATTCTAAGTTGTTCTGTTGGTATGTGTTTATAGAAGAGCAGTCCTACTACCATCAATGGCTTGAAAGGTCACTGGTTTGGCTATTCTCGTAAGGTCTTTTGTGGTTTGCAAGGTTCTGGGATGGGCAACCAGGAATATTTGGCGAAAAACAAACCTAATGCCATGCTTGGTTGCAGAAAGTCGCTAACATCTCTTAAACACCCACAAGAGCAACTGCGTCCATATACAGATTTTACTTTTTTATCTACTGTGAGTGCCGGTCCCAGTGGTCGCGCGGTCTAAGGCGTAGGTCTGCGGCCGCTCGCCTGCTGAGGTTGTGGGTTCGAATCCTACCGGGGGCATGGATGTTTGTCCGTTGTGAACGTTGTGTTTTGTCAGGTAGAGGTCTCTGCGACGAACTGATCACTCGTCCAGAGAAGTCCTACCGACCGTGAAGCGTCGTTGTGTGTGATCTATAAACCATGAGAATGAGGAGGCCATGGCCCACTGAGGGCTGTCGCGCCAAAAACAACAATCTATTGTGAGTGTGTAACATCTGGATTTTAAATTTGTGATTAGGCCTTACCTTAACAATAAATTATCTCAATTTTGTACATACCGTGCACTGCGTTCACAACTGTCCGTCTTCATTAAACCAGCGTTTAACCTTTTGACGCCTAATGTCAACTATAGTGGCCGTACCGCACCGCTAACCTCTAAAGTTGCATTTTATATATTTATTCAACAAATATAGGTACTGAATATTTTAAACATGTTATATACTCTCCGTTTTTTTTCTCTTCAAAAAGCAGTTTGTTTCATAATTGTAACGTATTTTGTTCCTGTATTATTCACATTTTATATACAGGGTGTGCTAAAATTAAAAAAATAATTCCGGCGCCAAAAGGTTAATGCGTCACTTCTCATACACCAGGTTACACTGTTACACTGTTACACTGTTTACCTACTACTCCGACGAGTTTCGGCGCTCGTCAGCGCTTCACTCATAAAACTTAAAGTTCGTGTGTTTAAGTGAAAAATAAATTTTAAGTATAACGATGTTCTAGAAATTGTACATCGGTGTGACGACTGCAGTATAGTCATTTGATGTGTTTGGGACCAATATCCGGAAAAGAAGCCGTGGGAAGACCTCGACTAAAATACTTAAAGCAAGCCGCCAGAATGGCTTGCAACAATTCCAGATGGAAACCTGCCAACCAATTAAAAGATAGTAGTAGTAGTAGTAGTAGTAGTAGTAGATGTGTTTCGATAATACCAAGTTAAGGGAGGACTCCCTGCGGATGGCGACGACTACCACCGAAACGAGTCGGAGTATTAGTTAAATAACGTAGCTTGGCATGTAAGAAGTGGAGTATTTAACAGTGGTTTGATGAAGAAAGATAACCGAAGAAAATTCACAAGGCTAGCTTCAATGGCTGCCAAGTTATTACCATCAAAACGCGAGGTACGCATAGATTGCACTCAACCGTCTTGGTTTACAACGCCCCCCCCCCCCAAGAGAGAGAGAGAGAGAGAGAGACCTTGCAGCTAGTTCCGCTCTCATTCGAAACGTTCGTTAAATCCGCCATGTTGAAGTCGCACGACAAACGAAAAGCCTGTTATTCCTAGTGGTATGATCTTCGAAATTTTAAGAATATCCCTCAACTCAGTTCAATGTTTGGGCGAAAAGGCAGCATGATTATACAAGGTGGGCCACGAAAACCTAGCCCGTGTCCGTAGAATAGCGTAAATACAGAAATTAATACAGTAGCCAAATGCTGAAAGGATATACTGTCACAGAAGATGTTGAAAGTGGTTGCCTCCTGCATCAATACACAGCTGCGCACGTCTAATCAAGTTGAGGCATACCCGATGTAACATTGTGATTCTGATGGCTGCAACTGCGTGGCTGATGTTGTGTCCTTCACTCCCTGTATCGTGTGCGAATTTGATTCGCACACGATACTTTTCAAGTGTCCCCAGAGAAAATCCCCCCCCCCCGCCGGAGGCGGAAGGGGGAGAAATCCGCACCCGATACAGAAACTGAAGGAGAACATCAGCCACGCAATTGCAACCATCAAAATCACTATGTCACATCCGGTATACCTCAACATGGTGACAGCACGACTGTTGACTAACTGTTCAAACACTCTACGCAATATACATACCAACGCCAGAGAAATTTTTCACAAGGAAACGTGCAAAAACGGAAGGTGGACTACTTTATCGCGGCCCACTCTGTATCTTAAGCCTGTATATTCTTATATGCGTACAGAGCTAAATATTCTAGGAATCACACCAGCAGAGACATACATGCTGTCCAACGTATAGCCACCTACCTCACTGTGCTGCACTATGAAAGAGAAACATTCAGAGCCCTGGGATCATGAGTTTTGTAACCAGGCAGCAGTGGCTCCTGTAACACTCACACAGACACAGGCACAGAGACACACGCAACTGTTCAGCTCCGGTGATCACTGGCAAACGATACACCTGACGACCTTGCCACCTCGTGATGCCCCCCCTCCCCACCAACCTCCAGGTGATTGGCTGGTTCCAGGGACTTAATAAAAAAAAGTAGTTTCCCGACCACTGGCTACGAAGGATGCAACACCTGTAAGCGACTAACAATAGTAGCGGGGTGAGGAGACATCCTTTGCTACTCCTACGCTCTTCTGCAATGCTTCCAATTCACTATTCATCCCGTTCCCCTTTTGTCCGGACTCCGGTCGCAAGGCTTGTACACACAGCACAGAAAATTCGCCCAGAAAATCACATTCCGAACAGGAATCCAATGCAGTCTTCAAGTGGTTCAAAACCACACAAACCGTATAGAGTGCGGACGCTCTAATCCATTCTCTAATTAAGATATTTCTTACCTATTCGGAATTCGAAATCACGATTTTCATTGGATGCCGCAGAATCTTCAATGTATTTCTTGAATTTAATTCGTGCATAACGTAGCGAAAAGGAGGCCACGTGCAGTCTGTAACAGCGACAGTGTGCAGCACAGTCGGGATAATGAGAAATATGGCTGCGATAAATTCTGCTTCCTTACTAACGGCCAAGGTGAAATGAGTATAAAGATGTCCTTGTGCTGAATCGAATAGGTACCGAGCCATAAATACGTATGGGGCGCTTATGTTATATCTACAAGCATTCGTGACCTCGGCAAAGCATTGAGAGTGGTCAGATTGACGCCCTGACAGCTATAACTCCGTAATTCTTTGGACAGGAGGCCTCACCCTTACCAATAACAACTGTTGGTGTCTAGCATGGAGCACCGTTTACCGAAAACTCTCCGATTCCACAGCGCTAAAAAGTAGCTTTGAAATTAATAAGAAAGGAAGTGTATCACTTAAAGACACTGTCAGAGAGTTAGATTACAGGCATGTATCGTTGGTGGTTGGCAAATGAAAGACGAGTATGGAACACTTACAGCACAATAGTACCGTGTACTAGTACGAAAACCTATCCTAATGCCACAAATGTTAGATCTTTAAAATATTATTATGCAGAACGTGTCTAATTTGTCTAGCTGCTAGTCTCATCGAAAGCGACTAGTTAACACGCACGCATACACACACACACACACATTTTGAATGCACGGCTGCTTTACTGCACTCTTAACTAAAAGACCGCCAGCAGTTGCCTGCCTACCCGCAAATTCTAAGTTGTGCAAAAGCCTATGCAGGACATATATTACACAAGTTACAGGACTACACATGTTTCATGCAGCTGGAAAGTAAATGTTTTTAGTCTCCTTTTAGCAAATGGACGTTGAGGAGCGAGGAGCTTCTTAATTAATTGTGTTCCTCGCCAAACTGGCAGAGTCTATCAAATCTGTAAGGCGATGGGGTGGTGCATGTAGCACTCATGGTAGGGAGGAGAAACGCACGCAGGGTTGTGGACGCAAAACGCAAGCAAATTGGCGAAGTAGACGAGGACGATAATATTAAAACGGACCTTAAATACTATAGGAATATGTGCCCTGGAAGCAACTAGTTCAGGATAGGGACTAATGGCAGGCTGTTGTGAAAATGGTAGTGAACCTTCGGGTCCATAAAATGCGGAAAGCTGCTTGACCAACTGAGACAATCTTCTCTTTATTCTCTTCCTTCTGCTTCTCCTCAAGCACTACAGTCCGTTGTGGCCCTTGGCTTCCAATACCATCTTCCTCCATTCCTTCACGTCTCTGGCCACCGTATGCCAGTTTCTTTTTCCCATGATCTTGAAATCCTCTTCAACCTCATTAGCCCATTGGCTGCAGCAGTTGCGTTACCTGCCACAGTGTGTATTCTTCTGATACCTTGCCTGGTTTCGAGAAATTTGCACTGCGCACTCTAAGCAACTGCATATTCTTACCCGTTCTTCATCTACTCTTTAGCGCGGCAACAGACTCGGGGCCCGTGGCTGTACCCCGGGAGAGAAAAGACCACAGTTTCAATAGAAGACGAGGCTGGACTGGACCCAGATTCGGTCTGGTTGCTTGGGAGAAGAAATAATCTCCTGTTCTTGCCAGGAATCGAGCCACGAACGCTTGGTGGTCCAGCCCAGACCAAAAAAAAACCTACCGCCGGTCTTCTTTAGGCTATGGTGACTTAAGAAATGTTTGAGACTTATAGTCGTTCGCAGAACAGTTTAAGAGCCCCAAATCGTAAAGAAAATAGCATCCTGTAACTCAACGGAAGAACTGCTCACTGCGGATTTTAGATGCTTTGAAGTGTAACAGGTTTCGCTAATCTTAACTGAGAGAATGAAGGAATCGTCAAAACAAGAGCTTGACATCTCCCATCATCGTTAAAACTAAAAAGATATATTTAAGATTACTGTACAGACTTGCACTAGTAGCTGGGTACAGGCGCTGAAAGCTTCACTTGTAGAAAACCACTTACCAAACAACATTAGACTCTCATTTGCACACATCCTACACAAAATATATTTCCGAAACACTGAGGATGTAATAAAGTAAAATGCTGACCTCGATACTCGTATCATGTCGCTCTTTCTCTCTCTCTCTTTCTCCTGACTGCACCAACCCGTAAATTTCACTTGCAACCGAGAGCCGCCACTGCCGGTGGCGCCAGAACATCAATTAAGCTAGTTCACAAAACTGAGTGATCCTGAAGCAAATCCTCATCTTAAACAATCTCCACGAACGTGTTGGAATTCAAAATAATCATAAGGATCACAATCAAATGGACTGGCTAAAGAGGCACTGAGTCTGGCTCGTGCTATGCAGACCCCCGGTCGAAACCTCGTTATGCGCCTCCTCCCTTAAAAGCATGGGTGTCCAACTGTAAAATGACAAAGTGCCACACCCGGTATTGTAGGCTGGTTTTCCGGCCGCACGTGGAAAAATAACGATAAATGGTGTACCTAAACTAAATTATTTTGCAATTTTTATATTTTATGCATAATTTACAAATACGGCCTCGGGCCACATAATACAAAACAGCGGGCCGCGTGTTCGAGACCTACGCTTAAATGGGATGCCGAATATTTTACACTAAAGAATCAGATTAATCCGGAGATGAAAGCAGAAACAGGCCAAACTGCTTCCGTAACAAATAACCACTTAGTCATCTTGAGTTCGAACCCCGGCCGACTTCCGTGATCTTCCTTAGTCCGCGAGCCGCCGGACTTATGTTTGTGGCCCGCAACTCTTTTCAAAACTCATAACTTACGCTACCCCATCAAACAAACGACAACTTTTTGAGTGGTCTGGCGAGTGTCGAACGCATACAGAATTTCGCCTGAAAGATTTAAGTATTAACAGGGTTTGTACGTATTGCACGGGCTAACATATTTTGTAGGAAATTTTGCAGAAGGGGAAGTGAGGAAAGTACGGAGTTGCACGCTCCACCCACCCCTTGCTCTAATAATAGAAGTATAACCCTATTTCAGTCACAATTTTATGTAATAAATGTGATATATTTATTTAAAAATATCAGTGACAAAGAAAATGGCACCCATCCCATTGACCTTATCTGTCATTCTTCAAAGATAATGGAAAACTTACAGTGAAATTATAATTCTTGAATATTAATTTTCTTGCAACAATACTGATAATGAATTATTTTAGTCCCTTTACCACTTCACATAAAGTAAACTTCCCTTGAAAAAAATACACTTTCATTGTCAATAACTGGTTTCCAGCCTTCGCCGGCTTTACAGGTTACCCAGTGACCCGTGTGCCTCAAACGATTGCTCTACACTGGTTTAAAGTAATTTTTATGTTAGGGTTAATTTGTTTTGTTGTTGGTAAAGTACTTCTGTAAGTCCACCAATATTTCTCCTTACATTCAACAATCCTGCCGTATGGGCTGGGCTGAAGACCAATTTAAATTCATTAGCTATATCAGTTGCAAGGGAATTGTACCTGAAATCCTGTGCGGTGGGTTATGCAGTCCTTGAAAAGCAAATCGTTCATCCTCTGGTCAAGAAATTTGCATGTTATGAAACTGAAAATTCATTACCGCTTTCAAAAGAGCCCACCACTTGTCCCTGTCATGAGCCAAATCAATAGCGTCGATGACCTGCCAATCGATGTTTTAAGATCCGTTGCCATATTGCCCTCCCACAGAAGCTTTGGTGTTCTAACCATATGTGGGAGCTTATGTAATTATTTGTAACTATTAGTCATAATTAATAATAATAATAAT
>Ga0131853_10014386_pt1 | contig 14507 bp, 5 predicted proteins | sample TergutLab28metaG_FD_92764 | JGI IMG/M metagenome (GOLD analysis project Ga0131853, IMG submission 92764) | Labiotermes labralis P1 segment gut microbial communities from Petit-Saut dam, French Guiana - Lab288 P1 (version 2) (version 2) | ecosystem: Host-associated > Arthropoda: Insects >... | reverse complement strand
TCTTCAGGGGTCTCATATAACACAAGTGACCTATTTCTTTGTTCTGCTTACAGTTGTCACAGAACCGCTTGTTACACTCGTGTTTTTCGTGTGTCACGATCCATCCACACGTCGCGCAACACCACTTTCGTTCACATACTGATTTTTTTGCTGCGGTGCCTTGCTTGTGATTCGCGAAACTTCTAAAATGCCTGTTACATTCGGCGCAGAGGTAGCGAACATGGGAGAACGCGCACGGAGCCTGGCCATGCATTCGCTACAAGTCTGTTCGCAGACGTGCGTAACGTAACGACTACAATCTTTGTTGCATGATTAACATACGTACTTTCTGGCCACGTCACCTGTAAAATTTGTGTTCACGTGATAGTGTCCTTCGACATCATCATACAGTGGATTAATTCGCTTGGGTGAGTCGAATGGCCCTTCGAACATCATGTCTTCACAGCTCAGACCGTGGTAGGCAAATAGCTTGTACTCCCGAAAGTGTTCCTGGAAACGGAATAATTCATGAATCGACGCCCCGTTAGGCAGATCGATACCGGTCATCTCGAGTAGCGTTTGGACCGCGTGACGCCCTTTCCGAAATACATCGTAATTGGAATCACTATGTACTTTTGCAATTGCTGTTACCCAAACGTTAGCTAAACCATTCTGCTCTGCCATCACCTCCAAGATACCTTTTATGAAGTGCGCCATTACGAAGAGCAGTCTGCCCCCTCTCATAATTACATGTCTATTTACACCGACGGGCATCTTGACCGAATTCACGATTACGTCTAACGTGTCCAGGGCAATGAATCTAGAATTCGACTGGGATACTTTTTCACATACACTTCATATTACGTCACCGGATAACTGATCTTTCCTTCTAAAACTGATTCCGAAAGGCTTGTCATTTTGGTTTACCTAATTTTGAATCGTTATTCCCAACATATCAGTATCATCGACGTCACGTAACGCGTGCTCAAATAGATCGTACACACTGGCTAGGAAATCTGCTACGGGAACACTATTATCCGAAGTTGGTATTAAACGCCCAGTAAGCTGCCTTCCTACAGTATTGTACCGCCTGTACTGTCTCGTATTCGTATCCATTATCTCGAATATGGGAGGCACATATTTCTCTCTCTACAAAAGATACACACCTATTTAGGTTCGACACACCCTATAAAGTCACTTGACTAATTTGTAATCAGAATAATTACGGTTCGGCTTTTGGAGTCCCCTTGTTGTTGCTACCATGTATAGGCGACCCCTATTTATTGCTGGAGAATGCTGACGTCATTCTCTTGTTTGTTTCAGGTTTGAGACTGCAAATGATACGTTCACCACGAAACGTTACGTAGATACGTAAGGTTGTTATTATTTTAGATACTTACGTCTTGCACTTATATCTGCTTTAAGAGCTCCACTACATTCAACTTGCTTTTTTTCCTTACAGACATAGGATGGATCTCGCAAAGCGATTCGAACAGGCCACTTCGAGCACTTCGGTCAATATCAGCTCGTTAGTGATAAATACATTGTATTCCCTTGTCCGTGCTATAACGGATAAACACAAAATTAGGGCCTAGAGTCTTGCTCCCCATACGGGACTCTAATGAGAACCTTGATCAAATATTACTCCCGAAACGATACACTAATGTCGTGACAGATGACGGTATGGAAAAAATTAATTCCAGATCAGTCTATCTAAATTTTGTTTATAAAGGCATTTGCGAAACCGACAGATCGTACTTGTTGACGATAGAATCTTAATGCTTTTAAAAATAACCATGTATACCCTGTTGATTTTGCAGATACTCTCATGAGACATCTCGGCATACCGTTTGACGGGACCCACAGTCCGTTTCGGACTCAACAGTCCTTGGTGAATGAGGCGGGACATGCCGTATGGTTACCACATTTCACTCCCACGAGACTCGAACATTTACGATTTGTGCATCGCTTATTAAAAATATTCTGTGATATGATATCTGTTGTGCATTTACAGCAACTTACCCTGCTTATATATCGGGTGTACTCACTCCTATTACCGCACTAAGCCTGTGATAGGGGGACTTAACATAGCTAGAAGTGCCTCCACTATCCTAGACAATATCGACAGCAAGGCTGATACATTTGTAATTGGTCCATTTCAATTCCGTCTGACTGTCAGAAGGAGTATGAAGTTTTCCCTGATTTTTGCACCTACGACATTACGTTTGAGGGAGTGACGGTTTCCTTTTCAATTACCATTGTAGATTTCTCTTCATTTTGCGGATCAAAATCTAGCATCAATTTAATTGCTTTTATTTGGGAATATATATGTGGATTTGCCTTCATGTTGTACGCAATAGTTTGCGTTCCTCTTGACACGCCCAGGGTCCTATACCTACATCATTATGGGGCTGCTAGCGATGGTTGGACATCAGATAGCCTATGCGATGAATGTTCGGAGGAGTTTCGGCTTCTACTAGAGCCATTCTTGGGCAACTGTACCTTCCTCCGCTCATGCAGGTGTAATGTTTGCCTACGGCAGCCCCGTCACTCAGAAATTTAGCTTCCCACACAGTTTTCCATCTCACTTTCAATGTATCGTCTTAAACACTAACTGGCAAATCACTGTATCACAAGTATCTTAATGAAGTGGAATCGAATGTCTTCCCAACGATAGGCTGGCTCCTCTCACATTATAGCGCTTGACATTTTACTGCTTTACATGTTCTTTCGTGAGAGACAAACGATAAGCATTCAGTGAAAGATTTCATGAGGACTGTGTAATCCCTTCAGAACGCTGCTGGGCAACTTCATTCACGGAACACTTTGCTAGTCTAGGGGAGGCTATTGCCACATTGTGTGAAGAAAAGGAAAATTGGTGGTGCGATTTCTGTATTAGGCCCTTGTTCAAAACACGTCCCTGTTTGTTCTTTTAACATAAACCCACAAACCTGCAAAAGATGATATAATATGATCTTTTCTGTATGTATGTAACCTCCACAAAAGAGATGATATGATGTCATGTATGTAACCTACACACAAGGGATGATAACTTTCTGTCTTTCGGAAATTGTTATTTGTTTCCCTAACACAGGTGATATTATGTGGTCATTACCTGCCTTTTTATAATATGAGGTGCATCCACGGGGTGATGTGATGTGCTCATTTTTTTAGGTGATCAGTACCTGTATTTCCATTTAATGTGATGTACACATGTGAATATATATACTTTAAAAGATAACTAATATGTATTTTCTATCATTTACAAATGGTTTAAGCCTAGCGTATGACGCCATACTTCATTACGGCTACCGTTTACGAACCTAACCTATTCTCCCTTGCACGGCTTCCATCACGCAGGCATTTCTCTTCTACGGTCGTGTCGGCATGCACTTACATCAAGTGTCGGGTTAACTCCCGAGCGAGCGCATGGTGATATGTGCTAACATCAGCATCCAAGGTTGTCCGACACTTTGCTTTCCTCGTGGAGGGTCAATTCGGACGGACCCTCCGCACAGGGTCCCACACCCTTCTCTGTCGCGGAGTCGGGTATTGGCGTTGGGGTGTCTATGGAGGATGCACCTTACTAGACTATACGGCGTCCTGGGGACTAATCTCCACGGTTCCACGGGGCATCGGCAGGGCGCGGGCCAACTCGACAAAACATGCACAAGTACCCATCTTACGCCTCGAATACCCTTGTCCTATTACACCTACTTCTTGGCGTTAGCGTAGGGGTAGATACGGAGGGGCTGACGCTTAAGACTGAGTAGTGCCTAGACTGTACTTAAGATCTTCTTCCACATAGCCCTGGGACCAATCTGGACGGTGGCCGCCTTCCCGATACATACCTAGGTTCAACAACAGAAAAGTCAATCGCCGATTCTTTTTAATATTATGCTAAAGAAAGAGTAGTGGCTGGACCGAATTTATGACCTTCCTGCACTAGGCACAGGGACCAAGCTGGACGGCGGCCGCCAACCAGATATAAAATGACGACTGCCGATTCTTTTCAATATTTTGTTAAAGAAAGCGTAGTGCCTATACCGCACTTAGGGCGTTCTGGCACTAGGCCCGGGGACCAGGCTGGACGGCGCCTGCACCTCGTTTAAAAAGTCAAACGCCGATCCTTTTTAACATTATTCTAAAGAACGAGTAGTGCCTGGACCGCACTCAGGACCTTCCGGCACTAGGCCCTGCGAACCAAGCCGGACGGAGGCTGCCACCCTGATAGAACTGGCGAAAGCCAATCCTTTTTAATAACATGCTAAAGAAAGTGTAGTGCCTGGAACGTACTTAAGTCCTTCTTGCACTGGCCAGGGGAGCCGCGATACCAAGCTGAACGGCGACTGCCACACCTCCACATTCACTTTTTAATATCGTGCTCAAGAACGAGTAGTGCCGGGACCGCTCTTAGGTCCTTCCTGCATTACACTCACCAATAACATCGGCGTAGGGTTGGCTACGGAGGGACCGCATTACCAAACTGCACGGGGGACACTTACACTTTTACTACTCTTACACTCAATTACTTCTTTCGACTTAGACCACTCTTGCTCCATACTACGCTCAACTTATTTTACACTTTAAGGGGCGGACCAGACCTCACCAGTTACTACTATCGTCTGTCGAATATAATGCTTAATTCAGATGCGAGAGCGATCCCTTTGCCGTCGCCACTGTAGCAAAATCTTTAAGCTGTATTCACATTTGGATAGATTTAACCGACGTTAGTATTGATAACAGACATTAGTCGGTTTCAGCTTGTGCACGTCTCTAGTATATACGCCTTAACTTTAGCATTCACGCAAATCACTTTTATCTAGAATCTCCTTCTAACACTAGTTGCAAATGTTCGAATGTGTTTAAAATATAACTTCATTCATTACATTTGTTTATGTGGTATAAAAATCAAGTACTCCACCACGTGTACGCACATTTCGAACTTTCGTTTGAAAGATATTGTGATATCAATTATTTGTGAGACGCAAATTCTTCTCAGCATCTCCTATCGCTCATCAGCTCCTACCTGACTTTCTCTTCTATGTTTTTACTGGTCAAGCTGCTTTGAATTATAATACTATGTTCAAGTGCTGTGCTGTTTCTTTATACATATCACAACTTTTAAGACTGGAATACTTGTGTTCTTCAGAATAGAGTAAAACTTCTTTTACACGAATATTGCCAATCCTTTGCTTGATGGAACTTGGTAGTATTTTACTGGCAAAGTTTACTTTAGACAGCAAATCTTACCAAATAGTTAGGCTTACAGTAAATTCGATTTTTCATCATTTTAATTTCGAATGAAATTGTATTGTTTTCACTTTATCATTAGGAATATATATATATAATATATATAAGCTATATATATAGCTTAAAAATCTGTATCTTGAAATTGTGTAGTTTTAGGCTTTTCAAGACATTCTCATCTCTTTTCCGACAAGGATTTTGGAGAGAAGTATTTTAAAAAGTTTCTTCATTCTCCAAGGACACGACACCCCAAAAGTGGCAGAGACTTTTTAAAGTTCCAAAATAAGTATTTGGTGTAAGCGAAGGCGTCGCGTCATCTCCAGGAGTAAATTTAAGTTTGCGCTACCATATGGAACATAAGTTGTATTGGGATCTTCGCGAAAAATAGTTCCAAATACTTTACGTTGCCAAACGGTCGTTCCTAATTTCAGAAAGTTGGCCTTAATAATCGCTGCAAGAAAAATTTATTTTCTTTTTTTAATAGAGGCGCGGGACCTTCGGAAGTAACGGAACCAATTTGAGTCACACATATTGAACCGGCTTCACACCGGATCTGGTGAACACTATTGGCAGCTGTATAATATTATATGCATAGTTCAATTTAGCAAGTGGTCCAAATTACACATTCACCCCCTATGATCATTCTTCTCTGAAGATGAATGATTTCATTAAGAGTTTTCCGAAATGTATGTGGAATTATGTCAGACTGCACAGAGTTACAACAAAGAAAAATGCAATATTCGAAGGTCTGAAGTACTTTCCAGTAGTACAAACGACTGAACAGGCCAGTGTAGTGGCAACATTCTAGACTTGTATTCGAGAAGTGCTAGTTTGCATTTCGGTCAGGACATGAGCTGTACTGACTGAATCGCTCGTGTTTTCCTTCGTCCCTACCGGCAGATCTCGGGATAAAGATTAAGTGTATGTTAAGATCATTTCCGTACAAATCCCCTTTCATTGTATCACCAAACTTCCTACCATTGACGCTATACCAGGTCTTGAAAAGAAGGGTTACACACTTTAAGGTTTGGTGACACGCAAATGAACACAAAATTCCGGTTGAACGTTTATTCTGACAGCAGTACCTTCCGAGGTATGGGAGTTTCCTTATTGATAAAGGTGGCTAAAGATCCCAAAATAAGTGTCTGAAAATTTGCAACTCCAGCAAATATAAATTTTTTCCTGGTTTATCGAATTTTCATAGTCTTTTACCCTATACAGCTTTCAGCGATTGCAAGTCCTCAGGCGTGACCATTATGCAAGGGTAGTGTTTTGCTAGTGCGTTCTCGCAAAATATGTCGCAGACCCTAAATTTGTAGTAAACACATGTTTACTGACTGCGCGGTACGATACTGTGAACTTCAATAATACCCGTGTGTGGGCAGATAAAAATCCCCACACCACCGTCGCTTGAAGACATCAACATTGATTTTTCCATCAATGTCTTCGTGGGAATCTTAGAAGATCTGTTTCCAGGACCGATTGTCTTACGTTACAGACTGAGAAGTGCAATGTACCATCTGTTTCTGTTTAATTATTTACCGGTGGCGGTGGATGATTGAGGCCTACCACATCATCAAAAGCACATGCCTGAACCAGACTTTCGGTGAGCGTGGAGCACCAGTCAACTGGCCTGATACATACCCTCCTTAGTCTGGATTATTGGTTGCGAGGAACCTAAAGATTTCTAATGAGCAGAGAATGCTTCTCAGGAGATTCGATTGAAAACAGAAATTTTTTTAAAGATTACACAGTTCTGCGCGAAGAAGTGCTGTGAGTTGCGTTGAAATGTATAGGAACTACACAGAGTATCAGCTCTAGAGATAAGTAACACAAACATCAACCAGATTCTAGCAGGCATTAGAGTTTGGACATTTGTGGACCGGGAGATCTATGCTCATTTCAGTGATTTCTACACAACTTTAAAGTTCTTTGTTAACACTCCGTATAGCGTGGAATATTAACATCTTGTTAAAATGCTTCATAGAAAAATAAATGTTTCTTCGTGCTTACGTACTGAACCTCCGATACTTCCGAAGCAGTGAAAAGACGCAGCACTCAGATTTATTTCTGGCAACTTGGATGCAGACTTGTATGCCATGTGTTAATGTCTCAACATTCATGCGTTATATCTGTGTTTTGTTATTGTCATAGTGCGAAGAAAACGAGTGATGAGACCACTTGGTATAGAGGTGTAAATGGAAAGTTCTTAAGCTGAGCGTTATGCTCCGGTCGCTTCACAAGTGTGATTGGTTCTTCAGTAATAATTATAGCCCCTGCATGAGAAATACATGCGGAAATAATGTAAGAGCGTGGCTGTGTGAATGGAGTAGTATGTCCATATCGTTCCCACAGTAGAATTGGAAATGTATCTCCGAGAAGGCCTACAGAGTTTTTGCGATCCATAGGGAGGTGAGAAAACGAGCAGATCTATGTCAATAAATATCCAACAAGATGCAACTATACACAGTTTATTTTATCTGTAAACTGCTTTACACGTTTCGGGTGGTTTCTCCACCCATCAACAGGAGCACGAGTAACTGTATCTACAGCACCTGGTACTAGTCAACTGTAAGAGATAAAAATAATAGTTTATACTTATGGTAATATACTTGGGATTTAGTTGTTTTTTCCTGCATATTTTGTTTTACCATATGGCTGCGTTTGTTCTATACAGTTTTCTTTTGAAATTTTTAAATTGATATATTAGTTTTCCTTGTTTGGCATTAGTGAATTGAATGTTCATGGGACCATGAGTACCAATTCTATGTCAATAAATGTCCAACAAGAGGCAACTCTTATATATTTTATTATTATTTTTATCTCTTACAGTTGACTAGTACCAGATGCTGTAGATACAGTTACTCGTGCTCCTGATGATGGGTGGAGAAACCACCCGAAACGTGTAAAGCAGTTTACAATTAAAATAAACTGTGTATAGTTGCATTTCGTTGCACATTTACTGACATAGAGTTGTGATTCACGTTCCCATGAACATAAAAAACGAACAGAGAAACGAAAACTGTTTAAGCTGGCGAATATCAGTACACACTGATGCCTACTGCAGTACCAAAATGGCTCAACTCTGGTGCATGTAAGCGGGAAGAGGTAAAATGAAGTGCAGGATAGTAAGTAAGCTTAAGAAACTGTCGTGTATTTTTGGAAGAAATATGCAAAGAGGATAAATGTGAAATTGCTCATGTATTTAATTATGCACCACGTCACTGAAAAGTAACGGAAGGGGAGGCGTAGCTATTCGGGTTACTTCTGCACTGCGTAGAAATGAGTGATCAGTATAACGCACTGGCCGTTCTAATCTCAAAGAAGGAGCACCTTGTAATCATTGCCTTTGTGATGGACGCGATCGTAGAACTCGTAGCCTAGTCGCTGTACTAAATGAGAAAGAAGTTAATGAACGCTAATATTGATACATAAATGTGACAGGATGAGTTGCTTGTGTAACATTCGTTAGTGTCGTGATGTATCCCCATCTGGTAGCGTGTCTTACATTTTGTATTATCTGTGATGGTAGTGCAAGATTCTGTGTTTTCTTGGGATGTACTACGGAAGTGTTTTTGGTGACCCTGTCAAAATGACTGGGTAGATTAAATGCAGCAGCTGGGGCATATGGTACGTCGTAACTATTTTAATATAGCGTTGGAACTGAAATTTACTATCGTTGTTCATACAAACACATATATACAAATCTTATTATTCACTTAATCACACTTCTCGGCATTTATATGCTGGGAAACCTTCACCTACCCCAGATTGTTGGTGGGATTAGGATTATTCAGGGGAAGGAATTTAATCCCATCCCCTTAGATCAAGAGGCTTGTCTTAGGAATTCACGTTCTATACGACACTTTTGTAATAGTACTGCTTTTTGCCCCATTGTTAAGATGTATTTAGCTAAACTTCTATTTTCTGGATATTTTAAAGACGTTTGGTTGCCAGTCCTTTCGCTGCAATTATCATAAATGTAATTTTATGTAATTAGTGGACGAGATCACGTACGTGCATTACATATTTATGAAAGTTACACATAGAAACATTTTACAATTTAAAAGTATGGTAAAATTTCTAATAATTAGGTGAGACAATTTTAAAAATAAAAGTTAGAAGTTAAAAACTTCGATAAACAGTCCTTGTTTCGTTTCTTAGGTTAATTAATAATAGGCAATTTATGCGACAATCATAAGTGCTGAAGCAGTGAGCTGTTCGTCTTTGACATCGGATATTTAATGACATATGTGATATCTGTAGTAAATATGGTGTATAAAACATCTTATACGGAAATGTGAAAAGATGTAAAAATATAAATGGGTGTAACAAGATTACATTAAATACACCAATGTACTTGCGTGAAGCTACCCACATTAATCCATTAATGATTTACATTGAGGGGTTGTGTTTCTTTCTTTATGTACGTTTGCAACTACAGCTGGTATGCTACTCCTTAGAATTTGCTGAAAATATTTTTATTATCACTTCATGAAGAGGCGTTCCCACTTATGCTTGTGAAATGCTAAGTCTACAAGTTTGTTGAGAACAGTATGATTCAATAAACATAGGTCTCGCTGTTTTTTTCTTCAAAAGCTGAGGAACCGATGTAAGTTCGTCTTTTGCTCCGTCTATCATAATCAATGTAGATGAAACGAGAATATCGTATATCCTTCTTAACAAAAAATTGCTGTCTGTGAGGGGCAAAATCCAAGTGGGGATGTTAACAACAGAAGAGAGGGGTTGGGCTACAGTATCAATTTACTAATCTGTAGGAATGCCAGTGGACACATTATTCCTCCTCTGTAAGATTTCTCGGGGGCAAAAATTATCAGCGATTCGTCTTAAATGCCACTTCTGAGATTTCAGGTGTTGTGCTAGGGAATGGAAGTATGAATAGCCATGTTTTCCTTGATTAGCTACATGAATTTATTTAGCACGTTCACCCTTTCCACAGAGTCCTGTTTTTATGATCCTAGCTGGCCACAGCAGTCATGGGGATCTCCACACGACATCCATTTTCCCCCCAGACAATATGCGTATGCTGTGCACTCCACCACACACGGCTCCTAAGTTACAAAGTAAAGAAAGGACTTTAATGTAGCCGTTCAAAGTGGCTGATATGAGAAGAGATCTGTGCTTGACGATGAATGAGTGTGGAAAGAGAGGTGCTTCCATGGAAGCTGTTGAATGGTAATATGTTTAATGATTTCGATTTTCCGTTTTTCCAAATGACAGACAAAATGTGAAGTGACTGGCTTTTATACGCCGTCAACGAGCAGTGAGTGTCGCAGGTGCGAAAAAATTATCGCCACTTGCTTATGAGGGGCGGCGGCCTAGACTCTCAAAGAAAGATGAAATGTTAGAAGTGAAATACCTCAAGCCCGCCGTACATGCATGGAGAAGAAACAGACCAGGCCAAACAAGCAAAGGAGCAGTTAACCTGCAATTAAAGGAAAAGTGTAAGAAAGGCCTGCGCTCGGCATGAAACACCGCGACCGAGACTGAAGGATAAGCTCCCATTCCTTGCTCGCTTTCTTGGTTTCCAGCTGGTGGTAGTGGACCTAGGTTTCATCTCCCGTAAAAATTATTCCTAGAAAGCCATCACCTTCTGCTTCAAAGCGTTTCAAAATTTCTTGGCAGGCATTGACATGTTCTTTCAATTCTGCAGTCAGCTGGCGTGGCACCCACCTTGCAGACACTTTATGGAACTGCAGAACATCATGGAAGATATGGTGTGCTGACCCTTGACTCATATCCAGATGTGCGGTTATTTCATTCACTGTTACGCGGCGATTTTCCTTCACGGTGGCTTCAACTGCTGCAATGGCCCCTGGTTTCACTATTCGGTGTGCTGACCGGGTCGAGGAGAGTCTGTTACAGAACTAATGTCGTTCATGAACACTCTAGTCCACTCGTACACTTGCTGTAGTGACAGAAATGCTTCACCGTACTGAACTTTCATCAGTCGAATTTTGAGGGTTTCACCCCTTCATTATTAAAAAAAGGATGACAAAACGCTGTTCTTCTGCGGTGCATGTTGCAAGCGGGGTCGCCATATTTATTCTACTACTGTGCCCTCGTGTTGCATTCCTGCATCGTACTGCCACCTGTCGGCCACTCTTCATACTATGAGTATCATTGTTGTCAACTTACAAGACAATCGAATTGCGTTTCGAATTTTTATCGCACTTTTAATTTTTTCGTTTGACTCTCCCTCGTATGTTCATGTCTTGATTGGTTTGCGGTGTTTATATTTTTGCATTCCAGGGAATATAATGTCATAACAGTGAGTCATCCGGTCAGAGCTCGTACAATTCTAAATCATAAACATCGAATTTGAATTCGGGTACCTTAATTTCCGTTACAGGTAATTATAAATAATATGAAACTGTTTCTAGTACAGTGAATAAAAACTCAAAACTCTGAGATACGTAATAGTGAATGCATCTCAAGTTATGAAGTATTGATACCAAAATGGGAACATACTACTTGAGTACACACGTAACATTACTTAAATTGCCCCATTATCGATGTGTGGATTTGTATAATTAGGCGTCTATATATTTAACTGATTAATTGCACGGAGCGGAGTCCTTCTTGAGAAGCTAACAGGTACTCAGCTAGTTAAGAAATTTCCTCACATTATGGAACCTGAAGGTTTATTACCGTTAGCACAAGCGCCCGCCACCTGCCCCTTTCCTAAGCGAGATGAATCCAGTCAGTGCCTCCTCATCCCACTTTTTTATTCATTTGAATAATACCCTCCCATCTATGCTAGGTCTTGCAAGAGGTCTCTTTCCTTCAGGTTTCCCCACCTAAAATCTGTGAATTGGAGCGGGGAGGGGGGGAAGAAACAGTAGAAGAAAAGACGAAAGAGAGAGTCATTTCTTTGTTACGATTTTCCCAGAAGTTAGAATAGTTCGCAGAATTTCGGCGTATTAGTTAATATTCCAGCGCGTAATTTTGAAAGGCAATTTAGTGGCCTTTGATGAGTTTAAATCGGGAGGGCTGTCTGAGAAGAAAGCAGTAGGAACTTGGAATCTACCTGAGCCTTTCCTCAAAAACAGAGAAAAAACAATCATGTAAAAAGTGAAAGAATTTTTCCATCTATTGGTCCACGATTTACGAAAGAGCTTTGTTTTTTAGAAGTTTCTGAGGCTTTGCGCCTTTGTCCTTGTAAGAGCGACAGTAAATGAAAATGAATTTGGAGCATTGATGCAATAATAATGACGGGGGAAAACCGAAATACTAGGAGAAAAATGTCCTAATGCCACTTTGTCTCCCACAAATTTCACATGGAACAACCTGGGATTAAACCCGGGCCTCCGCGATGACAGGTCCGCTACTAAATCGCCCGAGTTATGCCTGAGGCATTAAGTCCTTCTAAGTAATTGGAACCTTAGTTCCTACCGCAGAGAAAACAGTACGTATCCGTTACCAAAAGAAAAGTTACTGAAACTGATCTTAAACGCGTGGGACGGAGAACTTTGTTCTAAATTCGTCTGGCTGAGAGGGGCAGCATTGTCGGTCTGTCGTGAATCAGTGTGACGAACTCACTAATTCCGTTAAGGGTACAAAATCTATTGACCAGTTGCATAATTGTTAACTTCTAAAATGGCCGTGATTGATGGAGTTAGCTTCAAATTCAAGGCTGTGGGTGTTAGATAACACTTCAGAACTGTATTTGTCACTGATATAAAGTCCACATCCTCCTTTCATGAGGTGTTGTAGCTTATGCTCTCGTGGGGCGTTTTGTCTCACAAGTGGTTCTTTCATTCGGGGTTTTCGACCTAAACAGTATTTCCCAAATTTCCCAAATTAAATGATGATATATCATGTCAAAGATAAAGACATCCCTGTACAGGCCTGGACAGGCCATGAAGGTTCCAAGAGGTTATGGACCCCAGGTTTCAAGACAGTAGGCTTGTGAATGTGGTAAGATTGTCGGCCGTGTACACCGGCCGCCTTTACCCTTCAGAAAATACTCCAGGTAATCATTTCTGTTGAAGGCTGAATTGACCCCAGTGTCTCAGTTCGGCCGGAAAAATTATGTCAATGAAAAAGTCCAATGACATAATCGGGAATCGAACTCGCGACTTTCCGGCTTGTAACGACATACCTATTATCATATACGTGCTACATTATTTAAACACGTCGTATGTTAATAACTTCTGACGTTCGGAAAAATAAAGTTTAAAAATTCAAAAAGACTGATAAAGGCATGCGAGAGCTTGTGATACGTTTGAAAATTCCGTTGGTTGCGCTGAAGGGGTAGTATTTTATAAACTCTTGGGCTGATCACTCAGCTACACCTATCAGCAATGTTAAGAACGTGTGTGGAGCTCTACCTCCAGTCCCCCACATGCCTTTGTATCGTGTTGATTAATTAAGCGTAGGATTAGCTTCACGTTCTTCTAACGAACCTCCAGCTCTGACCGTACTTTGCGAATATGGAGTTTATGTCTGTTTATTCCGGTTTTAATTCAGTGTGGGATGTATACAGTTACAATGTTAGTGTTTACAGCTATATGACATAGTGCGTAACTTAGCAGATGCACTTTGGGACGATTATGTTCGTAACACGCGACAAATTTCATGAAGCGATGAAATCTGCGACACCAAATAATGCACGACGTAGACAGTGTAAGAAAGTCACACTCCATGTTCTAGAATTCTACACGCTGACGTACGATTCGCACGAGACTCCTCGTTCTTTGGGGGAATACGTTTTGCGTGTGGAGAAGCATCGCAGCTTTCGTCGCTGTTGTTGTTAGGCCTGAGCCCGGGTTCACGGGTTTTATTTTTGTGTTGCAGTTAATTTTAGGCCTTTACACATCAGATTATAAAGATGTTGCGAATGTATTACATAGCACTTAGAAACTCTACTAGTTAACCGAGCCGACGGGAAGTAACCTGCGACGGTTGTCAAATAAAATAATATCCCTATATACCCCCTATATACCCTTCATGAGTATTGTATAAAGATTCCCTTTCGAAGAACAGGATGCGGCAGAAAGAACTCCCCTATTTCGAAAGCTAATAAATTCGAAACCAAAGAAGATACGGCAATTTTTTTTATTTCTGGAAAGTACACAGAATGCTGTTTCACATCAACGTGTTTTGAAAAAAACATCACTCAGGTGGAGGCATTGAATATTGATACACTGATGTAGCCTCTCTCGGTAGTTGTCCATGACCTTGAGAATCATTTCAGGTGTAATGGCAGCAACTTCCTGTCGTATCGCCTCCTTCAGAGCTTCCAAAGTTAGGGG
>Ga0131853_10014385_pt1 | contig 14508 bp, 7 predicted proteins | sample TergutLab28metaG_FD_92764 | JGI IMG/M metagenome (GOLD analysis project Ga0131853, IMG submission 92764) | Labiotermes labralis P1 segment gut microbial communities from Petit-Saut dam, French Guiana - Lab288 P1 (version 2) (version 2) | ecosystem: Host-associated > Arthropoda: Insects >... | reverse complement strand
TTTTCCACCAGGTGAAAGATAAAAATGCATTTTAAAATATATAATATAATATAATATAATATAATATAATATAATATAATATAATATAATATAATATAATATAATATAATATAATATAATATATATTTTGAGACAATATAATTGAAATATTTATTTCATTATTGTATTATTAGGCTATTATTCTGGAATCTTCCGAAAACATTCAGAACACTAAATAGGATCTAACCCTCGATACATCTTTGCGTGGAAGAGACTGGAGCCAGCTGCTTTTCCGGAAAATCGGCTTCCAAGATTTAAAACCTTTTTACTACTACAGGCGGATATAATGACGGAATTCAGACTATATTGTACCCGAAATGCGCCATATGCATATATAAGCGAATGGCAAAAGAAGGATCTTTTATCTCACATTTATGGATATGCAACATTTAAAAGCACAACTGAACTGTTCTGTTATGAGTTATGAGGTTAACATGGACAGAAGCATTCAGAGTACTGTCTTAGATGTGATATCACGTAGAGATTTTGACAGGTTCAAACCCTTCGGAGGAACCTGCCGTATCCTTATTCACCTTGCTTCCTGCTCCACTGCTTTCTTACCCACTGACAAATTGGCCCCCTTCATGCCAACAGGTTACACTGGTTTGCCCATAGTTCCGCTTCCAGTCTCGATTATCATGTTCCACTGTCCGCGCCCCTTCAATTCTTAAACTCTGAAGATGGAAGAATTTGTCTTTCCGGAAATCTATCTCTCCAAGTACCGGACGACGCATACGAAGAAACGGCACACTTTGTTTGAAATATCAATACGTGACTTTAGTATTGGAACTAATTTAAATGTATTCATATATTTCCAGCGTCCAGGCGATCAGGCGAACCGGTATTCTGAACCGTATAAGAAAGAACGCCTGGCCTCAAGTTTCTGAAGACAGCCTTTACGAGACATCGACTGGTACAACAATAGACACTGTTATAATATTCCATTATCTTCTGGCAATGGGTTTGCTGCTGTCCATGTGTCTTCTCGCGCTGGAACGCGTATGGTGGAGAGCAAGTAATCAATGAAGTTAAAGACTTTACTGGAAGATAAGTTACAGTCTGACAGTAAATTAATGTACAAAACATTAAAAAATAAAATAAACATACGAAAATTTCAACAATTTTACTGTCTCTAATATATATATATATATATATTTCTGCTTTTTATCTTAACTGTTTTACTCATTGTTTAAATATACAATAGTTACAAGAACCTTGATATAATATTGTTGTTATAACTGAAAATGACTGTTAAGCTGTAACATTTAGGATAATTAAAAAAAAATCTCACGAAAATGTGTACCTTGTTAGCTACATCACTCCATTTAAGAGGTGTAAAAAGTAACAATGTATACAAAATTATAAATCTTAAGTAAAGCAGTTCCATTACAGGCCTGGAGTGGCCACAGGATTCCAGGAAGTTAAGGTTCCCAGATTTCATAACAACGGCACAGGATGGTGGTAAGTTTTATTTCATGCCTCTACATGTTTCGAGCACAGGTTCTCATCATCAGGAGGTCAAAATTGTATTACACAGTCTCTGGTATCATCACACCTATATATGGCCGTCTCGCTCAACCCGTGCATGAGACGGCCACCTATAGTTGTGATGATACCAGAGGCTGTGTAATGCAATTTTGACCTCGTGATGATAAGCACATGTGCTCGAAACATGTTGAGGCATGAAATAAGTTTATTGTAAAACAAAAATTTTGTTCGCCAAGTTGGTTAATTACTGAGATAAATAAACTGAGATGCACGGTCAGCAAAACGTCAAAATTCGTTTAATTGTTTATTTTCAACTTGTCTAATATGAGTTGTAACTGGTCCTACGAAATATGTGCTTTAACTTTAAGAATATTTATCACAAGCAATGGCAGTTTAATATGTCTTCATCCTTGTGTTCAGAAACTATAATTCTGTTTCTTGAAAATTTCTCGCCATTTCCAGCATGATTTACGGTGCTTCCTACAAATTATGTGTCCATGTTGCTTCCTTTGCTTCAGTGTTTACGATCGCACGTTTCCTCTTCATGCAATATAAATTCCTTTTCATTTCTCGCCGCTTTTGAAAGCACTATTTGATTCGCACAATATAAATATGGAAAATAATTTTAGATATTTATAGAATCTGATCAGTGATACTATAGACTATACATTCTGAACAGTACAATCCAATGCAATTCACTCCGGTTTGCCTGCTTCTGTGAGTTTTGCCAGATATCCATACGTTAGTGTTTATATTTTTCAGAATTATAACCTTCATACAGTTTCTTGGAATGTATTAATATTTCCTACAAATTATTTCTTGCTGTAATCAGTTACGACAAAGGAATATGTAATTAAACGTAAAAGGTTGACGTCAAATTATTTTGTCACCTCTCCAACCTTAGTTCTTCTTCACCAAATAAGTACGCTCATAATTACCGAAGTCTGTATGTTGTTGTGTGTAGCTTCAGTTTACAGCTGTCACAGATTTTCGCGAATATATAAATTGTCAGTATTATCAATTGTTGCACTCTAACCGGAAATTAGAATAATTCTAATTCGAAATTTCAGATTTTGCCCCGGGGTCCAGCCACCTTGAACGAGCAGTTTAGTGGATTTTTCTCACCCTTTAAGTGAAGGTTTTATAACAGGACATGATCTGTCCCCTCTCTTTATCCACATTCAACTATTCAAAATTCATTATAGCATTAGGCAGTGCATAATCTGTGCACTTGAAAACCGTTAAAGAAACGAGACAATTTCTTTAATTACAAAAGTACTAATTTGACAGATGATCAGATAATCGGGCCTAATTTTTTCAGACGTTTATGAGAATGTGCGACTCCATCTCCAGATTCATCCATGTGTTTCAGGTGGATTCTGAAGAGACTAGTAGGAGAAAACATGCCTAGCTGTAACTTGCCACACTCCTTGCAACTGTCTTAAATAACTGATAAATATCCTCTTCCCAGTCGCTTAATGTCCACCTGGACAAAACTCAGTCATCCCGAAGATGAATGCAACCGCTTCTCTGACTTTCGGTACAAACTCACTGTCTTAGGTGGTGCAGCAACCCAGAAGATCATTATATAAGCAACACCAATCAAGAGAACGCGAAAGTTTGTGTTGCAAGAATTCAGATAAACTAATGTGAGTTATGGCAAAAATATATGATGTTCTGTTCGAAGATTATATCCAGTAACAATAAAGGAAGATGATTTGTTTTTATGGAGATAGTTATGTAAATAAGACCTTCATTGTTCTGAAAGCGTTTTCCTTAGCACACTCAGAACATCCGAAAATCAACGCGCAGACAGAATGCGTACTGAGACGTAATGCACAGCTACAAGATAACGGCTCCAAACAACACACAAATTCTCTTACCGCTTTCCAAGTACAAGCACGTTCAAGTGAGATATAACATTTTTCAGCGCTGCAAACTACTTGTTTTCTTGATACTATCAACGAAAACAAATTCTCGAAGTCTATGCATGGAACAGCGCGCTCTGTGTAGAGGAAAGTTAATCCAAAACACGGAGGGTGCAAAAATCAGTTAACCGTTTAGTAAAATTCAAAATAATACTAACGGTGTTAAGATACTCGTAAAATGCACAAAGTAGATTTCTGCTGTCTTGTGGCACACTGTGGATTAATTCGACACAAAATGAGTCACGTAGCTGAGACTCCATCACAATAATTACTTATTTCTAACATATTGTGCTCTTGTTTGTAACCACTACTGACTCTGCTCAAATTCACAGTTAGTACGTTTTAGGCGGGGTATTTCAGTTACTAAATTGGCTAGGTTAGCGTACAGAGGAATGATAAATTGGTTTTCCAATTTCAGCAGCGGTTACACTTTTTCTACAGCATCCAGACAGTCTGTGAGGCCTACCTAGCCACGTATCAAATAAATATTGGTAACGCCTTCGCTGACAGCAAGGTAGTCTTGCTGCATTGCTTACCATTGACTATAATCTAGTGACCGATTTCAAATGTGCAATTCCCATGCTACGTCATCTTTTGTAATAATTAGTGTAAGTGGTGTCCGAAGTTGCACATGTCTTATACATTTGTTTCCTGTTTGTCGTCCCTCTATTTGGAAACTCCAATTTAAACTTTCTGTAGGCTCTCGAATGCCTTGTCTGTACCCCATTACATACCGTTAATTAGACTCCTAGACAAATGGCCTACTAAAATGTTAAAGAATATATACAGACAGCGACGCAGCATTTTAGCATGAATCATTCAATACGTATGATGATTGCCGTCAAAAGGCGACAGTACTTAACTCCAGATAACAATCAGTATAAAAAGAAACTTGAAATACGTGATGCAACGTTGGAATACCGTAAATATATGGCAGACGAGGCCATGAATTCACACGTGCATGTGTATTTACGTGTCTACAAAAAGTGTCAAATGGACGATACACAAACTAATCATTTGATCTCGTAGCGTGTCGTCTAGCCACCGGTCTTGGCGTTGCCTAATATTAGTGTTGTCTCCAGTGAGGTAGAAGGAGCACCGGAAGTCACGCAAAGTTCTGTGTAGCCACTAACGACATATCATGAAGCCAAGTAATGTGGCCTGTTAAGTAAAGATACGCGTTCATTAACTGAATATATCATGCCATAACAGAACACAGAGCAGAGTCGAAGTGCAGAGCTGAATTATGAGAGGATGAATATGCAGCGCCTGGGGTCTTACGCTTGCATCAGTCTCATTTTCAGTGTCATGTTCATTTTCCGAGTGAATGCATTTTCATTTGAAAGTGTAACTAATGTTACTAAGGACGTCATTAGGAAATATCACTCTGTCTATGTATATCTTATGCATTCGGATCATCAGCAAGGTGGGTCAGTCTTATATTTATACTTTTCCTTGTATTCGGGCCCAAGGTTTGTTATTCTGTCCTTATTGTTTCGTTAGGAATCTTAGTAGGTTTCTGCGACTAGAAAAAATAGCTGGCATCAGCTGGAAGTTACGTTTGCTTCTGTATTATATTATCCACCTCTAACGAACGAAATTTCTCTGGGTAGCAGCACCGAGTAGTAAATATTAGTGCAGTCTAGTGTCTGTTTTAAGTAAACTGCAATTAACTTTTCAAAACATTCCTTTTTACTGACATTAGGCATTTTAAGACATTTGCTTTCAATAATCTGGCTTTGAAATTTTAAAGTCATTTCACTAATTACCAATACCTGTGAACGTTATGTTCGGTGTTGTAATAGACTGTAGACTAGTCAAATAAAATCAAATATTTCTTGGCTGAGTCTCCTTATGGTCGGTCTTTTTTGCAGATCGCACCATTAAAAGCATTCATCCAAACCTCATAAACCAAACATCGTCTCAAATTCTGTGATGTAATTATATATTTTCTTATATATTCTATAACTTTCGCATTCCTCGTTTTGGATGCTGTCCTATAAACCTTGATAAGAAAAAATCTCTAATTCGTCTAGTTCATTATATGAATTATCTGCATACATCCAAAATAAAAAAAAATTACGCTGACCTCTTACCTACATAAAGCTACAAAAGTAATTATAACTAATTATGCCTAGAAATTTTGTGACCTGCTTTCTGGAAATTATCCGCAAAAATAATATACTAACATTATTATGACACCTTTCTTTTCCCATACATTCAGCCACATTTATCATGTATGAAAACCAAGATTAATTTCCAGTAGTAATTATGTGAATTGTTGCTGGACAAAACTGTTTTCCAGTGTAGAAAACAGCAGAACTTGAATTTTATGATGTAACTAAGTGGAGATATAACAATAGTCTGTCTACATCTTTGCATAGCTACCACATCCACTATGACTTTCTTCCCTTCTTTCGTTTTGTGTCCGCAGGTTTTCCCATTCTTTGTGAACCTACGACCCGGAACATTCTGCTGAACTACCTCTTTTATCAAAACAGATTATTCAAAAATGGGTCCGGTTTTACTTCCAGTCCTCCAACTAACAACAAATCTATCAATACTACAGCCAAGAGTCAACTTACTCCTTCCACTTTAACGGTACCCAATATTCACTAAGACGTCCATTTTCCCATGGCTGCGCCAAATCTGTCCAGTAGATTTTGTTGTCCACATCCATTTTCCACTGGTACGAAAAAAATCGACTCTCTAACGCTGCTTAGACTTGAATGTAGTGCAGTAGACATAAGTCCCTTCGATCTGTGACCTGAGATAGACATGATATAAAGGAAGGCAGAACTAGAAAACAGCCATAGATACGGTAAGGATTTAGACGGAGGCGTTCCTATCCACCTTCCTCGGCTATAATTAATTAGATTTTTACGTTGATACCGCTGTATTTATGTCCATCCCAAATCAATTTATTACATTATGGCTTTTGTCAACGAATTACACAGAAAATGAAGAAAAAATGAGGCGCTGAAAAGCTTTGCAGATTATTAGTAAGGTTATTCGGTGAAGGAAGTTGAATAAGAGTCGATAATACACATAGACAGTGGAAAAATAACTTATAATGAAGGCATCTTGATCCTCCTAAACAGCGACAGATTTCTAATACACTATGTGGCTGCACAATTCAGAAGGAAGTTTCTGGCCTTAATATTTTGCATCCCGTTGTGTTTCTGAACTGAATCAAAAATATTTTTCATTGCATCACGCGCAACTTTATTAGTAAACAATCCGTTTAGTTACAACACCAATTCATATTTCGACTTTTTAGTAAAACCATTCTCGGGCTAATTAATTCAAAAACTTAAATATAAAAAGTAACTTTGTACGGTACATAAAATCAATGTGGTAGCGAACTTTCATACCCTACAGCACTTTGTATTGATATTTCTTACTTACTTACTCCATGGTGCAGAGTCCTTCTTGAGAAGCTAACTGGTTTGCAGCTAGTCAAGAAATCCCCCGCATTTCACGGAACCCGAAGGTTCATTGCCGCACTCACGAGCATCCGCCACCCGTCCCTATCCTGGGCCCGTTCAATCCAGTCCATATACCCACATTCCACCTCCTGGAGATCATTCCTAATATTATCCACCCATCTACGCCTAGGTCTCCCCAGTGGTCTCTTTCCCTCCGGCTTCCCCACCAACACTCTATACACCCCCCTCTCCTCACCCATACGCGCCACATGCCCAGCCCATCTCATTCTTCTCGATTTTATCACCAGCACAATATTGGGTGAGGAGTACAGATCATTTAGCTCCTCGTTATGCAGTCTCCTCCATTCCCCCGTTACCTCGTCCCTCCTAGGTCCAAATATTGTTATTGCTTAGACATGCGATTTTGTGTTTGTTACATTTCTGAACGTTAGTTAAAATTACGTAAAGTTTAAAATCTTTCATAACTTTTAAAGACTTATGTTCATGTTGACTGAAGCTTCCTTTACTCTTTAATCATAATTTACTTTTGTTTTTTAATACGCTGCTGCCTCTGATTTCTTTTTCTAGGATTTTATGCTCATGTTTCCACGGTAGTTGAAGAAGAATGTTCTACATACATCAGTTTTATAGATCTATATTGAAGACACTTCTGGTTTTCTTCCTCCGTTTTACGCCACCTATGTCATACATATACACCATTCAATGTTTTTTGCAGGCACATTTTCCTTGTTCGAATAAGAATTGTCCAAATATTGTTCCCTTAACCGTGTATTGTCTGTGCACCTCAACATTCGGGATTGACATCATTCATTCCATGTATGTGGTACATTCAAAAGCTGAGAGAAATGGTTCCTCCACCTAGCCACAATACTGTGGGAATCTGTAGCCAAATCACATTTGTCATCCTTTATCTTATTAGTTTTGACCGTTAATCCTTCTTAAAATCATTGAGAGCCCTATACAAATCCCTGATGGTTTCGATAATTCCAGTTCATCAATTTTCAGCTCTCCGATATTACTACTCTTTTTTTCTGACATGTCTAATAGCTTCACGTCTAATATTGTTCAGATTATCTATATTGCTTTCGTTTGGATCCTCTAACCACTGCATTGTAGCCTGCTTCCTTTGATACAAAGTAATGAACATTCTTCATCAAACCATGGCTTATGCTGTTTTTATTCATACAGATAGAGTCTCTCTGTAGCTGAGATTTTGATAATCCCTTTAATGTTTTTCCAAACCCCGTTTTTGTCCTTGCTGTCAATTAAGTTATTCAAATCTGTAAACCTCTCTGAGGTCTTAACATAATGCTGTTTCCTAACCTCCAGCTCACTTATCTTTCTGAGATTAAATCTGTCCCCATCAAATTTCTATGCTGCTTGTGTACTTACTGCCAATCTTTCCTCAACTTTTGCAACCACCAGATGGTGATCAGTATCAGAATCAGTTCCCCTGAAACTTCGTACATCTAGTATACTCGACTGCCGTCTCCTATCTATCAATATGTGATCAGTCTGGTTGCAAGTCTTCCCATCAGGAGAGGCCCAGTTTTTCGTATGAATGTTCGGTGCGGAACGTTTTACTCTTAACAACAAGATTTTTTGATGTGGCAAAGTTTTCTATTCTAACACCAATACCATTATTATCCTGATGTAGAATCTCATTCACAATTGTCGGTTTGAAAATATTCTCTCTCCCCACTTTTGCATTAAAATCTCCTAATAATATTTTCATATGGTACTTAGGAAAATGATAAAAAAACCTGTTCTAATTCCTCATAAAAACCCTCTTTTGAATCATCAATTTTCTCCTCTCTTGGTGCATGCACATTTTGAACAATGATATTACACAAGCAACCGCTCAGAACTCTATATGACATCATATCGCTAACGAACTCTACTCTCTGAACTGCTGATGTTATTCTGCGGTGTACAAAAAAATCCTGTTACCAATTGATGATTTTCGTTCCTTTTCCTTAGAAGATAATATAACCCCCTGCTCTTACCGTTCTCCGTTGTCGCACCTAAACTCCGGTATACCCAGTAAATATATTATATACATCGCTAATTCCCAGGCCACTGTGGAAAGTGACTCTGCCCTATACAGGCCCCTTGCATAACAAATACCGTATCTCATGTCTATTTTCCATTGCTTAGGTCGTTCCAAAATCCAGTCCAGGACCGAGGAACATGGATCTGTTTCGTATATAGGCTCGGTTTTAGGTGAGGCGTTGTTATCAATACGCCAGAAAGACCAAGAGAGTGCACATTTATCATATTACTTTATTCCAATTTTTTAAACATAAAGTTATTCCAATTTTTATCACGATTCACGCTTCAGAGAATGTAGAGTTGTTATCAACTCGCCCAACCCCCAAGCTGGATGACCACCCCTTGTTCACTGCCCGCAACTGGTTATGCAATATATTTGCAGCTACCCTGCGTACTGGAAGCCTTTCTTCCATCCGCAACCTGAGGACGCCCGTTGCCTTTACTGATAGGCAACTACTTATTATGGATAAAATTCATTTTCTTTCTATAAATACAAAAAGGTTATTGGTATAAAAACAACGTCCAAAACGAATTTTAGCAGTTCCTGAAGGCAGGACACGTTATCAAGTTAGGGTGCTTATTTACAGAATCGCTTTATTTGGCGAGGCTGAAGAAATCACTGTCAGATACCGGCATTTTTATTGCAACTAAACGTATTGACCAGGTGTCCAAATCTGTCAACTGGAACGAGCATCAACCACTGCATGTAATTTTCTCCATTGATACAACCACGAAACAAGCCCTACTGGAGGTAAGACAACTTCTTCTCACTGTTATAATGATGGAAGCTTACGTGTTACCACGCACAATATTCAGGATATTAACATCTCTATCTGTACAAGTATGATATGTCTTCTTAATTTTTTCGATATCCATTTCCATGAGCCTCTCACCCGACCTGCCCGTACATACAGGTGGAAGAAGAACATTAAATTTTCTTCTGGAAAATGTCTTAAGTTTCAGAAGAAATAGCAGAAAAATCTACGCCTCTTTGATCGGTATTTAATAACAACTTTTACTCACGATGTTTAGGCCTATGTGTTACGCAGCCGAAATGTGCGTTTTGAGGCCTGTAAGTAACAACAGGAGATAGGAACGTGTTGCTGCTTATGTACTGCCGGAGAAAAAGGTCACCGCATGACATGCCTCAGCTGGCACAGACGGGAGGAGGACGTAAAAATACAAACCATTAACGACCTCTGAGCAAACGGAGTTTTTTTTTTTGTACAGGACATCCAGTTGTGTTATAGAATTGAGAGAAAACAATAAATTTATTTATTTCAGTCCAACCCAACAAAATTAATTTGCCTTATTGGCTACAAGTGTCGGTCATTAGATCATCATCAGGCCAGCCATACATAAAATTTAAAACCGGTCACATGTAGTGCACATTAAATTCAGTGTCGTATGGGATGCTATACGACATTGAATTTAATGTGCACTACATTTAGCCGATTTTAAATTTTATATATGAATGGCCTGATGATGATCTAATGACCGACACTTGTAGCCAAAAAGGTAAATTCATTTCGAGATTTTGGACTTAAATAAAATGATTGTTGTCAGCACCACACCCAGTCCGCTTCACCCTTCGGTCCCCCTCGAACTGTAGCCTGGATAAGCCTCGGTTCCAGTCTGGACGGGAACGAAAAGTCTCGCCAACACAAGTATTCGATCCCCGAAACCCCAGCCATAGTAAATCGCTATACCGACTGCGCTATCCCGGCCGTACTGTCTACGGAACGGATTTTAATGTACAAAATGTTATTTTGTCTTTGTTAGGCTCATGGAACTCCGTGTGACGTTACAATTGCTAGAATTTGTTTACAGGAGTTTTGTGGCACGTAAGCACATATGTCTATGTCAATAAATATTTGGGTTTGAATACAATTCTCACAAGTCTGTGCAGCGTCTTAGCACGCTGAGCCAAGCGACATGTCTGCTCCAGTTAGAAATATTTATTTTTAATAAGGGGATCCTTCACGTTGGGTTCCAGAATTTTACATTTATTGACATTCTGGGAGTTACCATTCTGTATTTTGTATGGGCAAACAGGATACCAGGAAGGAAATTAAATCTCTGCCCTTGGATGCAGTACTAGCCGCTAGATATCTTCATCAAGCCTTTTTCACAGCAAACATTCCTTGAGCTGAATTATAGTGCAGCGTTTGGGATTAGTTTACAAGAACGAGAAGTATGTAGTAGGATTTCACGTTTACTTCATAATGTTGTTGAATTCACTGGTACATTCTTCTCTGGATAATCTCCTTCGCTTATCAGCTTTCTCATTGTACACAACATTTGTTCATAAGTGGCAACCAGCACACTGCCACCGCTGCCGGTTTAAAAGATCGGCCAGGTGCGCCGTTTTGAGGAGTTTCATATTACAAGCACTTCTGCAGAACTTCTTGGTTTGCAGCTCTTTCCATAGATCTGTGTTAAGTATTTGTGTCCGAAAACAAACCACTTCTTAAAAGATATGATTATGAAGTTAAGAATTCCTTTCTAAAATGTACTCAGATATAGCGAAGTGGTCAACAATCAATAGAAGTATCTACCGAAGTGTTACAAAGAAATGTTGAACAATCCTCAAGGATCGTGCAGGACGATCAACGTAAAGGTGATCACGGACGGAACAGAAAGGAATTTTAAGAAAATAATTATTGTGTTTTGGTTACGCAGCAGATGCATCAGAAAAAATAAATCATTTATCACGCCGCGACTTGTTGGCGGTAAAAAAAAAGAAATGAGACGTGTTTTCAATGAAACTGGAACGATTATTTTGATTTTTGATGTTTGATATTTGATAAATGTTGCTGGACCAGGCATAGGAGAAATTTTATTAAAAGTATTTGCATTGAGCCATTCTAGAATCTTTCATGTTACTTCTTTCGAATTTTTGACACAGTGTGTGAAAATATTTGTGTGCTTTTACAAGATGTAGGCTACATGTAGATAATGGAATGAATTTTTCGTCGAAATCATAGCTAGACTAGAGATCTTCGTAATCAAAGTTAGAAGAAAATCACTCCATCCTGCACCACCAATTATGATTTAAAAAACCTAGCTTGATAACTTTATTATTACGCACAGAGTTTTGACATTTTTGTATGAGGGCAATGGGATGACAGGAGCGAATTTTTCCCTACAGAAATACTGCAAGATATACTTAAAAGTTGCCTAAATCTGCTAAAAAGTGACTAGGCCTCTATTCAGGTTGTAGAGAACGGGATGGAAACTCCAAGAATTATGCGTTGGGAAATCTGAATGAATGGCAGAAAGGGTTCAAATTGTTGTTTCGAGGTAAACGGATTTGAAAGCGTTGGTGTTCCCCCTACAGCAACAGTTTAAGATACGTACAAAAGTGAATCCAAGGTGATAAAAAGCGACTTTGCCTACATTTATGCTGATTTATGTCGCAGTCTATAACCAAGTCGGAAAACACAAACCAGTTTTTCTGCAGACATGAAAGGCTTCGGTATTATCGAATCCCTAACTTGAAAAATGCATCTTCAGCCTTCCGTGATAACGAAGGGAGATTTGTGATTCACATTTCTAGGTGAATTTCGCAGTTCGCTACGACCGTGCTTACATTCCTCCTTCAGATCCTGACAATGTAGGTGATTATTTTATGTAGTGACAAGTAGCTTTTAAATAAGGATATTTCCACTGCCTAGAATGTGCTTTAAGGTACACGCAGAAAAATTTTAGCAACTTAAAATCCGCTCCATAATCTGTTCCAACAATAAACGTGGCTGGAGAATTTTATCGAACTCTACTCAGATAGCTCCACAAATTTCACGTCATGGTTTCAGCAGTCAGCTGTGATGGATTCCACTCTCTTTCGTACGGTTTTGTTGATTACTTTGCTACGGAACGGTTTTATGACGTAACACTCTCTTCACAAACTATCGTCTGGTTAAGTCACTGCAGTACATCCAGTACACTTATATTGGAAAGAACAATTAACTAAATCATAAAACCGCAAATGATGACACAACTACTGCATTTAGTGTGAAAGTATTGCCACCACGTGAACATAGACAGTGATTCACAATCAGCGAGTTGGCCAGTTTGGGCTACTTTAAATTTATGGTTAGTTACTCAATTATTATACCAACTACTGCACATATATAAAATTTACACATTAAAACTGCGTATCACGCAACGAAGCACAGAATGCACATCCGTAGCAGGGCACTCTTCACAACATAACATTACACAACACGGCATGCTGCCACAATACCCAACTGGTACAACGAAATTAATATGTGAATATTTCTAGTGTGACTTTAGCAAGGACGAAATAGCTCCCTGATGATGGTCCTAGGACCGAAACATGTCGGAGCGTTTTTAATGTTTTAATGCGTAAATTTTATAAATTTTATATATGTGCAGTAGTTGGTGTAATAATCAAGTAACTCAACAACATGCACGGTGTAACAACGAAAATGAAATTATGGTTAGTTATTAGTGACTTTTACCATATTGCTTCCTGTATTTTATCTTAGTAGTTGGGTCGACAATAAACCCAACAGCATTCGAGAAATAAATAAATAAATAAACAAAGATATATAAACTAAATGACACATTTATATATTAATCTCAGATATCGAAAGCAACAAGCCTGTTAAGTGGAAAATGGCTACTCTTCATGGATTCAACCGTATTAATGGAGGAATTCTTCGCCGATATTTACATTCCATTCGACAGTGAGTTTCTGGTGGCACAACATTCTTCTGGGGTGGATAATAACAACAATGAAGTGTCACTCACTGAGGTGTACAGGATTCGTGACACTCTGCCACTCCAACAGTACCGCGTGGCTAACTGGAGTGCAGTCGGCGGTCTTACCTGGACGACTCTGCGCGTGCAGCAGAGGCGGGACTTGCAGGGTGTCGTCATAAGATGTGTGTATATTCCAGAAGTATGTCCTTTTTTGTACAATATCTATACCATGCAACCTGAAAAGTTCATAAATGTAAAGGAATAATATTTTTCATTACTGATGTTAATTTTTTTTGAAACAGCCTCCTTATATCACACCTGCAGAGTACGATGGCAAACATTTTACGAACCTGAACGGATTTTCGATACAATTAATGAAGGTGCTGCAACATCGCATGAATTACACGTAAGACTTTCAGTGATTATGTAGACCTACGCAAGAATACGAGTACTTGTCTACGATTTTGTATTTTCATGCTTAACTAGAAAATACAGGCGAAAAAGGACTAATTTTGTGATGGAAATGACAAAATGTCGGGTTACATAATAAGGGGGTATGGAGGGTTAAACATCTCATTAATAATATGCGCTTCAAATTTAGCAGGTAATTCAAGAATATGTTATTAACTTTTCGACTACTAAAATTAATCTACGAGGGCCGTACCGAGAGTCATGAGCAACAATATTTTGTAAAGTAACACGCTTTATTATTGACAAACCAAATACACCACCTTAATCTACAGACCTTTCTATATTTTTCCACATAATCGCCACTTCTTTGTACACATTTCTCCCAGCGTTCTGGGAGTTTGAAAATTCCCCTT
>Ga0131853_10014384_pt1 | contig 14508 bp, 14 predicted proteins | sample TergutLab28metaG_FD_92764 | JGI IMG/M metagenome (GOLD analysis project Ga0131853, IMG submission 92764) | Labiotermes labralis P1 segment gut microbial communities from Petit-Saut dam, French Guiana - Lab288 P1 (version 2) (version 2) | ecosystem: Host-associated > Arthropoda: Insects >... | reverse complement strand
TTAGTCATAGCAAGTACTATGCACGGCGCGACGGGCGTGTTAGCCTCCCGATATCGACGCAGGGCCCAACGACGGGAGACTCGATGCCCAACCAGATCGGCAAGCGCTACGTGTGCGGAAGCTGCGACACGCAGCTGCTGGTGACCAAGCCCGGCACCGGCGCCCTCGAATGCCATGGCGAGGCGATGACCATCGAGAAGCCCAAGCCGCTGCCCGCCTCCGACTGACCCCCAGGACGACCGAACGACGCCGGAGGCATTCCCCGTGCATCTGACAATGCTGCTGGACATGGCCGCCGAGGGCTTCGGCGACCGGCCCGTCGCGGGCACCGCGGACGATCTCACCACCGCGGAAGGCCTGCGGGACCGGGCCCGGGCGGGTGCCGCCGTGCTCCGCGGCCGCGGCGCCGCCGCACTGCTGTACGTCACCACCGCCGGGCCCGCCTACCAGCCCGCGCTGTTCGCCGCCGCCTACGCCGGCGTCCCCTTCGTCCCGCTGAACTACCGCCTCGGAGCCGAGCAGCTCACCGACCTGCTCCGGCGGCACCCCGGCGCGCTCGCCATCGCCGAGGGGCCGGCCGCCGATACCGTCCGGGCGGCCGGGCTCAAGAGCCTCACCCCCGCCGAGTGGCTGGAGGCCGTGAAGGAGGAGTCGGCGAAGACCCGTTCGGACGAGGAGAGCGGTGAACTCGACCCGGACGAGCCCGCCGTGATCATCTACACGAGCGGGACGACCTCGGCACCGAAGGGCGTCATCCTGCGGCACATGAACCTGACCAGCTACATCCTGGGCACGGTCGAGTTCATGTCGGCGGACGAGAACGACACGTCGCTGCTGTCCGTGCCGCCCTACCACATCGCCGGCGTCGCCTCCATCCTGTCCAGCGTGTACGCCGGACGGCGGACGATCATGCTGGGGCAGTTCGACGCCGCCACGTGGCTGGAGACGGTCCGGGCCGAGGGCGTCACCAACGCGTTCGTCGTTCCCACCATGCTCGCGCGCATCGTCCGTCATGAGGGCGACCGGTCCGTGCCGTCGCTGCGGGCCCTGGCCTACGGCGCGGCCCCGATGCCCGCGCGCGTCATCGCCGACGCCCTCCGGCTGTGGCCGCGGGTTGACTTCGCGAACGCCTACGGGCTCACCGAGACCAGTTCCACCATCGCGATCCTCGGGCCGGAGGATCACCGGGCCGCCCTGGAAAGCGACGACCCCGCGGTGCGGGCCCGGCTGGGGTCGGCCGGGCGGGTGATCCCCACGGTCGACGTCCAGATCCTGGACGGCTCCGGCGCCCCGCTGCCGGCCGGGACCGTCGGGAGGATCTGCGTCCGGGGCGAGCAGGTGTCGGGCGAGTACGACACCAAGGGCAGCGTCGTCGACTCCAGCGGGTTCTTCGACACCCGCGACGAGGGCTACCTCGACGGTGACGGGTTCCTGTTCATCGGCGGCCGGGCCGACGACACGATCATCCGCGGCGGGGAGAACATCGCGCCCGCCGAGATCGAGGCGGTCCTGCTGGAGGATGCCGCGGTCGGCGACGCCGTGGTGATCGGCGTTCCGGATGACGAGTGGGGCCAGCGGCTGGAAGCGGTCGTGGTGCCGGTGGAGGGCACGGAGGTGAATCCCGATTCACTCCGGGAGCTCGTACGCTCCCGCCTGCGGGGGAGCAAGACCCCGGACCGGATCCACGTGGTGGACTCGCTGCCCCGCACCGACACCGGCAAGCTGATCCGGCGGCACGTTCCGGCCCTCCTGGAGAACAGCTGATGTTAGGATCCCGGCATCTGATCCGGACACTATCGGCATTCAGCATGTAAGGCCCGGAGTTGCTTATGCCGGAACTGCTGACCAACGACCCGAACGTCGCCGACGCGCTGCTGGACATGTCGAACATCCTGCGCGCCGCCGATCTGGGCGGCCGCGGCGCGGCCAGCCTCTCGCGCATGTTCCGCGTGGGCGAGGCGCTGGCCTCGTTCTACGGGGCCGACCAGGTCAAGCTGTTCGGCGTCGCCGACCGCAGCCTGCTGGACCGGCCCGACCTGATCTCCGACTTCCGCCACCAGCAGATGCTGCGCCGGTGGGAGACCGACGGCCTGATCCTGGTCGAGGGGAAGGCCGACAACCCGCTGCTGCAGATCGCGGAGGAGACGGGCCTGCCGATCATCACCCGCGATCGTTTCGTCGGCCACCGCCGGGAGTACCGGTGGCTGGACGGCAGCGAGGACGCCGTCCTGGAACCCACCGGCGACGGCCAGGGCGGCGTCCGGCTCCGCCGCGTCACGCTGGAGCAGAAGTACGAGTGGGAGATCTCCATCGGCGAGGAGCGTGATCTCTTCGTCCAGCAGGGCCTGCTCCGCCGGCGGGAGGCGCTCGGCCGGTACTGGAAGTGCCCCGAGCAGCGCTGCCCTCGCCATGACCCGAAGAACAGCCGGATCGTCCTCCTCCCCCGTCGCCGGGGCGGGCGGCTGATCTGCGACCTGCACGGCCTGGACATGATCGACCTGGGGCCCCGGCCGCAGGCGGCCCAGCTGAAGATCATGCACGACGGCCAGGAGAGAGGCCGGTTCACCGTCACCGAAGGCGCGCCGGTGACGGTGGGCCGCTCGGCGGACGGCATCAACCTGCTCGACCTCGTGGACCGGGACGTCGTGCGCGACGTCAGCCGCTTCCACCTGCGGCTGGAATTCGACGAGGGCCGGCTGACCATCACCGACACGAGCCGCAACGGCACCACGCTCATCTTCCGCAACGGCGCCGAGCTGGAACTCCGCGACGACAGCCGCCCGTTCTCCGCGGGCGACCGGGCCCAGTTCCATCCCGGCCTGGAGATCGTCCGCAGCGGCCGCCGCTACCCGTCCGAACTGCAGGTGCGGGGCTGGATCCCCCTCCCCCGCACCGACGACGAGCCCTCGGAACTCACCATGATCGGGCGCCTGGACCCGAAGCTCCGGGGCTGAAGCGCTACGCGGCGCGCAGCCGTTCCCGCTCCGCCTCCACGATCTGGCTCGCGGTCTTCGGGTCGACCGCGTCGCCGTCGCCGGCGGCGGCTACGTCGAAGGCGTCCGGGGCGGCGGTGGCCATGTCGCTGCGGCGGGCGTATTCGTCGAACGCCGCCCGCTTGCCCGCCAGGAGTTCCAGGACCCGCTGGTCGACGCTGTCCTCGCACAGCAGCCGGTGGACGTCGACGCGGCGCACCTGGCCCATGCGGTGGGCCCGGGCGACGGCCTGTTCCTCGATCGACGGGGTCAGCTGCGGCTCGGCGATGATGATCACCGACGCGGCCTGGATGTTCAGGCCGACGCCGCCGGCCTGGATCTGGGACACCAGCACCGCGGGCCCCCGGGCCGCCGTGAACTCGTCCACCATCGCCTGCCGGTCCGCCGGGGCGATGTCGCCGGTCAGCGGGCCGACGACCGTGATCTCCGTGGCGTCCAGCACGGTGGCCACCGTCTCCAGCACGGTCCGGAAATAGGAGAACACCACGGTCTTGCGCCCGCTGTCGGCGGCCTCGGCGACGATCTCGGTCAGCCGTCGCAGCTTGGCCGATCCCTGAACCGTTCCCGGGTCGAACGCCGCCCGCCGCATGGCCATGAAGTTCCCGGCGACCACCGCGTCCCGGTACGCGCGCAGCGCCGGGCCTTCCAGCGTCACCCATTCCTGGGTCTCCAGCCGGGGCGGCAGTTCGCTGAGCACGTCGTCCTGGTTGCGGCGCAGGTAGACCGGGGCGACCGCCTTGCGGAAATCCGTGCCTCCGCCGTCCGGGTCCGTTTTCTCCGCCTTCTCCGCGATCTCCGTCACGGTCTCGGCGATCTCCGGGCGCAGGTGGCCGACGAGGACGCGGAACTCCCCGACCTTGTTCTCCATCGGCGTCCCGGTCAGGAACAGCACCCGGCGGCTGCGTCCCGCCCACCGGCTGACCGTCTTGGTGCGCAGCGCTTCCGGGTTCTTCGCGTAGTGGGCCTCGTCGACGACCATCATCCCGGGCCAGACGTCCAGGTCGCCGGGCAGGGACCGCAGCGCCTCGAAGGTGGTGACCGCGACGCCGCCCTTGTCCGCCCAGGCCCGCGCGGCGGCCTCGCGTTTCCGGGCGGGCCCGTGCAGGCGGGAGAAGTCGAGCTTCGTGTGCTTGCGGACCTCACGGGTCCAGTTAACGACCACGCTGGCCGGGCAGACGACGAGGAAGTGGGTCTCGCCCGTGGCCGCCAGGTGGCAGATCGCGGCGAGGGACTGCATGGTCTTGCCGAGGCCCATCTCGTCGCCGAGGATCACCCGCTCCTGGACCAGCGCGAACTTGGCGCCGAACGCCTGGTAGCCGCGGAGCGATGCCTTCAGGTACGACTCGTCCAGGCGCAGCTCGCGGACCCGCCGGGCGATGTCGCCGGGCAGGAAGCCCTGGCTGGACTCCTCGGCCGGGGCGAGTTCCGCGACCTCGATCAGCAGGCCGTTGTAGGCGACCGGGCGGGAGAGGTAGTCCTTCCAGAGGAAGTTCTTCGACCGGCCGGTGGCCTTGTCTTCGGCGGCGGCCGCCTCCTCCAGGCGCCGCCGCGCCTCGACGCCCTCGTCCGACCGCAGGGCCGCGCCCAGGTGCTCGAGCGCGTCGCGGGCTTCCTGCCTTTCCTCCCGGGGCGCGAACATCAGCTTCAGCCGGCTCTTGGCCCGCTCCGCCGGGCCGAGGTAACGGCCGAGCTCGGCCGCCAGGGGCGTCAGATCCGGTCCCCGCAGGACGGACTGGGCCCATTCGTAGCGCAGCAGCGCCGCCAGCAGCCCGGTCTGCGCCTTGGTGCGGGCGTCGGGGTCGAGGCGCACCCGGGTCCGCTCGGCGACGGACTCGCGCATCGCGGCCGCGGCCTCGAGAATGCGCGCGGCATCACCGGGATCCAGGTCGCCGGCCCGCTCGAGCCGTTCCGCGCCGCCCGCGAGGACCTGCCCGACCGTCTTCAGGCCCGCCCGCTTGAGCCGGGCCTTCGCCGGGGCGGCTTCCGGGAGCCGGTCCACGGGGATCTTCCGCAGTTCGGCGAAGACGGTCTCGTCCCGGACCTCCGCGTACGCCCGCCGCGCGGCCAGCCGGGACTGCTCCGGCGCGGCCAGCGCCGCCTCGGCCGCCTCATGAACTTCACGCCCGTCCCGTATCGCGGCCCGCGCCGCCCGGCCCGGCTTGATGACCTCTACGTCGGCCTCCATGCTAGAACTGAATATCGGACCAGTTCCCACGATACCGGGCGTCACCGAAATCCGGGCGCTATTTATCCACCAGCGATGTCAGTTTCTGACATCGAGATAAGATCGTCCTATGGGCCGCTGGGAACCGAACGCGCGCGGCCGCCTGCAGAAGGCGGCCCTCGAGCTGTACGCCGAGCGCGGGTTCGACGCGACGACGGTGGCGGAGATCGCGGCCCGGGCCGGGCTGACGGAGCGAACGTTCTTCCGGCATTTCGCGGACAAGCGCGAGGTGCTGTTCGGCGGGTCGCAGGCCATGGAAGAGCACCTGGTGAAGGCCACCGTGTCGGCCCTGGCCCAGGAGCCGGGGCCGGGGCCGGTCGAGGCGATCACGGCCGCCCTGGCGGAGATGGCCGACGAGCTGTTCGTCGGAGAGCACCGGTCCCTGGCCCGGCACCGGCACGCCGTCATCACCGCCCACCCCGAACTGCGGGAGCGGGAGCTGATCAAGATGGCCTCGCTCGCCGCGGCCGTGGCCGGGGCCCTGCGCGAGCACGGGATCAGCGAGCCGGGGGCCTCCCTGGCCGCCGAGGCCGGCACCGCCATCTTCAAGGTGGCCTTCGAACGCTGGGTCAGCGCCCCCGGCGACCGTCCCCTCTCGGCCTTCATCCACGAGACCGCCGCCACCCTGAAATCCGTCACCGGTTCCTGACGCTTCGCCCGGAAGGCGCCGCAGGACTGCGCGACTGGCCCGGCCTCGACCTGGCCGGACTGCGCGCAGCCCTCCCGTGACCGGCTCTCAGCTGGCGGCGGTCTTCTTCGCGGCCGGTTCCATGTCCGCGCCGCAGCAGCGCGGGGTGGCGCCGTCGGCCTTGATGACGACGATCTGGGTCCCGCAGGAAGCGCAGTTGTAGCGCTCGCCGGGTTTCGCGTCTGCCATGTGGTGCTCCTTGGGGGTTCTATCTAGACGGACGTGTCGTCCGCGGCCTTGGATTCGAGGAGTTTCGCGATCTCGTCTTCGGTGTAGCCGAGGCCGGCCAGGATGGCTTTCGTGTCCTGCCCGGGCCACAGCGGGCCGCCCTTGATCGCCGCCGGTGTACCGGACAGATCGAACGCCAGGCCGCCCATCTTCATCTTCCCCACCATGCGGTGTCCGAACGCCGATGTCCACTGCCGTTCGGCGGCCCCGGGGTCGGAGAACATCCGCAGCGCGTAGTCCGGGTCTGAAACCTCGCAGGGCACCCCGGCCGCGTCGAGTTCGGTGCGCCAGGCGGAGGCGGGCTTGGCCGCCAACGCCGCGGCCAGCTCCGCGACCAGGGCGGAATCATTCTCCGAACGGCTCTTCGCGTCAGCGAATCTCCTATCGGACACCAGGTCCGCCCGGCCGATCGCTCCGGCCAGGGCCTCCCACTGCTCCTGCGTCAGCGCCGCGACGCAGAGCCAGCCGTCGGCGGTCCGGTACAGGCGGTACAGGGCGCTCCACCCGTACCCCTCGGCGTCCAGGCTCGGCCGCTGGCCCTGGGTCTTCCCGTCCGGGGTGATCCAGGACATCGAGGCGTTCAGCAGCTGCGCGTACAGGATCGAGGTGCGGACGAACTGGCCCTCCCCGGTGCGGTCCCGGTCGTACAGGGCCTGGATGATGCCGAGGGCCGACAGGTAGCCGTTGCCGGTGTCGCCGAGCGAGGTCACCGACCAGATGGGGCGGCCGCCGTTGTCGAGGCCGCCGTCCAGCCAGGTCGTGCCGGCCAGGGCGGCGCCGGTCTGGTCGTTGCCGGGGTGCGCGGCCCGCGGCCCCTGCTCGTGGCCGAGGGTGTGGCAGTAGATCAGCTTCGGGTTGACCTGCTTGAGCGACTCGTAGTCGACGCCGAGACGCTCGGCCGCGTCATAGCGCATGTTGTGCTGGACGACGTCGGACCGCTGCACCAGCTTGCGCAGGACCGCCATGGCCTCGGGGTCCTTCAGGTTCAGCGTGATCGATTCCTTGTCCCGGTTGCAGGACATGGCGATGTGGTTGCTGAACCAGAACTTGTCGCGCAGCGTCGTGACCTTGATGACCCGCGCTCCCAGCTGGGCCAGGACCTGCGTCCCGAACGGCCCGGCGACGGCGAGGCCGAGGTCGAGGACGGTGACGCCGTCCAGGGGGCCTCGCTTGTTGCTGTTATCAGACGGCTCGGCGGCGGAGGCCGCGGCGGGGGCCAGGGCGGGGGCCGGGCCCTCGGCCAGGATCGCGTCGGCTTCCGCGCGGACCTCGCCGGTGTGGGCGCCGCGCGGGGCGGCGCCCTTCGGCGCGGTGTAGGGGTGGCGGTCCAGCTCGACGACGCGGCCGATCTGGCGGACCGGGCCAAGTTCCGGGTCCTCGACGTCGATCACGCAGCCGTCGTCGACCAGGAGCGGGTCCAGGAGGGCCTCTTCCGGGGCGCGGACCGGCTGGACCGGGACGCCGACCTTCGCGGCGAGGTCAACCCACTGCTCGCGCGGGTACTGGGCGACCGCCTCGGTGAGCTGGTCGTAGAACGCGTGCAGGATGACCATGTCGTCGGCCTTGGGGCTGACGCGGAGCGAGGCGTCCTTGGGGGAGGCGACGTCGGGGGTGGCCTGCATGCCGTTGGCCGAGGCGTTGAGGATGAACTCCGGCAGCGGCACCCAGTGGTGCATCCACTTCCCGTCGCTGCCGGCGAAGAACCCCTTGGGCGCGCGGGGGTCGATGACCCAGGTCTCGAACGCGGGCTGGTCCGCCTTTTCCACCTGCACCCAGGCGCCGATGGTGGTGGACAGCACGCCGTGGGCGAGGGAGGCGTGGACGCGCTGGCCCCGCCCGTTCAGCCCCCGGGCGCGGACCGCCGCGTTGACGCCGATGGTGGCGATATAGGCGGTGGCCATGGAGACCCACGGCACGCCGGTGAACAGCGGGCCGTCGCGATCGGGGCCGACCCAGCAGCCCTCGGGGGCCTCCAGGCCGGGCATCATGCCGTCGGTGCCGGACAGGCGGCCGATGGTGCCGCCGGCCTGGCCGCGGACCTCCCACTGCTGCCCCATCCGGGCCGCCACCAGTCCGTCGATGCCGGGACGGTCCGACTCCGGGTTGCCGTCGCCGTACCCGGTGATCTCGCAGACGATCAGGGCGGGGTTCAGGGCGGCCAGGGTCTCGTAGTCCGCACCGAGCTTGGCCGCCGTTCCGGGGCCGAAGCTGGTGATGACCACGTCCGCCTTCGACGCCAGGGCCCGGAAGCGCCGTGCGTCGCCGGTGTCCTTCAGGTCGAGGACGGCGCTGCGCTTGCCCCGGTTCCAGACCCGGTACCCGGCGAACCCCGCGAACGGGTCCCCGGCCGGGGGTTCGATCCTGGTGACCGACGCGCCGTGGTCGGCCAGCAGCATGCCGGTAACGGGGCCGGCGACTCCCCACGACAGGTCAAGGACGGTCAGTCCGTCGAGCACGCCCATCTACTGTTTCCTCCTGCTTGCCTTGCCGGCCGCGACTCTGCCGGCCCAGTCGGTGACGCGGGCCCAGAGCTCTTCGCGGCCCGGCTCGACGTTGTGGTTGTGACCGGCGTTCTTCAGCACGAACAGGGACACGTCGTCCGAGGCGGGGAAGGACGCCGGGATGGCGTGGTGGTCGGCCGCGATGTCGTGCTCCCCCACGCCGAGGAAGACCGGCACGTCCACCGTCGCCCCCGCGCGGGCGGTAGTCCCGCCGATCATGGACGCGTGGCCGAGCACCGCCAGCAGCGGTGCCCGGGCGGCCGCCAGGGACTGGCGCACGTCGTCTGGCAGCGCGGACTTGATGAGCATCTGCGACGACCCGCGGTTCAGGACGGGGAGCGGGTCGTCGTAGCGGAGCTTCGCACTGATGACCAGTTCCGCGTCCAGCGCGTCGTTGTCCAGGCCGTCCAGCATGCCGGCCAGGGAGCGGTCGCGCTCGGACAGGAACTCGGGCAGGCCGCGGCCCGCCCAGCCCAGCAGCGCCAGCCCGTCGTAGTAACGGCTCTGGGCCTGCTGGTGAATGAGGACGTGGCCGCCCGCGGAGTGCCCCACCCCGATGACGGCCGGAGGCCGGGACGGCAGGGAAGCGACGATCCGTTTGGTGGCCTCGATCTCGGCCTTCGCGACGGCGCGCGGGGTGAGCGTCCAGGGGTCGTCCGGGGTCTCGCTGTCGCCGGTGCCCGGGTGATCGGCCAGCACGACTGTGAATCCTCGTTCACATGCGTAGGAGGCAAAGCTGTACCCGGCGGCCGCCAGGTCAAAGTAGCGGCGGGTCATCCCGCCGCCGGGGAAGCAGACCAGCGCGGCCCTGGCTTCCCCGGCGGGGCGGAAGACCTCGAAGGCGATGCCGCCGTCGCGGACTACAGATTCCACAGGCGGATCGCGTTACCGGACAGGACCATCTCCCGCTCGGCGTCGGTCATCCCCTGGGTGACCTCCTCGGCGATCTTCTGGGAGTTCGGCCAGCTGGTCACCGGGTGCGGGTAGTCGCTGGACCACAGGACGTTTTCGACGCCAATGGTGTCGCGGGCGAACCGGATCACGTCGCGCTCGTCGATGAACGTCACCTTGATGTTCTGGCGGAAGTAGTCGCTGGGAGCCTTCTTCAGCCCGGGGAAGTCATATCCCTGGCGGGCGGCGAGGTCGTCGGCGATGTCCAGCCACCAGGAAACCCAGCCGACGCCCGGCTCGACGAACAGGATCTTCAGGTCCGGGAACCGCTCCAGCAGGCCGGTCAGGACCAGCATGCCCAGCGGCTCGCCGGTCGACAGGGCGGTCATCGCGACGAAGATGCCCTTCTGCGGCGTGGGGTCGCGCTCGGCCAGGCCCTCCAGCTGGGTGTTGAGGCCGATGTGGAAGGCGATCGGGAGGCCGCTGTCGGAGATCACGCGCCACAGCGGGTCGTAGCGGGTGTCCCAGTAGTCCGGCAGGCCGAGCTCGACCGGGAAGACCGGGAGCTGCAGGGACTTGCAGCCGACCTGCTTGGCCCACTTGACCTCTTCGACGGCGGCGTCGATGTCGTGGATCGGGATCTGGAAGGACACGACGAGACGGTCCGGCGCCGGGGCGGCGAAGTCGAGCAGGGTCTGGTTGAAGGCGCGGGTGGCCTCCTTCCAGCCGTTCTTCAGCATGTACAGGTAGCGGAACGCGCTGACCTCGGAGTACGTACTGGAGGCCTGGACGCCGTCGGTGTCCATGTCGGCGAGGCGGTCGGTGTTGACCGTGTGGCCGGAGCGGCCGAACGCCGGGTTGCCGGTCTTGGGGCGGACCGTCATGGAGGTCTCGCTGGGGCCCTTCAGCCCGTTCTGGTCCCGCCAGGCCTGGTTGGTGTCCATGGAGCGCATGGCCTTCATGGACGCGCCGAACGCGCGGAGGGCGTTGTTGTAGTCATCGTGGAACACCGGGTCCAGGTGGGACTTGATGTCGTCGTGACTCAGGTCGCAGTGGTCGTCGGCTGAGATCAGCTTGTACGGCATGTGAACCTCCCTTAACTAGTTACCGTTGCCGAGAATCAGGGCGCTGTGTCCGGCCGCGGCCAGCACGCGGCTGGCCCCGGAGACCTGGTTGGCGGCGGTGCCGCGCAGCTGGCGGACCCCCTCGATGACGTTGTTCACGCCGTGGATGTAGGCCTCGCCCAGCAATCCGCCGTGGGGGTTGACCGGGATCGTGGAGCCGATCTCGATGTGCCCGTCTTTGATGAAGCCGGCGGCCTCGCCGGCCCCGCAGAAGCCGAACGCCTCCAGCTGCAGGAACACGACCGGGCTGAAGTTCTCGTAGATCATCGCCGCGTCGATGTCGGCCGGGGTCAGGCCCGTGGCGCCGTACAGCTGGCGGGCCGCGTACTCGGCCGCCGAGAACCGCGACAGGTCCTTGTCGTAGTAGTTGAACATCACGTCGGCGCTGGCCCGGTTGTGGCCCTGGGTGGCGGCCTCGAGGGTGACGAGCGGCTGCTTCAGGTCTTTCGCCCGCTCGGCGGTGGTGACGACGAGGGCGACGCCGCCGTCGCTCTCCTGGCAGCAGTCCAGCAGGCGCAGGATCGGCTCGACGATCCACCGGGAGTTCTGGTGGTCTTCCAGGGTGATCGGGCGCTTGTAGAACCAGGCGTTCGGGTTGGTGGCGGCGTTCTTGCGGGCCACGACGGTGTAGCGGCCGAAGTCCTCGTTGGTCAGCCCGTAGGCGTCCATGTAGCGCTGGTACCAGAGCGAGTAGATCTTGGCCGGGGTGTCGAGGCCGAACGGCAGGTACCAGCTCCAGCCGGGCGGCGGGCCCTGCCGCTGGCCGCCGCCGTTCGGCTGGCCGAAGCGGGTGGCCGACCGCTCGTTGAACGCGCGGTAGATGACGACCGCGTTCGCCGCGCCGGAGGTGACGGCCGCCGCGGCGTTCTGCAGGAGCGCGCAGGAGCCGCCGCCGCCGAACGGGGTGCGGCTGGCCCAGCTGATTTCCTCGATGCCGACGCTGCGCATGAGCGCGAGCTCGTCATTGACGTCGACGGTCATGGTGACGACGCCGTCGACGTCCGCGGGGGTCAGGCCGGCGTCGGCGATGGCCGCGCGGACCGCCTCGGAGGCCAGTTGCAGCTCGCTGCGGCCGGAGTTCTTGGAGAACTCGGTGTGGCCGATTCCGGCGATCGCGGCGGCGCCTGGTGTGAGTGCCATATCAGTGCTCGCCTTCCGGGGCCGCCGGGCGGAACTGCGGGAGGGTCACGCCGTCGAAGTCCTCGAAGTGAACGGCGACTCGCATGTTGTTGCGGACGTCCTTGACGTCGACCCCGGAGAGGTTGGCGACCATCCGGATGCCCTCGTCCAGTGCGATGACGGCCACGATCCGCGGCTCGGCGTCGGGCTGGGTCGGGTGCCGGGAGACGATCCAGCTGTAGACGAACCCGGCGCCGCTCAGCTCCTTCGCGTTCCACTCCAGGCCGCCGCAGGCCGGGCACATCGGGGTCGGCGGGTGCTGCAGGAGGCCGCAGGCCGCGCAGCTCCGGGCCAGGAGCTTATGCTCGGCGACTCCCGTCCAGAAGAACTCGTCGTCCCGAACCGGGACCGGCGGGATCACACGCGGCATGGCCCGTCCTTTCGTCAGCGCTGTCTCTCCGTCGAGGGCTGATCGTATATCTTCTGCATAGCAGTTACTATGGGACGACCGTAACGTCCCCGGCGCGCCAGGGCAAGAGCCAGGCTTCATTGCGGTTACTAGAATCCCCGGTATGCCAGCAACGGAGACGGACGCCGCCAGCCCCAGGAAGGCACGCCGGAAGCGGGACGGGGACGGCAGCGCGTCCCGGCAGCGCGTCCTGGACGCCGCCATCGCCTGCATCCTGTCTCGCGGCCTGTACCGGGCCAGTTCGAACGCGATCGCCGAGCAGGCGGGCCTGTCATGGGGAGTGATCCAGTACTACTTCGGCAGCCGGGAGGCCCTCATGCTCGCGGTGCTGGAGGAGGGCGCCCGGCGGCTCACCGACAGCGTGCGGGACGCGGCGATCACGGGAACGACTGTCGCCGAACGGGTCGGCAGTTACTCCGCCATCCTCGAGCGCTACTACGGATCGCCGGACTATCTCGCGTTCACCCAGGTCATGCTCGGGCTCAGCCACGACCCGCGCACGTCGGACACGACCATGGCCACCCTGCGCCGCATCAGCGAGGACGCCATGCCCCCGCTGCGGAAACTGCAGGACGACGTCCTGGCCGGCGTCAGCCCCCGCCGCCCCGAGGTCCGGACCCTGCTCTTCCACGCCCTGCGCGGACTGGCGCTAAGTCACGTCATGCTGGGAGCGGTTCCGTCCAACGACATGACGGGCGCCTCCCGCGAATTCCCCGAGCAGCGCGGCCTTCTGGCCGAGGCCCTGGCCCTCCTGATCGAGCGGGACAGCGCCCCGGAGGGGCCCGCGGGCCAGTAACTTAAGGACCCAACCGTGTTCGGGCGATAACTATTAGTTAACATTCCGTCCCATGCTATCCCGCGAACGCGAACACAGACCGCGCGGAGGCGCCCTCGCCGCCGCGATCGTGACAATGGGGCTGACCACGGGTTTCGGCACACTGGCGGTTTCCGGGGCCCCGGCCGCACGGGCGGCCGCCGGCGCCGACCCGACCCCGGCGGTGTCCTCGGGCACCGCCACCCACTACGCGCCCACCCCGCAGGGCAACTGCTCCTATCCGAGCCCGCCGCCGAACGGGCTGTACGCGGCCCTGCCGCCCTCGGAGTACGACCACGGCGCCGCCTGCGGCGAGTACGTGGACGTAGCCGGCCCGCAGGGCCACAAGGTCCAGGCCGAGGTGACCGACCAGTGCCCGGAGTGCGCCAACGGCCACATCGACCTGAGCCAGGGAGCGTTCTCCCGGCTCGCCCCGCTGCCCGCCGGGCAGATCGGCACCTCCTACCACTCGGTCACCAACCCGGCGCTCCCCGCCCCGCTGTCGATCCGGGTCAAGGAGGGCTCCAGCGCGAACTGGCTCGCGCTGCTCCCGATGAACACCGGCAACCCGCTGTCGTCGGTGCAGGTGCGGAACTCCTCGGGCGGCTGGGACCACCTCAGCCGGTCCGGCTACGGGTACTGGATCGCGCAGGGAGGCGAGGGGCCGGGCCCGTTCGCGGTGAAGCTCACCGACATGGCCGGGCACACGGCGACGCTCAGCGGGATCACGCTGAGCCCCGGCCAGGTGCAGAACACCGGGACCTGGATGTACGGGCACTGACGTCCCGGCGAGGGACCGGCTTTCCGGCGAGGGGCCGGCGGGGAACCGCCGGCCCATTGCCATATCCCTCGACCTGAAACTAGATTCTAGTTCATGAGCGAGACCCTCACCGGACGGGTGGAGATCGGCTTCGATGTCTACAACCCGTTCGACCCCGAATTCGTGAAGAACCCGTTCCCCGTCTTCGACCGCATGCTCAGCGACTACCCGGTCGCGTTCCACACGGGCATCAACTCGTGGCTGGTCACCCCGCATGACCTGGCCTCCGAAGTCCTCAAGAGCCCGAAGCTCAGCAGCCGCCTGGCCGACTCCGGCAACCCGCCGCCGGTCAAGCCCGAGGCCGAGTGGAACCTGTACGACCAGATGATGAACACCTCGCTGCTGACCGTCGAGCGGCCGGAGCACCTGCGGCTGCGGCGGCTGACCGCCCCGGCGTTCTCCCGGCGCGTCATGGACCAGATAGAGGCGCGGATCAAGGACTCGATCACCGCGATCTTCGACGAGATACCTGACCCGCGCGCGCTCGACGCGGCCACCGACATCGCCGCCAAGGTGAACCCGACGCATTTCAACGCCCGTCGCATGACCAGCCTGCCGGTCCGGACAGGGGCGTAGAATCCCGTTCAGCCATGGTCCGTCATTCCACCCGCCCTCGCAGCGCCCCGGAGCGCGACAT
>Ga0131853_10014380_pt1 | contig 14510 bp, 12 predicted proteins | sample TergutLab28metaG_FD_92764 | JGI IMG/M metagenome (GOLD analysis project Ga0131853, IMG submission 92764) | Labiotermes labralis P1 segment gut microbial communities from Petit-Saut dam, French Guiana - Lab288 P1 (version 2) (version 2) | ecosystem: Host-associated > Arthropoda: Insects >... | reverse complement strand
GTCAGGGATGAATGACAGTTTTGTGGTGGCTGTCATGTTGTATAGGCTACATTACTCATACCTGCGTCGAAGGTACAACTGGATTAAACGTATTTCTGCAATTAAAACGCTGCACGCACGATGGTTGCTGTTCCAGTCAAGTTCATAAGTGCCCGGTCTTTAGTGTTTTCTGCCGAATTTGCTAGCTTTGCAAGGATTCGTGAAACATGTTTCAAATGTAAGGAGGAGACAGCAGACAGTGACGGCACTGACGACTTTTTGCCCGAAACTGAAAATTATACCATTAGCGTCTGCTTCCTTCACGGGTTTCGAACTGGCGATAAGGTTCCTGGCTTGAATTTTGTGGTTGCCGGGGTTCGAATTACGACCGGAACACCTGTTCAGTTTATTCATTGTTTTGCTCATTTGCAAGCAAAAATTTGGCGATTTTACTTTGAATCAGACCACGGCCCGTGTGTTCCTCACTATTTATTCACTGTCGTCCCATGGTAGAGGCCAGTTGAAATGTGATGGCACACGCGCAGAAATCAGATTTCGTCTTTCGGCGAAACGGGCGAGTCCATTTAAATCGGCGGGGGCGTCAGTTCAGTCGACTACTGGCAGCCGAAATGTGCGCATCAGCGGTAGTAATGCTGGATACACCATGTTCTGACGTAGTGTGAAGAGTACTGGCTACCCAATCCATTCACCAGTTTCCCCTTCACTTCCCCTCCCGTGCGTCACCATGTGCCATCACATTTCAACTGAAGTCTACGGCGCAGAAGTCCGAGGTACTGACGACGGCGACGCCTCACAAATCGAACCCACAAATCACAACACTTTAAACCGTATATTAAATTAATGCTCAGACTGCGTCTTCATGGGATGTGACGCCGTGTAACTTGTTGTTTGTAGGTACCAACGTTTCGAGTGAAACTTATCTTCCAGGTATCGAATGCCCCCAGAATGTTGGTACCCTGTAGCAGACTATACTGATTCACATTTCGGAAGACCGTTGTTCCGTAGTTGTGACTTTAATAAGCGCCGTAAGAACCTCAGAACTCAGTTGATTCTGTACATAAAATGTTGCTGAGATCCGACGTGAAGCCTCTGGGCTGCCACTGTGACCTTCACGTGGTATGAGGCCGGCCTGATTTACAGAATATCTGAGTAACAGAAATCTCGTGTTAATGTTTGCTTTGTTTTGTTGCAGCTGTGTAGTTTTACCGCATGCAATTAAAAGTTGTCTTCCGCGCTTGGAAGCAAGCATTCCTCTGCGCTGAAGGGACGCGAGACATGCGGAGTGGCTTGAGAATCTGCATTTTCGTTTTGAAATTTCCCTCGTTTTGATTAATTTTCCCATTTTCGTACTCCACCATTTTGGATACAAGACACTTTTTTCCCGTGCTTCGCAGGTTGAATTTCTTGTTACCACTGTACCACCGAGTTTTTTCCCTCCTTAACTTTCCCCTACTTGTCCGTTGCTTTGCGTTTATTGGGGTTCGTAATCATACGAGTCCTCGCGTACCGATTTAAAAAAAGTTGTGTTATTTTTAGTTCAGCGAATATAGTGGCTAAGCTAAATCATGGAAAACGGGCATATCGGGGTTCGACTCTTGACAGGGGCAGAGATTTTTCTGTTCTTTACAGCGTCCACGCGGGCTCTGGAGCACATGCGGCTTTATATCCATAGGACACCGAGCGCTGTTTCTGTCGGAGTAGAGCTACCGGGATGTGAAACTGGCCCTCACCTCTATCTGGCGTCGAGTTTGAGAATACGAGGAGTCAAACGCGCACTCCCCACGTCTTCGAGATGTAATTCTGAATAGACACTTGAACAACGTTATGTTTATTCCAGGTTTTCTTCGTGATACTTCTAATAGGCCGCCACAACCCTTTCCTTTGGAATTCTGACCTCTCGACATCCCCGAAGCGCTTTAGGACCTAGGTGAAGCAGTGTAACTACTACAAAATGTATCACTCCGCACCATTTGCACATTGCATTCTCACTTTCTTCGCATTTGTTTCTGCTCAGTGTACTTTCTCACCTGATTGTATATTTACTCGATAGAATATAACTCCAAAAAGTGGTTTCTTGCTGGAGGGTTCGTAAAACAAGCTGTAGAAGCCTAAAAACCCGTCTATTTTAAGAAGACTTTATAGTCAGCGACGTTGTAAATTTGAACTTAATAAGTTTTTATTGAAACGTAACGGTGGCAAATTTCCTCCATTATACCGGTCATGACAGAGCCTTGTGGAGTGAATAATTTGAAGGTGGGGGTGAAGTGAAGGTGGGAGAGTGTTTGGTGAGGCATTTAGATCGCATTGTTGGTCTGATATCTCTTCGTCAGCCAGCAGTGAGAATAACTGAAAGCAGGAGGCTCTCGGAATGCGCTTGAAGGAATAACGAGATTTCACAAATATGTGTTTCAAAATCAGTCACATCACCAGTTTTTACCAGTTTGTTTACGGCTGCATGTTTCGGCTGTAATTGCGAGCCATCATCAGGCCTTTTATAAACGTTGATACTGGAAAAATTAAGATGGAGATTTCCCCTTTCACTTTAAAAATACTTGAAAGATGTATACAACCGTTTAAATATGTGTGAAATATGAAGGATCGTCAGCTGTGTTATGCCACCTTTTAGTCTTTTAACCATCATACATAGATTAGTTATTTATATATAGCCAGGCCTGTCACGGCTGATAATCCTTCGTATGTTGTATATATGTATATTATACGTTTGTGTACATTTATGGTGTATTTTTAAAGTGAAAGGGGAAATCTTCATTTACGGTTCCCTGCATGTACGTTTACTAAAGGCCTGATAATGGCTCGCATTTAGAGCCGAAACATGTAGCCGTGAATAAATTGATAATTACAATTGGTGTTGGGTGTGACTGACTTGATGGATATAGTTGTGATTTGCTGACAGCGACGGGAATGTTTCGTCTTAAAAATAACGAGATTTATAGGAGAGTTTCTCTCGACATCAAAATATATAAATAAGTATACGTATGTATATGTATATACAGTATAAAATTATTTTCATAACTCACATACTATGTTCCTATTTAATGACTTGTGGAACCGTGGATTTCGTAACGGTTCTGACACGAGTATATAGTATTTAACGTCAGTTGAAATTAGGGATGTTAACTAGAAAGGGTGTTTGGGGGGACGATGATGTCCAGTTCAACGCACTACTCGGAAAATTCACTACGGGGGAACTGAAGGATGAGACTAATTCTAACAAAAACTATTTTGCCACAATAGTGTTTCGAAGTGGGTGTCTCAGACATCACCACTGCACTAGCGTCTTAGATGTACTGTATTTAAATTCTTGTAAGGCACAATTAATGGTGACTTTATACGTGATTTATTTCATCTTGCTAGCTCGGTCAGGCCAGCAAAATGTGTATCGGACGAGTTCTTTGATGTACCTGGTGCGATGGAACCTAGGTCTGTGTAACACATTTCCTCTTTTTCAGTGGCGGGAGACTATGATTCCGGCTGCTTGTTAGTACGTAATGTTGTTCCTGCGGTATTTTCTAGATCCTTGCCCTTAATTTTAGGTCTGTGTCATCGTAACCCCAACCAACCCCTGTGGGGAACTTGATGAGCAGGGGCTGAATAGGAATCTCGCTATATCTTAATGGGAGCTGGACACGTGCGCATGCGTTATGACATTGCCAGCAGCGTAAAGAAATGTTCTTACATGCCATTCCCTTTATGATTTTCTTTACGTCAACTTGCCTCGTCTTTTTATCCTCTCTTGAAACATGACATGCGTTCAGGGGTCCTGGATTTTTCCGCCGTATTCGTTTCATAGTCAACGTTTATTGTTTTTCATTCTTCTCTACCCCTCTCCCTCTTCATGTAATCATTCCACCCCTATGTCATTCCTTACCATGGTACAACAAGAACCTTTGGAAGGGGTTTTGAATTTCAGAAAAAAAAAGGGTGGCATTTTATTCACATCGGTTGCTGTGTAGGTAATGCCTTGTGTCTCGCATCGGAAGCAATGCTCAAGTTCATCCAGATTTGGCATCCATAGTAACTGATGAGTAGGTATACCACATAATCCGAGAAACAAGTTTGCTGTGTAGTTATGATTTATTGGCATTTTGACAAATGATAATGCTGTCACCTTGGTTACTGCAGTTTTTCGTCACTTTTACTCATCCATTAGCCATCCCCATGAGGCTGTCAGTGTTATTTTAAAAACAGATGTAATGTGGTAATACCCGATGATTCAGGTCTTGTGGGGGTTGTCGGCGTGTCGCTCGGTTAGTGGTTACACGTCTTCTTGAACCCCTAGACCCTTGAAGGTGAAGGCACTACAGCCCTTCGAAACGTCGCATCCCCGAAGACCTGAATCGCCGCTGTGAGAACCTTAAATCTCCCATATAGTAACCGTTAGTCATTCACAGTACCTGAATTCTACTGTGGGCTACCCAAAAACACAAAATTTTTAACAGTAACAGCGTTGCTGTTGTGCGAACATCTGTGTGGAAGCAGTAATGTAGTCGATTATTGTAGGCGTACGTGTAGTCGTAATGGCCTTGGGTAGTTTATGTGGTAGTGACTGTTTTCAAAATTGTGCAGTTTTTAATTTTTAGAATAACAAAAATGACACTGTGAAGATGCGAAGTATTGCGGTTTGAGGAAAATCGTTAGGTTTCTTCGGTTCTGTACTGCTACTTTTCATTTCATAGCTGCTCCATAATCTTTTCTACTTCTGAGGCGTGTGGTAGCCTTGACCAGCATCAGATTTGCATACCCGCAGTCTTGGTATTGGGAGCCTTCCCCCCCTCTTACCCTAAACTTGTGTGATTACAAAGTTTCTTTTTAAACAGCAAAGTTTTGTATTTATACATTCCCAACAAAGAGGGCGGAGTCACAAAGACCGAAAGGCTTTTAAAGGAAAATTTGGTCGGTCGGTCTTGTTTGGGTTCGATTGACCAATAACTCATTTTTGTAGTATGCCAGTTAGCTGGTCGGTAAATCATTCAGGCGGACCTACTGGTTATGTGCTGAGTCAGTTTTTTTATTAAGTCACGGAATGAGTTGTTCCTCAGTCATTTTGTGTCTTGCCAGTGATTCATTTAGGTTATCATCCACGTACACCAACTATGCATATAATGTATAGAAACTCATAAATCATCCATTACACGAACTCTTGCACATGTTTCGGCGTTAAATCGTCATCCTCAGGGAGACATTAATACAAAGGAATATATTCCTTTGTATTAATGTCTCCTGAATGGATGATGATAGCGATTTATCGCTGAAACATGTAGGCGAGTTCGTATGTGTGAGTGATTTATGATTTTACGTAAGTTGTGTGTATCATTTGGTGTATTTGGATGATTAGTCACAATGTACGGAACGGAAAATATTTCATTTAGGTCATTAGTTGCTTATCTTTAGGAGTCCACCAAGAACGTGACAGTTGTTCTAGTGACAGTAAATGGCTACTGACTTCCGGTTTTGTAGGATTTGACGTTTTGTAGATTGGTACTAAGGTACCAGCTTTATACCACGAACACGCACGAAGCAGATTTCCCAGAAACGTGTGTACCGCGCTACGCAGCGTCACATTGAAGAAGAGCGTAATATTATGACATATGGTACCTGCCTGTGCTTTCTAGTACTTGTTCTTTAAGCAGCCATTTGCGTTGTGTGCAGAAAGTTGGGGTGATGATTTGTTGTTGGTGGTGATGGTGTGTTGAACCTACTATTGCATTATGTTCACTTCTCTGAAGCCCGCACTTAATTACTGGATTTTCATCGTTGATTCCGGGATTCAAAACTCAGCGTTGCGCATTAAATTTATAGTGTACGAAACCGCGCAGTGCATCTGTTCTCTGCCTGTGGTCTGGCAATGTGGCGTTTGTGTGGTCTGTCGGTGCCTTTGCCGAACTCAACGTTTTTATCGTTGTTCCGAAAACTGTAACTCTGAAAGTGTGGGAACTTTGTGAGTTGTGCGTACGTAGGTTAAATTGTGCCGGTTGTTGGCCTGGCTGTTACGTACTGTGCTTATATAACGACTAGGCGCAGAGGCAGCGGGCTGGACGGTCCGGGGTTTGAATTCGGAAAGGGGCAAGAGACTGCGCTTTTCGACGAAGCGTCGAGATGGGCTCCGAGACTCACCCAACCGCCTGTTCAATGGGTACTGGGGTTTTGTCCCCGGGGGTTATGGGGCCGGGACGTGAAGTTAACTAATCACCGTATAGTGCCCAGGTTAAGAATGAGTGGAGTTATACCTCTTATTCCCTTGCATTAGCTTGTGGCGTGGACAGGATAAACTCTACTTTTTACCTTTACGTACCTGTGGAGTATGCTTAACGTTCTGCGCCGGGCCAGTTTATTGCCGTGGGCTGAAAATAGTTCAGTGGAGGTAGTTTTATTTTCTGGTCTCACGGATAGTGGAGTGTACACCGAGGGGCGTGGAAAATTGCACTGTTTTCTTACGTGACACTTTGTAGTCTGGTACATATTTACTGGCGTTTCGAAGGAACTCGGTTCCTTCATCAGGGTAGAAGATTTGGTACCCATTGAGCAGATTACGCGGCAGGAGACTGAGGCAGCATGTTGCTGCAAAAGTGTCACGGCGTCATATCCCAGAAGAAAGTACTCTTCGCAGGCAGCGCCGTGTGACCCTCATGGACGGAATGCGAGGGTTTTCGGAAGCTGATGTGTTTAACTGCACAGTGAAATACGAGTAATATAGACCGAGGAATGCGGAGTTTGAATGTACAGTGTAATTTGTATTGCTAATGTGGTTCTTGGTGTGCAGTAAAAGTCTGCGATATGTAGACTGTGGGAGAGGCTGTTTTTGTTCGTGGCTGTCAGTATCTCAGTGTGCTTGATGGTATCAACTCCGATGGAGGCAGATATTTCCCTCGAAACGTCGGTAAACATGTACCAGACTACTTTGCCTTACATCGCAAAGTGTCGGGTGGATGGAGGGATGGATGAGTAAGGAGTTGAAGATTAAAACGTAAGCGGCCGTGATCTTATCGAGACAAAACTCGGAATTTTCCAGGAGGGACTGGGGAAACTCACGAAAAATGTCAACATATCCAGTGTCCGCGTCGACATTCGAACAGTGCATTTCTGGAATACAAATCCGATTTGCTGCTACACCTATCTGCTTGTTTGGAGAAGTGAAGTGATGTGGTGATTACTGTCATGTGGGTCGTGTTGCCGTATGGACGGGTAGAATTGTACTGACGATTTAGAGGAACCTGCTGCCTACTCGTCAGCATAGATGGACAACAGTACTGTGACTTACTTCCCTCTCTCCCGTGTTCAGATCTTGTAACTTACCCTCAGAATGTTCATCGTAGCAACTGACTGAAAGAGCGTGCGGAAATTTTATTTACCGTTTAAATCATGTAGCTATAAGGGCCAATCAAGTCGTAATTCTGACTTATTTCATGTTTAATGCATATTTACGCGTTCTATTTGGCTTACAATGCCAATAATTTGCCTGGCTTGAAGTGTATAGCTTTCGAAAACTGGAAACTTGCATGACTGATTTTGTCTTTGATGTGGGATTATTACTGCACATAGCTGATGCCTTATTCAGCTGACTGAATTGAACTTCACCGAAGTTTGTAAGCAAACATGTTCCTACGATACGAACTTCTTGCTTATATCGATTTCCATTTCGGAATGATTTTCTGTGTGGCGAATTCTTTTCGAGAGATATGAAACCAGAGATGACAAACATTCCTGAGAATTCTGTTGCCTCCATCTTCAGGGTAGAAGGGCTGAGTGAGAAAAATAGTTAGGTGATAAAAGAAAGGCAAGGCTAAGACCGAAGCGTTGGAAGCAATATAGCTTAATGGTTAGCTGTCAGCAGGGAAAGATGTATGAGGTAAAATATGGAAAAAATGAAGAAATAGAATATTTAGAAGAATGTAAACATTTTCGAGAGAGTGGAAAGAAGTTGATGTGACGGAATCTCTGTGGTTGTGTATGGGTGGATAAAGAATCACTGGATTATCAAACACAGCATGTGGCCATCTGTTCAGTAAAACCATTATTACGTTCCCTACATTTGTCAGCCATTAAGTGGTTATCGTCAGGGACGAACCACTTGATGGTGGAAACACGCTGGGCATGTGTTTTTTATTTACAAAACAAACATAATTTTAACTAGTATACATAACAAAGTTCGTTGTTTACACCTACTTGTTTTGGTGGAAATCCGCCACCTTCGGGAAGTGTACACACAAATATTTAAAACCCACTAAAACGTAATGTATTTCAGTAGTATTATATTTTATATAGTAGTTATTTTTACAGATGAATTCGGAAGTGTCAGCTCTCGTACATCAAAATTCTGGCGTATATGTTTGGTGTGAGTATAATACGTTAGGTGGTACTTGTTTTATCCTAGCGCTGTCTGTAGCTCATTTAAAAAAAGTGAGATCTCGTAAAATGTGTTTAAAATTGTGTATGTTTTGAGGAACCGTAATTTTGTTTCGTCATTGTTTAGAAACTTGTTCCTAATCCTTTATGGATCTTGTCGCTGTATTATGTGTCGTGCTGTGTGTAGAAGGTAGTTTTTTACTGCTGCTGCAGTGTAGGAATGCATGTGATTTTTTGCATGAATATTCAATCGCAATGCACGGAATTGGTAATGTTAAAAATGTCAGGAACGTGGAAGTGGTTGTATTCAATAGACGCATACGCGTGCTCTAATGTTGTGCTGATTGGATATGTATTTTGTTAATTGTGGAAAAGGGCGGGGGGGGGGGCGGCGATGGGGGATCCATACAGGCTGGGAATCCGAAGTGTCGTGGTTCGTGGGGCAAGAGCCTTTTTTTTTCAATCAACTGTGTAGGCATTAAATATAACACAGCTGCTGATTTGTTCACTTTTCTTACGGCTGTTAATTCTGTTACTGTGTTCTGAGGTCGACACAATTTTATACAGTACGCAGTAAGGTAAAGGTAGAGGTGAAGGTAAAAGTTCACCCTGGAACAGGCCAGAAAAGCCTAGAGGGGGAGTAGATGTTTATCTGTACGCTTTCTTTAGCCTCCGCGCTAGATGTGGGTGGGTGGTCAACGCCACGCCCTGACCTCTTTAACCCCGGTAAAAAAACAGGTACCTGTTTTATAGGAGGCTTGGTGGGCCCGGGGACGGGTGGGGAAAATCTCGCCGCCACCTGGATTCGCTCCCCGGACCGTCCCGCCCATAGCGAGTCGCAATACCGACTGCCCTACCCCCGCCCACACAATATGCAGTACGTATATTTTATGTGACACGGTTAGTTTGGTTGCCTTGGTACCTCCTTTTAATCCACTGCGATTCGTCTGCTAGAGGGCGTGTTGTTCGCTTCGGTGCTAACTTCTTACGGGAGTGTGTAGTGTGGATAATTCTCTGTGGCCATACTGGCGAGGATATGAAATAACAGTGCTTAGTGTACCACTAAATAAACTGCACGGCAGAGTTATGCATAGTGTGGTTAAAAAAGGGTTGGGGGGGGGGACACGTAGAAGTACAGATTGTACGCCATCTTCCCCCTCACCGCTCATTTGGTTTGCGGGAAGGTCCACGCCAACGATTAAATAATCGAAATGTATGATGTTGGCGAAACTTTCTGTCCGGTCGCAGCCTTGCTGAGCTGGCGGAGAGGAGCGACTGTGTGTGTGTGTGTGTGTGTGACGCGACAAAGGCAGGGTATTTGCTGCTTTACGTCCGTCAGTCAGATAAGGTCCACTATGCAGAACCGGTCCTGAGAGGTACTGTCAGCGGCAGTTGACAGTGACACTGTCAGCTAGCGGAGTGAGTTTTATATCACGTCTGTTACGCCGCCGAAGCCTCTTCGGCGTAAAAAGGGCAAACGCGGAAAATTTTTCTGAATGCGTTCATTTTTGTGAAAGGAGACGCAGGAAGCATACGTGCCTAAATATTACAAAACCTAAAGCACTGGATCGTCTGTCTTTTGGGACGCGCGAGGGAATGATGATTGCATAAATGTTGCAGTTTTCATCGTAAGGGTGAATTAATGTGTGTGTTATCGGTGTGGTCTTTACGTAGATGTGTCAGCTGTGTGCACAGGTGACGGTCCAACACGGTTAATAATTCATTACTTAAGACAGCAACTGCAACGTTTGCCGAAACGCTAGGAAGTCATCGTTCTTCTACGCGCCGAAACCCCAAAGCCGAATATACACGTAGTGCTATGAGCAACGGCCGCGATAGTCTGAATATTAGAGCTGTAGGATGCAGGTGTTGAAAGTACAAAAAGGGCTGAAAAGGCGAGTGACAGTTTCTTTCCGAGCAGAGAATCGAGAAACTGGAGAAAAGTCGGTCTGTGTTTGTGAAGGGTTAGACGAGATGGCCACCGTGTAGCCGATCCAAGTGGCCACGCGGTCTAAGGCGTGCCTCTGCGGCCGCTCGCGTGCTGGAACACTTCGGGTTCCAATCCCGCCGGCGGCATGGATGTCTGTCTGTTGTGCGTGTTGTGTGTTCATAGGTAGAGGCCTCTGCGACGAGCTGATCATTCGTCCAGAGGAACCCTACCGGCAGTGGTGTGTCTGAGCGTGATCGTGAAGCCTTGAAAATGAGGAAGGACTGTTGCGCCATGGAGAAAAAAAAATTCGGTGTTTAAATGGGAGCGTAATTAAAAGAGGCAACTGCAGGTATAAATGAAAGTTGAACGAGTGGCGGTACTCTCGCAGCAAAAGTGACAGTGAATGGGATGAGAGCTAGCGTGGAATGTCAGGTGAGAAGACGATGAGTGAGTGGCACATGCCATTATTATTATTATTATTATTATTATTATAAAATTATCATTATCATACAGCGAACTTTGACATTATTAAAGTAGCTGTTTGTAAAGATTTTACGGGAAGTATATTCAGGTCACTTTTCATTGTACGAACTGTACGTTCTGGAGGAACAAGAAGAAACGTTACTCTACCGTCGTGTAAATGGCTTCCGTTTGAACATTTCACCACCTATATGCATTACGACAGCTGTACTGTATGTTGAAGATCACTGTTTTTTGGGATTCTACACCGTATGGTCTGATACTAAACTACGCGTTATATAACATGTCACACTTCTGCCCTGATGGTGGAGGCTGCAGGATTCTCCGAAACGCTGGAACCTATCTACCAAACTGAAGTGTGTGTGTGTGTGTGTGTGTGTGTTCAGCCACTTCCATACAACTCGGGTCTTCACTCCCGCGTACCGTTTTATGCTGTGGAGCCTAAGAGGAACAAGTGTTCTTATATGTGTTGGTCGTCATGAAGTGCTGGCTGGTCATAACCGTGATTTTTCCAGCAACACTTTTTACCTGTCATTAGTGTTGGATTGAAGTTTGTGCGTCATTTGGGATCGTACGCTGATGGCCGACAACTGGCCGCTGCGTTAACATATTCGGTAGCATGTTGGTCCTAGATCCTGTGTGTGGGTAGAACCATGGCGGAGTACCAGTGACGTGGAAGAACGACGTCATGGCCTGAAACGTCATGATAGGAGTGAGACAGCGCGGCAACCTTGCGGAATAGAACATCGCAGAGCGAGCGATCCGCGTCGGGTTGTTCTTGGCCCCAAGCGACACGTGAGGGTGTCTGTGTGTGACCAGTGTTAGTGACCTCTTGCAGTAGCGTGTTGATGGAACAAGTAAAGGGAAGCGTTTTCATCGATATCCAAAGAATGTACAGAATTTTTGTATTGATGGTATAGTTAATTTTCTCAAAACGAGAACGAACGAAAGAACTGCAGTGTATATATATATCGTAATTGACGAGTTGTGCGATTCAGATTTGATTTATACGTTTCTTGTGAAGATATGCAGACACTCCAGGAAGTATGTCCATGAGTGTTCAGTTAGTAGTGTGTACGTGCGTTCGTGTGTAAGCGCAGTTGGGGAAATTCGTTTATTGATCTCCATTCGCGTAACAGACGAGGTTATATCACTGTTAATTTTGTGTTGGTTGTTGTGTATGTGTGATGCCAGAGCTGCACAAAGTGTCAACCTGTGAAGGTGGAGATTGTGCTACCTCATTTAATGCAGAGTTAAGTTGTTTGGGGCTAGTTTACGCCGTAAGGTCCTTTAATGTGTCAAGGTGCGTAGTTATCATATAGTGGAATCAAGTCAGTATCTGGATGCCCGTGTGTGGAATCTTTATCCTGGTAATGTATGTTTTCGAGATGCAAAGTTGTGTGTCATTTGGCTCGACACTTGCGTGCTACTCAAAGATCAAGCAGCTGGTGTTTAAGTGGACTTACCAATCGATTTACACAGAAATTCACATCGATAGCTGTTGGTACATATGGATTTAACTTAAAGCATTTATCGATATCTGTTGGTATCTATCGAATTAGCTTCGAGTAAATGTTAATAACCGTTGGTTCATATCGACTGTAGTTCCACTGGTAGTTGGTAACATGGTGGTTAGCTTAAATATTGTTAAGTTTTGGTGTCTCCGTCTTGACACAGAGTGTGTCCATTTCCTTGTTCTAATGGCCAGTAAGTACTGTGTGAACCGGCCCTCACTTCGCTAATTCTTTCTTTCCCCTGTGGTTTTGCATCTTCCTCATTCAGCTCCCAGTAACTGACCATTTTGTCACTAGTTATTTCCCTTTTGCATATTCGTGACCTTGACGCAGCTATTCAGCTACTATTGCACACTAACCATGTCACGGTCCGTATGAGCCGCTCTTCACTGTTGTACGGGAAAGCATGTAAAGTTCGGTGTTTTATGTGTACAGACTAGCCCATAAGTCAATTAACCGAAAACGTCCTATCGTATTAACGGGAATACCATTAACAGTGTTGTGGCAGCGAATTTGTAAAATGTCGTCGGCGTTTTCAGTTGTGCTGTAAAAATTTAGGGTCTCATTTCGAACAGTTATTGTAAATTCGGCAAGGAATACAAAATTTACAGCGCATTTTATTATGAAGTTTGCTAATCGGTTGACTACCTTTTGGGTCACTATGCATTTTCTACGAACCTGTGCTTCCAAAAAGAAAAGCAATAGGTATTAGCTATGCAAGTGAAAGGTGTGAAACGACACTATCCGCTGAAATCATATGTGCCGTTCACTCTCTGTGATAGCCAAATGTTGCTACTGAATCACTCTACTTTCCAGGGGACACAGGACGTGTTGCCATATTTAACGGCTTGCATACGAGATTTTGGTAGTGATTGCTAGGAGTGTCATCGATAGTGAAGTAACGTGATGGTTACGTGAAGGTGGAGGTACTGTTATTCAGGATAAAGTTACATGGTCAAACCTGAACGTACGAGGTGTTTCAGAACGCAGCGTTACATAGTCTTCGAGAATTTCGATATTTGCCACTATCTCATTAACGTATTCCACGAATACTGTAATTAAATATTCAAAGAAGAGTATTGACTATAGACCTATATTACCAGCTTAAGCATTCAGAAAATCTGCATTTTGTGCGTGGGCTGCACTGATGTATTGCGTACGAGTTTCGAAATGAAAATTTATTATATCTGTATGCAACAGTACCTAGCTTTTTCTATGGCATTCGTTGCCATGCATTAATTGAATGGCTATAGTATAATATCTGACAAATGTACACTGCTGTAATACATAATTTTTTATGTTTTAATTGTAAATTACATATTGCAACAGCTTGCATATGTTGGATACTGTATTATAGATTAACCAGTTTGTTATGGTAGTGGGAACCAATTTGTTTTCTATGTGTTATGAACTGAATCCGTAGATGTTAGTGGGCGCGATTCATGCTGAACATTGTCCCTGGTTTGTGGAGCTTTTAGCAGTATGGATGGATGGCAGGTTATTTTAAATGGGCCAGAATTTACAATAAAACCAACAGATAATCCGTCAGCGCAACATAAATTGTAAAGAATGTCAACAACTACATGTTTCAGCTATACTAACAACCATCGTCGAACTGTATAGAAGGAAATAAGAAGTGTTGATACAACTGCAGAATGTAGTAAGGGGTCTCAAACTTTACAAAGAATTCGTACATAAATCAGTATAAAATGTATGAGCTAAGATAAAATGTATTTTATGTTTTTTGCACCGTGCGTTGTAATATAATTATACAATGTAAAAGGTAAAGCAATCCCATTACAGGCCTGGACAGACCCTGAGGGTTCCAGGAGGATGAGGCTCCCATATTTCAAGACAGTGTACACATGAACGTGGTAAGGTTATCAGCCTTGCGCACTGGCCGCCTTTACCCCCCAGGAAATATTCCTGGTACACGTTTCTGTTAGCGGCTGAGTTGACCAGGGCCATAGTGCGGCTGGAAGGATTATGTCAATAAAAAATTCCAATGAAACCATCGGGAATTGAACCCGCGATCTTCTGGCTTGTAGCGCGTGTCTCAACCAACTGCACCACCGGGTTCCCCCATAATTATACAATATAAAAAAAAAAACTCCGTGGCCTTAGTCCGCACGCGAACTATACCGACAGAGCGGCCGCCGCCAGTCGGCGAAGTTAGTGCCAACTTTTGCGGATAGAGGGGTGTCACGTGGTCAGCGCAACGG